>PR_CR_10_Liq_1_inCRDRAFT_1002158_pt1 | contig 10181 bp, 6 predicted proteins | sample PRCRCaboRojoPR_3_FD_10241 | JGI IMG/M metagenome (IMG submission 10241) | reverse complement strand
CACTAGGAAAAATGTCTCCTAAAGCTTATGCAAAACGCAATCAGCCCGAGGGTACCCTCGGGCTGATTGAAAACAATGATATCTTTGATAATGTCAATTAATTAACGGTTCTAAACAGGGGAAGCTTACAGATGTATCTTAACGAAAATTATTGGCCGACTTATTAAGTACCTTACCAATGTTTATGTGGTTTTGGATTTGGAAAGACTACGCAGACCATTTAGACTGTCCCAAAGAGAGTCCACCAGGACCATCTGCATGAAGATCAGGCCTCGAAGTGAGTCCAAGTGTTAATGCCCTTGGAATGCTTGTCGCTTTGGTGTTTGTTAACCAACTTTTTGAAACGGGAACGGTTAATGCGTCCTAAAAGTTGAGCAAAAAGATTTAGTTTTGAATGGGGCACGATTTTGTGGTTTTAAAAGCACCCCAAAAATGGGAAAAACTTCATGCCCTCTTTTATTTATTTCGGACTGGAAAGTCATGCAATACATTATTGAATACCAGAAGATAGCTATTGGTAAGGATCTTTTTAGAAAGATTTTAACCTTGGCTTTTATTTTACTGGGGCTTCAAGTAAGAGGACAGTTTTATCAAACATCAGAGATAGGACCTTTTCAGATTAAACATCGCTTATGGGACATTAAAAACGAATTACCTCACTGGAAGACTAAAGGAGTTTTTAGAGCACAAACTGGTTTTGTGTATCTAAAATCGGGCCCTTACTTATTGCGTTTTAATGGTCGAAATTTATGTACCATAGATACTATTCCGAGTAATGACAACTGGCTAACCTATTTTGGTGAGGACCAATATCATAATATTTGGACTTTAGATGGGAAAAGGCTGCATTTAATTTTAAAGGATCAAGATAATGTTTTCCCTTATCATGAACTTTACGATCAGCCACTTCCCTTTGAGCTTCAGCCTGAAAGTCAATTGTTTTCAGTAGAAGGCCTAGTCCACTTGTATGATAGCGAAAAGTCTCGACTCTGGATCTTTGAAGGTGAGCAGTGGAAATTGTTGCTACATCCTCAAAAACGAAGCTCTACAAAGGCCTATAGCCCCTCATTTATGCTACCTAAAGGCGCTGGTCTTTGGTGGCATTTTAGCGGTGATACACTTAGTTTTATAGATCAGAAAAGAGATCGGGTGCTAAAAACTATTGCACTGACCAATAGTGAGGCAGGCTATATGAAGGATGTCTTTGAGGGTGACTCTTCTTATTTTATATCGTCACAGCCAGAACCACTCTCTGCTAATACTAGGGATTTGCAGTTTAGCTTTACCGTACCTAGAGCAGTTAGCTTAAACCCAATTATACAAAGGCCGAATTACGATATCATCCAGGATCATGCGAATCACGAAATTATACTGCAATCAAAAGACTCAAGGAAGGTACTACTATCAGAAGCTTTAAAAGTCTCTCTTAAGCCGCTTGGTGCTACTTGGGGGCTGCCTCATAATATTGTAGAACTTGATGATCACCACTACTTAATACCCTTAAGTCAGCAAAGAGGCATCCTAGAGATTAGAATCCAGAAGCAAAATTGGTGGCCAGTAATAAGGGATAAAAGTTTGAGGCATATCAATCTTTTGCACAATAGTCACTTGGCAATAACTCAATTAACTCCAAAAACAGAAACTCTTCTTTACGAAGAAAACGCTTCAGGGTTTAGGTTGAGACCTGAAGGATCTGTATTTTTAGATTCTAAACTTATGGGTAGCTTCGAGGACCAGTTGTTTTTAGAGTCTAGCATCAAAAAGAGCCTCTATTCCTGGTCAGAAGCCAATGGTTTTGATACCATTCTTAAAAATTTACCTAATTCCTTCGGTGAAGGTAGGACTCTGAACTTTCTCAACGATAGTCTTTTTGCTATCCTTTGGGAGCATAATCTTAGCCTTTTAAACAGATTTAACAAAGACTTTTCCACCATAAAGAGTTTTCCAACTAATCAAGAGGGACTTTGTCTTAGTCTAATCGATGAGAACCTTTGGGTAGGAACCCGTGACGGGCTTTACCATTCCGAAACAGATAGTATTTACCTCTCCGAATTGGGAAATCAAAACCTAGAGATAGCCCACATTTATAAAGACCCACATGGATTCTTTTGGTTGGCAACTAATAGGGGACTGCTTAAATGGCGTCCCTTTGCTTCTAATATAATGGCTTGGTATAATATCGATAGCGGTTTAGCAGGTAATGGCCTTCATGCGGTTTACCCGGATACCTTAGGTAGGCTTTGGTTGAGTGCTAATGAAGGGATTATATGTTTAGACACTAATACTGGTCAAGTTCGAAACTTCACCGAAGCGGATGGCTTGCTTAATAGCGAACAAAACTACCTAGCCCATCAGCAGGGGCAGGATGGTGTCCTTTATTTTGGCGGTCTTGAAGGCTTAGTCATTTTTGATCCAAATGGTACCAATATCAATGATTATGGAAACACGCTGCTTAGTTCCTCATTAAAATTCCTTCATTTAAAAGCGAAAGACTACAACGGAAAGACAATCGAAGTACCACCTCTTAATTTTTCGGCTCTCGAATCACAAATCATAGAACTCCCCGCTAATAATGCTGTTCTCAGCCTTACTTTTGATTTTCCTCATTACCGGCAAGAGGAACTCAATTTTTTTTGGCGTATTCCTGAACAAGGTGACGCTTGGATAAGCTTTGATTTAAACAATGAACTGACTCTATTTGACCCCCCAAAAAATTATTTTGATCTAGAGCTTAAAATTAGCAGTCCTGCTGGAAGTCTAGCAGAGCGTGTGTTTAGCTACCATTTTCACCGAAAACCATTATTTTATGAAACCGTTTGGTTTATTGTTTTAATGGTTGTGTTTTTAATTGCTGCGATGCTCTTAATTATTAGACATCGCTCAAGGCTTATTTTAGCTCAGAAGGAGCGTTTACGTAAGGAAGTACTGGAGCAAACTCGAACTCTAGAAAAGCAAAATGATCTTATTGAACAAAAAAATATAGCCTTAGCCAAGGCTAGTGAGTCTAAAAATCAAATGTTTCGTAACATTAGCCATGAGTTCAGAACCCCCTTAAGCATTATCAGCAGTGAATTATATCAAATTAGCCAAGCCTCTTCCTTAAAGCAAGCCGATTTGTCTATTATAGAGCAACAAACTGGTCATCTGAAGAAAATGGTTAATGACATTGCAAGTCTTTCCAGTGATAAAAATAATCTAGAGTTGAGCCGCAAAGAAACAGAATTAGCTTGGCCCAACGATTTCAAAGAATTCCTCGGATCATTCGAAAGTGTAGCGCTGAAAGGAGACCAAATATATAATCTAAACATTAATCCAACCCAGCCTTATCAAGTTTGGCTTGATCAAGAGCACTTCCAAAAGATTGCTAACAATTTAATTAGCAATGCCTTCAAGTTCACCCCTGCGCAGGGGCGAATTACCGTTGACCTGGAGCTAAATTCAAATGAGCTTAGTCTTAAGGTAAGTGACAATGGCCCAGGTATAGCTATAGCAGAGCAAGCAAAAGTTTTTGAACGCTATTTCCAGGGAAGTCTTAATGAGAACAATGCAAATCCGGGCTTTGGTCTTGGACTTTCGCTTTGCAAACAATCTGCTGAGCTACTTGGTGGTCAACTCGAGTTGGAGAGTGAACCCGAATTGGGGTCTACATTTACTTTAAGCTTACCGGTGCGCTCTCAAGTCTTGGATGATAAACCTAAAGTAAATAATCCCGTAGCATACAGGTCTGAACCAACTTCTGAACTTCCTCATATTTTAGTGGTGGAGGATAATCTGGATATGTTAAAAAGCTTATCGGGTATGCTGAACAAGAACTGTCAAGTGAGCGTGGCTGCCGATGGTGATATTGCTTGGAGACTTTTACAGAAGCACCCTTCGATTGATCTAATCATCAGTGATGTCATGATGCCTAAAGTCAGTGGTTTTACTTTACTATCAAAAGTAAGACAGGATAAACTTCTAAAGGCTAAGCCCTTTTTGATCTTGTCAGCCTTGGGGGATCAAGAGGATTTGCAAAAGGCATTAATATTGGGGGTAGATGCTTATATGGTTAAACCTTTTGAACCGCAGGAATTGAAATTACGCGTTCGGAATCTGCTCGATCAGCAAAGACTGCGCCAATCGTTTCGCGCACAAATCACCGCTGCACCAAAAAAGAACCGAAAGGGTGAAGAAGATTTTTTGAGCTTTGATGAAAAATGGTTGAGAGAATTAGAGACTGTGATAGATGAGAATTTGAATGATTCTAATTTAAAAGTTCCGGATCTAGCTGATATGCTTCACCTGTCGGAAAGAGGCCTTTACAACAAGGTGAAATTGACAACAGGATTAAGTCCAGCGGCTTATCTGCGAAGAATTCGCCTAAACCGTGCTAAAGTTTTATTACTTAATCGCCAATATGCCACGGTAAAAGAAGTGGCCTATGCGGTTGGCTTTAGTGATCTTCAAAACTTTCGGAAACAATATAAGAAAGAATTCGGGCACGCTCCAAGTGAAGCCCGCAACGCTCCAAAAAAATGATGGTGTTTAATTGAGGTTCAGGGTAATGAATATCTATCTACCTGATGTTATTTACAAACCGTGTTTGCTTAAAAGCACTCCGAGTTTGGGGAGCAAATACTCCATCTGATGGAATGGCTTCTCTTCTGAGTTAATTGTGATTTTTTAAAAAACGAAGGTATTACACCCATTAAAAGGAAGGGGATAAGAGTGCGTGTAAGCAGTAAAAAGGAGCTTAATCCAACTAACTAGCCTCTGCATATAAGAATGGGCTTCCTCGCAGTAGTATTGCACAGCCCTTCTTGCGGCTTTCTATTTTAAGCTGATTTGGCAGTTCTGCGTTTATCTAAGACTTCTAAGATGAAAGCGCGTTTATATCCTACTAGATAAGAACAGCCTTCTACGTTGGACGGAGCGCAAATTACTTTGCTGAGCGGGTTTTCGATCTAAGCTTTCAATAGCAGAAATGCTCTGTTAAGATTGTGGAGCTAGAATCCTTAGAAGAACAATTCGTTCTAAAAGATACGCTTGGCCGCATGGACTTCGCCAATCCAGGAGGCTATGATTAAGCCCGATATCCCTTATCGGCTGTTTTTCATTAAGTAATTGATGGTGTGTGTTTTAAGCCTCAGGTATTGCTGAAAAAACATACCCATTTTGCCAAATATGCTGCCTTTTTGGACTTCGATAATAGAGAATATGAGCCTGATAATTGCTTATTCCCCATTGATCTTTTACCAGAAAACCTTCCTGGTAAAACTTTCTTTTACCAAACGAAATCAACCACTGTTTTGGTCCCGATCCAGAAATCAGTTAGAAACTAATAAAAGCGATTATGTACAGGCTCACTAAATTTTCTATTTGTCTTTTAGCTACCCTAATTTTTGGTCCTAATCACACTATAAAGGCGCAAGAGGCCTTGTATGTGAACACCACATTAAGGGTNTTTGAAAACCTACCCTTATACGTGGGTGGAGATTTGAATTTAGACAATAATTCGGATCTACACGCCCAACCCGGCGCTAATCTATTAATCAAGGGAGATGTAACCAACAGTGCTTCGGCTGGTCTTACTTTAGAAGCGAACAGCACTAAATATGCCCAGCTACAGTTCGAAGGAAGTTATTCAGGTAGCGGTACCGTAGAGCACCAAATGTACTTTGCCGGGGGTTGGCATATGGTGGGGGCCTCGATGAATGCTACGACTGCGGGATATTTTGGTAACGTAGGTAGCAACGCGGTTGGAGGCACTATAAACACTCAAAACCTTTTCTTTTGGGACGGCAGTCAATATGTTAATGTAGCCAATAATAGCGCTAGCATTACACCCGGAGTGGGGTATTTTGGATACGTAGGGGATTATGGTTTTCACGACGATGGTGACAATACCAATAATACGGGTGCAGGAACTTACAGCTTTACAGGCTCTCCTAACTCAAGTATCGCACTAGGTAATTTGTTTAATAGTACCGCAGCAACCAATATTACAATTCAAAATGGTCAAGCCAATCAAGGTTGGAATTTAGTGGCTAATCCATTTACCTGTACCATAGATTTTGATCTATTAGGAAGGACTGGCTTAGACAATTCCTTCTACATTTATGACCCTAATAAAACGGGGGGTGCCGGATACGAGTCGATGAGTGCTGCGGGAATTGGGGAAACAACCATCGCCCCAAAGCAGTCTTTTTGGGTTCGGGCGAACGGTTCAGGGTTGCCAAGTCTAGGAACATTGTCCATGAAGAATCACTGCAATCTAGCAGGCAGTCCTAAATTTTTTAAGCAGACCAAGAACTTTGACCGGCTAGTTTTACGCACTCACCCACTTGGGTCGGACAGTATAGAGGATTATACCGTAGTATCTTTTGTTGAGCATACCAGCAAATCCTTCGACAGCAAATGGGATGCTTATAAACTATTGAATTCGGGCGATATACCCAACATTTACAGTGACGAAAGGGATGCTTTATCAATTAATGCAATTGATTTTGGGCCCAATTATCCAGAGGCAGATTCTATTGCTATTTCCTACCGCGCAGCACATCATGGACAAGCTTATGAGATTTCATTTGATAAATCGTTTATGATTTATCCTTACGCCGTTTTCTTGGAAGATAAGAAACTAGCCTCATTCACCGATTTGAATAAAGAGCCTTATCAGTTTCTTTACGATAGCACCCATATAAGTCGCTTTGTGCTGCATTTCAGTAGTCAGTCCGTAGGTTTAGCGGAGCTTTTGCAGCGCAACCAAGCTTCCTTAGAAATGTGGTATCATCAAGGTAAAATACATTTTATTGCCAATTATAAGGGAAGAACCGAATTATCCTTAATGGATTTAAGTGGCCGTATCTTATGGCATAGTCCAGTGAGTTTTGACAAAAATAAAATCACTAGAATTCAGATGAATCACTCTATCCCTGAGGGGATATATCTACTGCACAGCCAAGAAAAATCAACCAGTTACAGGCAAACAGTTTTAATAAAATTATAAAAATAAAACTCAGTTTTACGATGAAAAATAAGTTAAAAAAAATAGCGCTACTAGTATTTCTCTTAGGCTCTTCTATGCTTTGGGCACAACCCCAGCCCCCGAGGAGCCCTACCCCTCTAGGCGGAGTAGCATTAATCGCTATAGCAGGTGCAGCTTTAGGTTCTAAAGCTTACAATCTTAATAAGAAACAGGACTAAAACTGTTGTTTGGGCCCTAAAGACAGATAGAAATGGGCCCAGAGGCAAAGAGACGTAATAATATCATAAGTATAATAATTAAAATGAAAAAGAAAATGAAAAATGTATTGCTAAGCCTGACATTTGCAGTTATAGGCTTAAATTCAACATTAGCTCAAGTAGGTATAGGCACTACCAATCCTGATAATGCCGCCGCCCTGGATATAAATTCTACGAATAAGGGTTTATTACCACCGCGTATGACCGAAAGCCAAAGGGATAACATTAGCACGCCCCCTGCGGGATTAATGGTATGGTGCACCAACTGCGGCAGTGCGGGAGAAATGCAGGTTTATAACGGAACGAATTGGACCAATATGATTGGTAGTGCTGCAGCGGCTGGCCCTCCCCCCCCTCAAGTTGGAGATTTTACAGAAGGTGGAGTGGTTTTTTATATTTTCCAAAATGGTGACCCAGGATATGTTGCCGGAGAAACGCATGGTTTGGTATGTGACATTGAAGATACCGGATATAAACGATGGGCTTTAACTACTTCGCTTACAGGAGCTACAGCAACAGGATTTGGAACGGGGGCAGCTAACACCGATTCTATTATTAACGATCAGGGTGCCGGGGATTATGCGGCAATTGCATGCGATAATCATTCTGTGACCAGAGGCGGCCAAACTTACAATGATTGGTTTTTACCAAGCGAAGATGAATTGGAAGAAATGTATAATAACATGGCGACCATTGATTCTATCGCATTGGCCAACGGAGGTAGTAGTTTTGCTCCAAACTATTATTATGCCTCCACTGATTTCAGTTGGGGTAGTACTTTCGCTAGGGTGGTGCTCTTTACCGATGGCTCACCATCTATCGTAACTAAAACTTCTTTTTACTACGTTCGTGCTGTTCGTGCTTTTTAGTAATATCTTACCACTAAATAGTCGGTCGTAAATAAAACTCCGTCTACCTACTTAATCATCCCTGCTGAGGAGCTAGTTCCTCAGCAGGGATGTTATATTTATCATTGATAATCGGTGCCTAATTTTAATGGTTCATTGCTGAACGATCAAACCTCAATTTTGCAATGGTGAATTCCTATTTTTTGCTATTTCGCGCAGCCGGGTTTACGATTTTCTGTAAGGTCATATCATCAGTAATAGCCCCTTTAGTTCTAGTATCTTTCCTGATTTGATGCTAATGGCCCTCAACCGCGCAGTTAGTGCAGGTTATTTTTCGTACCGATCCTGTGAATAACAATTAGGTCGTGAGCTTCTCGCAGTTCTTCTGCCAGTACTTGTATTACAACTCGGTATTTGCCCTGCTAATCATCGGCTATATTTTTGAGTTCGAGTTCTGCAAGTGTAAGCTTCCCCAAAATATGAACTGTTTAAAAGTAGAGAAATAGGATTAACTTTAAACAGTAGATTATGAGAAAGAGTAAGTTTTCACCAGAGAAGATTGCTAAGATCTTGAAGGAATTTGATCAAGGTAAGAGCGCCCAGGAGTTAAGTCGTGAGCATGGGATAAGCACAGCTACGTTTTATAAGTGGTGCGAGCGTTATGCTGGAATGAGCGGTAAAGAGCTCAAACGGATCAAGGAGTTAGAGGAAGAGAATCGGAAGCTAAAGCAGATGTATGCGGGTTTAGCACTAGATCATCAACTTGCCAAAGAGATCATAGAAAAAAAGCTTTAGAGCCCTGTGTTAAGAAACAGATAGGCCAAGAATTATCGCCAAGTTACGGCATCAACAGGGCGTGCCGTGTATTGAATTTTAGCAAGAGTGTCTGTTATTACCAAGCCTTAGCAAAGGATGATAGCGAGCTGGAAAGCGCATTGCTGGATAAAGCGGAGCAACATAGTGAAGAAGGCTTTTGGAGTGCCTATTATCATTTACGTAATGAGGGTAAGTCATGGAATCATAAGCGGTTACACCGCATATGCATTAGGTCTACCCTTAAGACGCAAAGCAAAAAAACGTCTTCCGGCAAGAGTAAAAGAACCTTTAGAAGTTCCACCAAGAGCTAACCACACTTGGAGTATTGACTTTGTACACGATGTATTGGAGAACAAGCGAAAGTTCCGTGCATTTACCGTTCTAGATGATTACAACCGTGAGGCGCTGCATATAGAGATTGATTTTTCATTACCGTCAAATCGTGTGGTTTATGTCTTGAACCACCTAATTAATCGAAGAGATAAACCTACCTGTATCCGTATGGATAATGGTCCGGAGTTTATTGCTGAGTTAACCAGAACCTGGAGTAAGATGCATGCCATTGACTTTAAGTATATCCAACCAGGTAAACCCACTCAAAATGCGTTTATAGAGCGTTTTAATGGAACCTATCGCAGGGGTGTGCTAGACAAATTCATCTTTGAATCAATAGATCAGGTACGTGAATAAACAGAGAAGTGGATGTATGACTACAACCACTTTAAACCGCATAAATCACTAGGAAAAATGTCTCCTAAAGCTTATGCAAAACGCAATCAGCCCGAGGGTACCCTCGGGCTGATTGAAAACAATGATATCTTTGATAATGTCAACTAATTAACGGTTCTAAACAGGGGAAGCTTACACTCCGCCATCGCGGAAACGCTTTACCAGGCCTGCCTCCATGCGGCAGTAGATGAACCCGTATACCTGGACATTGCTATGAACCACCCGGAGGCGGTGAATCTGGTAAAGAAATACCAAGCCAAATATGTTTTTGAATGCGCCCGCATGTATTACGGCACGCCTCCTCCCGCGCAATGGGAAAAGGTTTTTGGCCTCACCACTTTTGAGGTGGGGTGAGATGGAGGGCGGTTCTTTGGCTTTACCGAGCCGTAATCACAAAGACCGTTCTCCGGTTTTGCGCGCGGCCTTCTTCCGTAGCGTTGGAAGCAATGGGCTTGCTTTCCCCGTAGCCATGGTAGGTGAGGCGGCTGGCGCTAATCCCTTTTTGCACTACGTAGTTGTACACGGTTTGCGCCCTTTGGGTAGACAAGGTTTTATTGTCGCCAG
>PR_CR_10_Liq_1_inCRDRAFT_1002157_pt1 | contig 10190 bp, 6 predicted proteins | sample PRCRCaboRojoPR_3_FD_10241 | JGI IMG/M metagenome (IMG submission 10241) | reverse complement strand
TAGATTCTAAACTGGTTTTTAAAGCAATAATTCACAGCAAGTTCAGCAACTCTAATGAAATCTCCGCAAGCCACAAATAATTTGCCAAAGGACTCTGAGACAGCCATTATGTTCATTTTCTGTTTAAAACTTACAAAGTTCTCAATGCCTTCTAGTTCCAAGTCTTGCTTACTAAGAAGCTTTACTTGAAAACTATCAGTCTTGTTGACTACAACACTTTCCACTGAATACTCCATTTTAGTTATGCTTTTTAGAAAGAAGAATACCTTTCATTCTGGCTTGCTCCTTCCTGTCGGAATCTTTGAAGTTGATCATTGAAGCCACACGCTTCCAACTCTCCCCACCGTATCCTTTGCGCTGCTTGGCTCTGTGGCTCTCTTCTTCTCTGTTCATTTCTTTTTTCTGCTGTATTTGTTTTTCGCGGTCTTCGTAAAACTTTTTCAACTCGTTCTTGGCTTCAGCTTTGCGTTGTTCGCGTTTGTCGCGTTCTTCTTCTTCGAACTCGTAGAGTTTGCGCATGCGTTCTTGGTGTTCTTGTTCTCTAAGTTTGTTTCTTTGGACTTCTTCGTCGTCAACTTCTTCTTCTGGGGACTCTTGAGCGCCTACGTCAAAGGGAGAGCTTTCGCTTGTTTGGCCGTTTTGGGGCTGCTCTGCCCCAAAAGGATCCCCTCCAAAAGGGTCAGATTGGCTTGAAGGCGCGGGCTGACTGAAGGGGTCGTCTCCAAAAGGGTCAGGTTGGCTTGAAGGCGCAGGCTGACTGAAGTGGTCGTCTCCAAAAGGATTTTGGGGTTCTTCGTTGAAAGGAGTGTACCCCTGGTCGTCAAATGGGTTGTCGAAAGGGTTCTCGTTGACTTGTTTTTCAGCTTCTTGCTGAGTGACATCAAAGCCAAAACTCATAAGGCCTTGTTCTCCGTGTTGTTGGCTTCCTACAAGTATGTCTCCCGAAAGTTGTCCTCCGTAACTTTGGTGCCTGGGGACTGGGTTGACGGGTTCTCCTAGTTCGGGTTTTTCCCAGCTCATTTCTTCGAAGTCTTCTGCGTCCATGATTTGCCAGTGCTCTTCTCCCTCCTTTTTATTAAAGTCAAAAATTTGGCTCCACTTGTCATTGCTTAAGTTGAGTTTAGACTCTTGCATGTGCTTGTCTTGCAAAGGGTAAGCAAAGTTGTAGGGACCAAAGACCAGTTCTGAAGAGTATTCAATACTCGGGTCAGAGTTGCAGAAGAGGTAAAATTTGACGTTCTTGCAGTTTTTGGTCCGCAGTTGGCCGCAAGCTGCTGTGACAACACAGTTTTCGCAGTCTCGCAAGAAAATGGAGTCTTCAGTTGGCCCAAAGTGTAGGTAGGAGTCTTTGATTTTATCGGCTGTGACTTGGGAGATCTTGTCCATCAGGTAAACTTTGCAGTTAGATAAGGAGTCCAGCGAGAATTCATAAGGAGAAATCTGACCTGGTTCCCGAGTCAGCGTTTCGTTAGAACGATTTTCGAAACGGAAGTCAGCTGGGTCGGGTTTCTTTTTGGCCATCGTTGAAGTTTATAATGAAAATGGGTCACTGCTATTACTCGGTATTATTGAGTAGGGAGACTCGGCTTAATTCTTAAGGTTAAAACTCTAACCAGTGGGCTTTGTGTGTCCGAAACGGGTTCTAAATCCCCGAATTAGGTTAAAATTATAAAAAATAAGGAATATTTTCCTACAGTAAAGCACATTGCTTTTACACTGGGAAGCTGCTTTTTGAGGAAAGGTTGATTTTAGCTCCCTGCTTGTGTCCAAAAAAAGTATTTATGGCTGATAATCAATATGGATTTTGGCAATTTATCAATTAACTTAATACATGAACCCCCCGAAAGGAACGGGGTACTGCTTCATTGCATAAAAGTACTGGAGCATATTCCAATTCATAGCAAAGTTGGCGTAGGGATGGAGTTGTGGTAATTGACTGTAATTAACTATGCTGGGGTTCTTGTCGCCAGTATTTCGGTAAGCAATTGCCTTTTTCTTTTTCTTTTCTTGGGAGCTTAATTCAACCAGAGCTTTGACTGCAATGTCTTCCTTGAGTTTGTTTCTGGGTTTGTTTTTGGAAGGGCGTTTCTGAGGAAGCCAGACTTCTTCGGTTACTGTAGATGATGTTTCTGAGCTGGTGGAGTCTTCCTCAAGTTCAATGAGTTGTAAGTCTTTCAGTACTTCTCGTGGTGTTACTTTTAAGTCCTTCTCTTCGTTGGGACTCTTGTTCAGACGTTTGATTGCACGTATATGTTGACGGGTTTTCATATTTTAATATTTCTAGCCATTGATATTTTAAAATTGTTAAAATAATATGCTTTTTCTTTTAATCAGTAAAGGGTTTGAGTACACTGGTGAGTGTAGTTGTTTGTATCAACAGTGTCTTGCGGCAGCTCTACAGGTGCAAGTCTAGATAGTTTGGACCAAAAAGGAACTCTGGTTTGTTCCGGTAAAAATAAAATGTTGCTTCTAGAAAGTTTTCTGATAAATGGAAATCCACTCTGAGTTAACTAAGATAATTGAGTTCAGTATTTAGTTAAGTTTACTTAAAGAAAAACAAATTGGCTAGCAAAACAATTAAAAGATGCCCCAGTCCCAGCACCACCAGAATTACTAGCTTCTTGGTCTTCTGGGAAGAGTAAACAATGTCCCAAAAGTTTTTTTCCAACACAAAAACAGACCAGCCTCCGAGGACAAGCATCACTACCCACCTCAGAGGACTTACTGGAACTATGCACACCAAGCAGCCTAGTACCAGCGAACTGTAAGAGTAGCCGTACAAACTAACCATTTCCACCATACTTGCTGTGTTGGGCTCACTGCTCAATAAGCAGAAGCACCCTACAGGCACTGCTGAAAACAACACGTAGACTACAGGAAAGGCTACCAGTAGCTTTTCGTACTGGGCATCCCAAAAACTAGTGTGGGTTGTGTAGTTAGACAACTTGCCCACTGCTGTCAGCAGAAACACAAGCGTGGAAGCTATCCAAAAAGGACCGTATAGATCAGGACTTGCTCTGCCAAAGTAGCCTTCGTCTGGCCTTTTGAAAGGCCAAACTGAGTTTTTCACTCTTAGCAAAAAGGAACTTGTGCTTAGATCGAAATAGGGTTGGTAAAACCCTGCTTCCCAGCACTTGTAAGTTGGAGTCTGTTGTTTGGGTTCTTCAGAGATAACGGGGCTTTTCTGGGCTTGAACGACTTCGGGTTCTTCACTAATATTTACAGCAGCTATTTCCCCCTCAAGTTGGTGGATTTGATTCTGGTCCTCCATTTAATATGAACACCTTTAAAGTTTCTTTCTTCGGTAACTTTTACCCCCACATTAAGAAAAGAGCCGTGGGAGTGCTTGACGAACTGCCCATGACTGAAAAGTTCGAAATCAGCCGGCTTATTTTTAGCTTTGACGTGAAAGTGGAGTACCAAGAAACTTTTGAGTGGCGCATAAGAAGAACTTACGAAGACTTCAAAGCACTCCACACCAGACTCCAAAGAGAAGTCCAGTCTGGAAACATGATTAACTTGCCTATTTTGCCTTCTGGAAGTCAGTTTTTGGACACTTCAGAAGACGAGCAATTGGAACTTCTCGAAACTTACTTGAAAGGACTTACTGAACCTAGAGACACAGTGCAGAACCCAGTGTTTTTGGAGTTCTTAGAAGTGAGTCCTATGAGTTTCGAAGGAGTCAGTCAAAAGCGCAAAGAAGGTTACGTGCTCAAAAGAACAGGAGGACGCATTGTGAACGAAATGAAGTGCTGTAACTGCACTAAGTACTTCAGACGCATGCAAAAAAGGTGGTTGGTGATTAGAGACAACATGGTGGGCTACATGTCGAACAACACAAGGTCAAACATGCACGAAGTACTTATGTTTCGAGGAAGGTTTGAAGTTACTTTTGGACTTAAGGAAACAGGTTACGAAGACGGAATCAGAATAGTGACTCTACGAAGAGACTTTATTTTCAGAGCTGGAAGTGTCCTTAAACGAGATGAGTGGGTAGAAGCTATTCAAGTAGCTTTAGAAGAAAGCCAGTGGAGCAATGCTAAATTGAGGTACGAAAGCTCTTTTCCTGTAAGAGCTAACAACCATGTGCGGTGGTTTGTTGATGCCAAAGAGTACTTTAATGAAGTTTATGAAGCTCTTAAAAGAACCAAAAAAGAAGTCTTCATTACTGACTGGTGGTTAAGTCCCGAACTCTACTTAAAACGACCTGCTTCTAAGTTCAAAAAAGCCCAAGTAGTTGAGGTGCTCGGAGAACTGGCTGACAGGGAAGTTAGTGTTTATATTGTTCTTTACAAAGAGTTTTCTTTGGCGCTTATGCTGAACTCTTTGCACTCCAAAAACTCTTTAGAAAAACGCAACAAAAACATACGTGTGCTTAGACACCCCCACAGGTCAGTAGTTGGGGGAGAGTTTTTATGGTCGCACCACGGAAAAATGGTGTGTATTGACCAAGAAACAGTCTTTTTGGGAGGTTTGGACCTGTGTTACGGAAGAATGGACTCTTTTGAACACAAGCTGACCGACTGTGGAGAAGTGCAGACTTTCAATGGAATTGACTACTCTAACGTTAGGATATGTGACTTTGCAGACGTCAGCAACTACCAAAGAGACAGCATTGACCGAATGTCTGAACCCAGAATGCCTTGGCACGACATAGCTCTGAAAGCCACAGGTAAAGTAGCTTCTGATGCAGCTCTGCACTTTATAGAGTTATGGAACCATGTGATGTCCGACATTACTTCTGGGAACTACCGTAATAAAGACCTGATTCTTCCAAAGTCTTCTTTTCAAAAAGAAACTAAGGCTATCAGAACTATTTTGGAAGAAGACTCTGACAGCTTGACTGAAGACGAAGAGTCCCAAGAAGAAGAAAAGTTTGATATCCAAGTAACTCAGCCTCCTCAGGAGTCTAAACCCCAAATGAACTTTCTACAAGTTCAAAGAAGCAACTCGCATGTAGGGGGTTTCAGAAGAGCACTTACTCAAATGCGAGAAAACACCAAACGACGCACTAGGTCTTTTGCTTCAGCTGCTCGCCGAATAAACGTAGAAGCTCTTCAAAGAAACATCGAAACTGACGAGAACCAAGAAACCACAGCTATAAGAGTGAAAGAAAGCTCTAAGTTTTCTGAGGTATTTTCCAAACTTTTAGGAACTAATCCAGAGTCAGCCTCAAAAGCCTTTGCAGAAGCTATGCGACCAGACGACCAGAACTCAGCTGCTTTGAGGAAAAGAAGCGTAGTCCAAAACATAGACATGGAGTCCCACATCCGCATAAAAGAAAAAATGGAACAAGAAGAAGAAGAGCAACTTCAAAAAGAAATGCAAGAAAGTTTCAACGAAGGTGACGAAGCCTGGGCACGCAACTTGCCCATGCCTAAGATGAAGGAACTTGGCGACACTGGGTCTTGTGAGTGCCAAATAATTAGAAGTGCAGGGTTGTGGTCTTTCGGACTAGACAGCCCTGAAATTTCAGTGCACAAAGCTTACTTAGAATTAATTGACCAAGCAGACCACTTCATTTATATTGAAAACCAGTTTTTTATATCAGGCGTTGCAGGAAGTCCTGTTAAAAACGCCATTGCACAAGCACTTGTAGACAGAATCATAGTGGCTGCTGAAAGAAAGGAAAAGTTCAAAGTTATAGTAGTGTTGCCTTTGCTTCCTGCTTTCGAAGGCTCTGTAGACGACCCAAAAGCCACTATTCTGCGAGTGCAGCTGCACTGGGAGTACCAAACTATTTGTCGCGGCCCTAATTCGTTGTATGAACAGCTCAAAAAGAGCCCTTACATTGAAGACCCTTTTGAGTACATTAGTTTCTACGGACTCAGAAACCATGACTTGCTGAATGGAAAGCCTGTAACCGAAATAGTTTACGTGCACTCTAAATTGATGATAGTGGACGACGACATTGCAATCATTGGAAGCGCCAATATAAACGATAGAAGTCAACTTGGCAAAAACGACTCTGAAATTGCTATGGTAGTCAACGACAGCAATAAGCTCAGCACTACTATGGGAGGCGAACCCAGAATGGTTTCTAAGTTTGCCCACACTTTGAGGAAGCAGCTTTTCAAAGAGTTTCTTGGAACTAGTGATGACCAGTTGGTGAGTGACCCTTTGTCAGAAGAGTTCACAAGGAGGTGGAAGGAAACTGCTAAAGAAAACACCAATGCGTACAGGCATATCTTCAGAGTGTACCCTGATGACCACATCTCAAGAGTAGGGGACATTACAACTTTTGAACAAGAAGCCTGTTCTGAGGACTATTTGAAACTCAAAAACACCCTAAAAGGTTTCTTGGTTGAATTTCCGTTAGATTTCCTAAAGCACGAAGACCTAAGACTTAAGGTTTTCAACTACGAGTATTATATTCCAGAAGTTAGCTTTGTTTAACCAATTAGTTAATTAATCCCAGTTGATTTGGATGTTTCTTTGCTTTAAATAGTCAACTAAGAAGTCATAATGTTCTTGGTTAGCTCCTAAAAGGTCCAGAGGGAAAACTCCTTTCTCAGAGAAAGACTTAGCTACTAAGTTAGTACAAGCTGTCGCAGTGTACCCTGTAGTTCTTCCCATAGCAGAGACTCCTTCTCTGTGCTTGTCAAAAACCCTTCCTGTCATGGACTTGCCTCCTCCCCAAGCTTTAAAAATCATCACTAAAAAGTCTTCTTCGCCTTCTTTTAAGTCAAAAGACTTCTCAAGTACCTTAGTAGTGAGGTCAATAGGTCTGAACTCCTTTCCACCCAACTCCAGAGTGCTCTGACTTAAAAACCCTGAGTGCTTTAACACGTTGATATACTCAGTGTGTCCGGGATACCTTAGGGTTTTTTCTTTCATAGTACTTACATGAGGCATAGTTTCTAGCAGAGACCTCAGTCCGTCAGTGTAAAAAGCTTCCAATGTTCCTAATTCAGTTTCGCTTTCAATAAGTTCCAAACCACTCAAAGCTTCTACTACTTGAGTGGAACCGTTTTCCCTTATAGTAACAGGCCTGGTGTACTCTTCGAGCACGTCACACAAAGAATAAGGTGCTTTGTAGTTAAAAGGCCAAGTTCTGATCTTAGGCAGGCCTCCTACGTATATCACTAAGTTTTCAAGCTTCATTTTAGAGTTGGCGAAGCCTGCAAGTAAGTGAGAAACTCCTGGGGCTATTCCTGCATCCATTACTGCAGTAACTGAGTTCTTTTTGGCAAGTGAGTCAAGCTGCATAAAGTCTTCAGGCATGAAAGAAATGTCCACAAGGTTCCTTTTAGCTTCTAGCACTTGCTTGCTAACCGAGTAGCCCATGTAGCCTGGGACTGCATTCAAAATGATGTCGTGGTTAGGAATGAACCTTTCTAGAGACTCAGGCTTGGACAAGTCCAACTGCTCAGTTAGAACATCAGAATTCGAAGACTTCAGCGAAGCAAGTGCCTGTGAGCTTATGTCAGCCGAAGTAACTTTGAAGCTGCTGGCTAGGTCTAGAGCCATAGCTCTACCTACTTTTCCTGCACCCAGTATTCCAACTTTCTTCAACATTTTTAGTAGTTATCCATCAATATAAATGATTTCACGCCGCTTTTTATCTCGTCTGTTTTCTGGAGCACTTCCAAATCACCGAGAAACAGCATACAACAACGCTAACACTCCCTTCGACTTCACAGACGAAAACTACAAGGAAATCGAGCGCGTTTTAAAGAAGTACCCTCCTCAGTACAAAAGGTCTGCTATCATCAACCTCCTCTACATCGCCCAGAAACAATGCGACAACTGGGTGCCTCTAGCTGCTATGAACAAAATAGCTAAGATTCTGGAACTTTCAGAGATGGACGTATACGAAGTAGCAACTTTCTACACCATGTTTAACAGAGAGCCAGTTGGGAAGTACCACATCCAGCTCTGTGGAACTACTCCTTGCATGGTTTGTGGAGCTCAAGAGATCAAAAAGGTAATAGAGCAGGAGTGCGGAATCCTAGAAGGCCAAACCAGCAAAGACGGCTTGTTTACTTTATCGGAAGTTGAGTGCCTGGGCGCTTGTGTGAATGCCCCTATGCTCCAAGTTAACGGAGAGCAGATTTACGAAGACCTTACTCCTGAAAGTATGAGGCAACTTATTCAAGCTTGGCGCAAACAAGAGACACCTCAAGAAGGACCCCAAGTGGGCAGGAACCTTTCTGAAGGAGTTCAGGGAAGAACTACTTTGAAAACTATGCCTGATACTCCTAAGTTTAGGGACTTTGTAAAGTTGAAGCAAGAAGTTGAAGAAAAGAAGAAAGCAGAAGAAGAAGAAAAGAAAAAGGCTGAACAATCTAAGGCTTAATTAAAGTCCCATTTAAGGCTGAGTTTTAGTTAAGTTTTTTGATGGTCATGTAATAAATATGAAAAATAATTCCAAGCAATGTTCAATAAGAAGGATGCCTGCGCTAATCATTGACGAAACGGTCCACAAGCAAATAGAAGACTTTGAAAGACGTCTCAGTGGGGACCAAGAGTCTTATGACGAACAAATGAATCATAGGCCGTCAATTTATTTAGAGGCTCCAGATAACAACTTCATTAGGAAGAGATACACCAGGAGTCAATGCAAAGAGTCCAATTCTTCGTACTAAATCGTATTTTAAATAACTTAATATATCAGTCTATAACTCTAAGGCTTTGGACTTCTGAAATCTCAGCCATAGTTACTACCTACGATGCAAGCCCANTTAGTTTTCAAAACGATAATCTAAATAAATCATTTAATATTTTCAGAGAATCCTCGGCCCTTTACTATGAATTCTGGATCACTAACTAAAGTTCTAGACTCACTTACAGTGGAGCTACCCAAAATAGGTCCTAAAACCCTAATGAAGCACTGTTTGAAGCCAGTTCTGCCAAGACTCCAGAACTAAAAGACCATAAGAACCCACAACGATAAAGGAACTCAGAAGCTACCAAAAATAAGGCTACTAAGGAATTCTGCTGATTCTTTTAGAACTTTAGAGAAGCTTTTGACTTCCTACTTATTTCATCTAAAGTTGTGATTTTGAACATTTCGAAATATATACCTAATCAAAAGAAAGGGTAAAAGAGCTACTAGAAATTCTCTGAACCAAAATAACTACCGATCTGCACACAGTAGTAAATTCAGGCAAAGTAAGAAAAGAGATTGACTAGCAAAAACTAAGAAAACTTAGAAAACGAGTCAACGCCAAGCCTAGAAAAAGCTGCACAAAGAGCCACGACAAGAACTTGAAAAAAACTCATCAAGTCATAAGAACACTCCATAAAATCAAAAATTCACCAGGGACCTGATGACTTGCAACACTTCGTATAATGAATGAATTCTAAGCTGGTCAATCCCTTCGGGAACTTTCTAAAAGGACTTGCTGCAAATGTTTAATCCCAAAGAATTTAAGCTTTATATAATCTAAACTTTTGATTTATTATTAAACGTTTCTTTTCAATGTTTTTACCAAAGTTTCTTAGTAATATAAACTAGCCAAACAGAAGTCTTTGTAATAGATTCTGATTTATGACGAAATGATTTTTTCACCTAGTGAGTTCAAAGATTTAGTTTGCAAGAGCAAAATTTTCAAATAATAAAATGTGGCGTGTATTGAGTTTGTTACTTTTAGCCAAACTGATACAAAGTTCTGAGATTCTAGGGATCTCAACAACAGTGGAAAACCCTTGGGTGGATAAAAGGCACTCTTCCTTCACCGGAGGCAACCCTCTCCACATCAGAGGAACTTTTGACTATTTTGATGCAGATTACTACAACGTTACTGTAGGTGGCAAAGAGTGCCCAATAGTCAAGTTCTACAAGACTCCTTCTTATATGCAGTGCATCATTCCACCTGCTGCCCAAAGAGGCCAAAGTCAAGCTGAAATTGAAGTCCTAGAAAATAATTCCCCAGTTCCTTTTTCTCAGCAATTGAGTAATGAATTCACTTATTCTGTATCTCACACATCGAGTGTTTACTTTGTGAATCCTCCCGAAGCTCCCGAAGGAGACTCAATCAGATTCTACGGATACTGGCCCGGGAACCATTGGAAACTAGTTCATGAACTAAAAGTTAACAGTCGTCTCATGGAAGTTCCTAAACCAGATCCCTTAACTAGCTTTAAGTCTACGCGAAACATTAGAGGAGTGCTTGGAGATAATGTCCATGGTGAAACAGGTCCTTTGATCAGCTTTTTAGGCGGTTACGGAAATGGTGACTTGTTTT
>PR_CR_10_Liq_1_inCRDRAFT_1002156_pt1 | contig 10199 bp, 8 predicted proteins | sample PRCRCaboRojoPR_3_FD_10241 | JGI IMG/M metagenome (IMG submission 10241) | reverse complement strand
CCAGTAGTTTTAAGTCTGTCAAAAAAGTTGGTTGGTGACTTCTTGAAGTCAGACCAGCAACTTTTAAAAGCACTTATTCAAAAAGTGACTCTCAGCAAAGATGCCTCTAAAGACTTAATGTTCAGGATTTTCGAAGCTTACTTGAACTCACAAAAAAAAGTAAGAAAAGAAAGATTCCAGGCACTTACTGACAGTCTAAACTCTCTTTGGCAGCAGTATGGAGAGTTACTTACCAGCATAATTCCTGAGTGCATTGAAATGGCTTCTAAGTCGCACCCTGGCTCTAAGACCAAAAAAAGACTTTATAAACTAGTTTCCCAAGGGTTCAGTGGAGTGCCTTTTGAGGAGTTTAGTGACTTGCCTTTAGTCATGGCTTTGAACCATCCCTCTCCAGAAATAAGAATATCCGCCCTTTCAAAAGCTTCTAGTCACATAGAAAACCTTGAGTCCTCTTTGTTTCTGCTTCTTTCAAATGAAACTCAAGACAGTGTGCTCCTTGAAGCTTTGCATCTTCCCTTAACAAGACTTCCGCCAGCTCCACTCTACAACGTTTTAAAGGACTTGTACTTTTCCCACCTTTCTAGACCACTGCAGAACACCCAAATACTTCAGTTGTTGTTTAAGTGGCTTTGCATTGAACTCCCCAAGCTGGTAGAAGTTCGCACTGAGCATATCAGACTGATTTGCAAGGCTTATGACATGCCTGGACTAAGAGAACTGGTAAGTGAAGCTGTTTTAGAAGGAAGAGATCATGAGTTGTTAAAAGGTTACAAAGGTTCGGACCTTTCGCTTTACTTGAAGAAGTGGTTGTCTAAGAACTGGAAAACACTTTATCCCTATGCAGTAGAGTTGCTTGACTGCGACTTAATAAAAGGGTTGGTGCCTGAAGTACTGGTTGAGCTTGAAAAAAACAAAGAAGCCTGCTTTGAAGAAATCCTACTGAGCTCCCAAAGCTTGGTTGGGAAAATAGTAAACCTAGAGATAAAGGACTTTGAAATACTTGAAGGAATAGTTAGGGCTTGTCCTTCTCTTAAAGACATTAAGTCTAAAGAGCATAGGTCAGTTGCTTCTGAAATGCTCAAGACCATGGTTGCTTACTTGATTCCTTTAAGTGCAGACTTGTGCAAAGAAATCCTGAACAAGCACTTTGACCAAGACATAATCAAGGTGCTGCTCGAGATATCCCAGAACTCTCCTGAAGCCTTGCACTTAGCTGTGTGCTTTGCTTACTCCTCTGAGACGCCAAATGCCTTTTTGCAGTGCGTGCCTTACTTATTGCTTAACTTAGGAAGAGGGCCTGAATTTAGAAGCTCAGCAGTGTTATCTTTAGAAAACTACTTCCACAAAACACTGCCTAGTGTGGAGTTGGAGTGCCAAGTCCGCAAAAATCGAGCTTTTGAGCAGTACGAGTCTAAAATGCACGACCTAAGAAAGTTCTTAGTGCGCTTACTCAAAAACAAAGCAGGACTTCTGCAGGACCCTGACTATGTGACTCATGCTTTAGGCAGAATCAGCAAGCCTGAGTTCTATAACTTGCTAGCTGAAGGCTTTTCTTGTTTACTTTATGAAAGGCCTAGGTACTTATGTATTCTAAGTGGAATTAAAGAACAAACTTTGACAGAAAAACTGGTCTCCCTTACCCAAACTACCTCCGAGCACTTAACGATGATTTCCAGACTGCACTTCTACACTAACTGGAGCAACCCAGAGGTTTCTAAGTACCTTTTGCAGTACCTAGACGAACCGAGTCTTTTGCACCCTACTGTAGAGATACTTTCGCCTCAGATGTTTTTAAGTCTCTCAAACGTAGAGGACTTCTTTTTGAAACTCGTACTCAAGCTTCCAGGCTTAGAAGTCCCCACTTCTATGTTAGTGCATGAAAAACTTTCAGAAATCAAAATACAGCCCAACCTTATAGCTAAAGCGATAGAAACTTCTTCAGAGCCTAAACACCTAGAGTCAGTTTTAGAAGTAGCTCAGTACTCAGGGTCTTCTCCAGAAGTAGTTGAGGCACTTTTCAAACTACTTAATTTGGAAGACAGTTACTTAACTCAACTAGTGCTAGTAGCTTTGCGTGTCCACGTTAAAAGAAGTGCTTTTGAGTTAACTGACTTTCACTTAGAAAAAATCATGAAAGTGATCAAGCCTGAAAGTTCTCTGCAACTCAAGCAACAAACTTTTATGACACTTGCTAACTTTGCCCAAGAACACCCTGCAAAAGTCCTTGAGTTTATTCAACACGCACTTAAGATTTCTCATCCAGAGTTAGCTTCAAAAGAATTCAACCTGTACACTTCAACTGTAAGTGCTCTTAGCAAAGCTCTAAAGCCCAAAGGCTACAGTTTAGAAACTTTAGTGGCTCAGCTTTTAAAGTGCGCAAGCGACTCAGAAGACTACCCCAAAATAGTCCACTGTTCAGGCACAGAGTACTTGCACTTAGTTGTTAAGTTCTTGGTCGGAAACTACAACTTAGCACAAAGCTTACTGTTCAAGTTTGAGTTCGAAGCCATTAAAGAAGCAGTGTTACAGATACTCAGCACAATTAACTCAGAAAGTACTGAAGAACTTAACTTTTTGATGCAATTGTTTTCAAACGAGTACTTTTTAGAACTGATAGCTAAGAACAAACACAGCTCTTACGAACTTGTAAGTTCCACTTTTTACTACTTGTTTGCCTTGAAACAAAAAAGTTTCAAAAAACTAGACAGAAAACTGAAAATCTTCATGAAAGTACTTAAAACGAGCATTAACGACAAAACACTTTCAGGAGCTTCAAAGATCCTTTTGCAAAAGTCAGAAACCAAAGAAGCCATTCAGGTCAAAAAGGACTTTTTGGAGTTTTTGATAGACCGTTTGGACAACTCTGAAGCAAAGCTTTTTGAGGGCCTTGTTTCTCCTTTGTGTGCAATACTTGAACTCTACGTAAGCAGAACTTCAGTGCTTTACAAAGCAAGGTACGAGTCTAGAGCAATTTACTTACAGTTAGTGCTTTCTTTACTCTACAAACTTATGAAACACTCAACTGAACCACTTGAAGTATTAGGAGTTTACGGGAACGTACTGCTAGGCTTTACCTGGGCTTCTCACTCCGAAGTTCAGAGCTCAGCTTGCTTAGTGTTTTCTGTGTTTTTTGAAGAAAAGTCAATAGAAGTGCTGCCTTTTTTAGAAGCTTACATCAAAAACTTGCTAAGTTTGCTTGAGAATGAAGACAGTGTAGTAGTTGACTGCGGTAAGTACTGCCTCAGTGCTTTGATAGCTGGAGCACAGGAGTTCTTAAGTCCTTACATAGAAGACATTGTTTTAAAGGTAGTGAAACTAAAGGACTCAGAACATTTGCTAGACATTGTGCCTAAAGCAATTCCTCACCGAACCCTTATTCAAGCCTTACCTAGTCTTTCGAAAGCAATTTCTGAGCCAAGCCAACTAAAGAACTTTTACGGGCTTGTAAAACAGCTGTTTGTAAGGGTGAAACAGGCTGACATCTCTGCGTACAGTGAAACTCTTTTATCTTTTTTCAAAAACTCACTAGTTATGCTTACAGAACAAAACTTAAAACTCAAACCAAGCTTAGACCTAGCAGGTTCGGTTACTTCAGGAGTATCTGAACTAGCTTTGAGTTTAACACCAACTCAGTTCAAGCCTTTGTTTTTGGAGGTACTCGAGTGGGCCTTAGAAAAGACTCCAGAAGAAGACTACAACTTCCAGAAGCTTTTAGGGTTCTTCAGTCTAACCAACTGCTTAGTAAGCAAACTCAAAGGTATTTTTGTGGAGTACTTAGGGTACTTTTTAGAAGTTATGGTGGAAGTCCTCAGCAAAACCTTTGAAGCCTTCAAAGAAGTCACTAAAAAGCGCAAAAGGAACCAAACCAAAAAACAACTAACCATCAACTCACTTGTCCTTGAATTCATCCAAAAATGCGCCGTGCACGACAAAGACACCTTTATTACTGACCAAAAGTTTGAAAAACTTACAGAATGCATCAGTTCCCAACTAAAGATGGTAGGACTTAAAGAAAAGTACTTAAGTTACTCAGAAACACACACAATTCCGGCCTTAAAAGCTTTAGTAACTAGCACACACGACAGAGCCCAGTGGCAAAGTGTTAACTATAAAATACTTCTTAACACACGTTCAGAACACTCAGAAGTGCGCAAAGCAAGTTTACTCTGCATCCAGTCAGTTTTAGAAGAAATAGGAAAAGACTACGCAAGTTTACTTCCCGACATCATGCCTTTTGTTTTAGGTTCCTTGGAAGACCCCTCTGAAGGAGTAGTGACTCATGCCCGCGCCATTCTGCGCCAACTAGAAGTTTTCTGTGGAGACGAACTTAAACAATACTTAACTTAGTCAGTTATTTTAAAATGGAGGAATCGATTTACAACCTGATCCCCAAAGAGTACGTTCCGCCTCCCAAACCCAAGCGGTATAAGTCCAAGTACCCCTACAACACTCCTCCTACTGGAAGCACCTTTGCTTTGAAAAACACCTCAAAAGTGTGCGACAACTACTCAGGGAACTTTGAGCACTTTGACGGCGCGCACAAAAACAAAAACCCAGGAGCTACTTTTGGCAAGCCAAAAGGAGCTGCCAAAGCCTCTCCTGACTCTTACAGGAAAAAGGGCACTGGGACTATGAAGCTTTCTGAACCCCAGAAGTTCACTTACTCAGACAAAGAAAGAAGACCACCAGTTCCAAAACATAACGAAGCTCCTATTCACGGGTTAAAAACTGACAAAAACTTCATAGTCTCCAACGCAGTAGAAACTATCTTGGCAGCACCTAAAGTCAACCCTGAACCTGAAGACCCCCTTAAGAAAAAGACCTACGGACAAGTGCCTAAGTACTTAACTAGAATCAGAAACGACATAGACGAAGAATACGAAACTCTAAGGCAACTCCAAAGAGAACAAATAGAAGAAGAAGAAAGACAACGCTACATCATGTCCCCTGAAGAAGTCCAGCAACTCAAAGAAGGGCTGCGCCGCAAGTGGGAAGCTGTGAACAAGGAGTACCAGTCAATCACTCACTCCAAGCCCGACACCCAAGGCCTGAAGCGCAAGAAAGAAAACTGCGAAAAAGAACTTGCCCAGATTGAAAAGGACATGGCTATGCTAGAAAAGCCTTATGTCTTTGTAGACGCTACAGCTTAATTACTTGATAAGTCTTAACAGTTATAAAAATGCCACCCCGCAACCAGAAGGAGTACCAAGTCGTAGTCAAAGACGAAGAACACCTAGAAAGCTTACTTGACTCCGAACCTAAAAAGCTCAGTGTAGTTGACGTGCACTTGTCTTGGTGTGGTGCTTGCACTTTACTTGGGTCTACCTTTAGAAGTATTGCTTTGCGCATTGAAGAGTGGGAAAGCCGCATCCAGTTCCTTATTGCCGACGTGGACAAGATTGCTTCTTTAAAGGACCACCAAAACTCATGCAAGCCTAAGTTCTTGTTTTACCTGGGTTCTAAGCACATTGCTACAGTTGAAGGAGCCAACGTGCCTGAAATAAACACTCTCATAAACAAGCACATTCCCTCCCTAGAGTCTGATTAGTAACTTAAGCTTAATAAAAAATGAGCCCAGGGAGACTTGAACTCCCAACCTTCTGATTTGGAGTCAGACGCGCTACCAATTGCGCCATAGGCCCAGCTACTTCTAAGGAGAGTTCTAAGTTTAAATAACACACAACTGCTTTCTGGTAAAAAAATGAGCCCAGGGAGACTTGAACTCCCAACCTTCTGATTTGGAGTCAGACGCGCTACCAATTGCGCCATAGGCCCAGCTAGCAACTTAAGCCAGCTGAAGTATAAAAGTAGTCCACCACAATTATAAATGGGCCGAGTTCGCACAAAGACAGTTAAAAGAGCAGCACGTGCTGTGGTGGAGAAGTACTACAGCCGACTCACACCAGACTTCCAAACTAACAAGCGCATTTGTGACGAAGTAGCAGTGATCCAGACAAAGCGCCTCCGGAACAAAATAGCAGGCTACACCACTCACTTGATGAAGAGGATCCAAAAAGGACCTGTGAGGGGGATCTCTCTCAAAGTGCAAGAAGAAGAAAGAGAAAGGAAACTTGACTACATTCCAGAAGTGTCTATGGTGAACACTTCCAAAATCAACGTTGACTCCACTACTTACGAAATGGTCCAGGCTCTTGAACTAGGCGACTTGCCAAACATCACTCCTCTAGAAGCTAAGTAGATATTAATTATAAAAAGTCCTCTGCTATATACCTGACTAAGCACATAGGCAGGCTTGGCTGTTTTTTAGATGTGTAAGTGTAGAGAATTCCTTTTCTGGACTCCCAGTTCATTTTCCGGAGCAAAAGAGTTTTGCAGCCTGAAGTAGCGTAGTCAACAGGTAGTTTCTGTTTGGAGTCTTTTATAAAAGGGTCTACTTCTAGGTACTCCAACAAGAACTCCATGAGTTTGGTGTTTTCTGAAGAGGCTGCAAGGTGCAGCAAAGTCATGTCGAAAGGCCCAAACCTTTCTTGGGCGTAATTTTTTGTAGAATGGTACACGTGGTACATAACGCTCTCTAAGTCGCCTTCCCGCGCTGCTATCATAATTGAAAACAGAGCTAAAGCTTTGCTGCGCGAAGAAGTAGGAGTCATTTCTTCTGGAAAAAACTTAGAAACGTATCCAGTAGACTTAACGCGCTTTGCTGGAGTGATTTGGCAGGACTCTAGTTTTCTTTTTAAGTTCATTTTAATTAGGCGTGTAACTTCACTCAATAGTAAAAATGGAACTACTAAGGACACTAGTTTCGGGCAAGAAAAAAAGATTTAAAGAAGACGGGTTTAACTTGGACCTGAGCTACATAACTCCGCGCTTAATTGCTATGTCAATACCTGCAGAGGGTCTTACCTCTATTTACAGAAACCCCCTTGAGTCAGTATCAAAGTTGCTTAATGAAAGGCACCACGATAAGTTTAAAATCTTCAACCTTTCAGGCATTCCTTACGACTACGCTAAGTTCGGAGGCAGAGTAATAGACAGGCCTTGGCCTGACCACTACCCTCCCCCTATCAAGTTACTGTTTGAGGTCTGCAAAGAAATGCATGAGTGGCTCATTGCTGATAACGCAAATGTTGTGGCTGTAAACTGCAGGGCAGGCAAAGGCCGGACTGGAACCGTCTTGTGCTGCTACTTGATTTACAGCGGAAGAATAAACACCGCTTCAGAAGCTCTCAAGTACTATAAACTGAAAAGGTTTACTCGAGGAGGGGGTGTTACACAGCCGTCCCAAGTTAGATATGTCTACTACTTCGAAAAAATACTTAAAGGTGAAGTTAAGGGACCTTTACTTGTAAGACTGAGCAAAATCACACTGAGAACTGCTCCACACTGTTCAGGAAACACTAGTAGGTGCTATATTGAAATCTTCAAGGACGACAGACTGCTTTACACCAGCAAGGAAAGTTCAAGGGGAAGGCAGCCTGTTTTGCAGGACAACTGGGAAGACTCTAAGATACACCAAATGGCCATTATTAACTGCGAGTTGCTTCTGCAAGGAGATATTCTCTGCAAGCTTTACCACGCTGGCAAATGGAAGTTTAAAAAAATATGCCGTCTTTCCTTCAACACGGGTTTCATTCCATTTTACAACGTGTTGACTCTACAGAAGACAGAACTTGACCCTCACAAATTCAAATGCTCTAAAAAGGTTTCTGAAAAGTTCGCTATCAACTTTGTGTTTGACAACAGTCCTTGTCCGTGTCCTGCTTCAGTGCCTTTGGAAGACAGATGCCAGCTGTGCAAAGCTAACATTGAAAAGCAAGAAAAGGAAAACTGGGAGTTCATGAGGTTTGCTGTTTCAGAGCGAGTTCAGAATGACCCTAAAGTTTTGCTTTTTGGAGACTCAAACGATGATGTAGATGATATTCTTGCACTTCCTGATGAAGAATCTGACGTTAGTGACGGAAGTGTTTAGGACCCAATTAAACTCATTAATTCTAAGTAAGGTATTTTGTATTATATTAGAAAATGGCAGACCCCAAATCACGTGCTTATCCCTTAGCAGACTCCAAATTCACACAGTACATACTGGACCTAGTCCAGCAGGCCCAAAACTACACCCAACTCAAAAAAGGAGCCAATGAAACCACAAAAGCTTTGAACCGAGGACTTGCAGAGTTGGTCATTTTGACAGCTGACACAGAGCCTCTAGAAATCCTCATGCACCTTCCTCTTTTGTGTGAGGACAAAAACGTCCCTTATGTCTTTTTGAAGTCCAAAGCCGCACTAGGCAGGGCTTGTGGAGTCTCACGTCCAGTTATTGCGTGCGCTGTTTTGAGTGGAAAAGGCTCCCCGTTGAAGTCCCAGATTGATGAGGCCAAGGATTCGGTGGAGCAATTACTAATTTAAATTGTTGAGGTTAATATTACTGTATAAGGAACCCTTCAGTGACTGTTAGTTTCACTACTTTGTAGTCATTGAACCCGACTTTCCAGGGTTGTTTTTGAATAAATTGCAAGTAGGCAATGTCTCCGTCTTCAGCAGACTCAGAGCACTTTACAAAGAACAGTTGTGTTCCAGAGGTTTCTTCCGAAGGAAGTTTGGGCTCGAGTTCTCCGTCGTGGTCACTCACTGAGACTTTCGAACTGTATATAGGTTTGAGGTACCAGATATTCCAGATGTTGGGCTCAAAGCTGATGAACATACTTGCTGTGCCTCCCGGGTTACAAAACACTTCGTCTGTGTTGTCTAGGTTCGGAACTACCGCAGAGACACCCAGAATTCCGACAAGAAATAGTACAAAAATGTTCATTAACCTGGAGAACTTAACTCATACTTATTTTTGAATAAGCTGGCCAGAATAAAGACTAAATAACCTAACTTTTTTCATTTAGTTAGTATTGCATTATCAAGCCTTGGGTAACCTAATTTATTTGATTAGTTAGTACAAGTTAGATTTGTGGAGGCAGTTCTTGTTCAGCAGGGGGAAGCGGGTAGGACGCCTTTCCCAAGCAAGGCATACTCTTGTAACAAGAATTCCTCAAAGCACTTAACACTGCAGGGTTCAGTCCATACAGAAAAGCATTGAGAAGTCCTTGTATGGACCCAAACGACATTGCCAGTATCGATAACTCTACACTGGGCTCGTCAGGGTTAATAAACAGGTATATTCTATTCACTGTAGAGAAAAACCAGCAAATGATTAGCAGAAGGGGGAAGAACCTGAACCTTCCAAACCCCACTTTGCGCATCCGCGATCCGTCTTCTCCTCCACTTCTGAGTTGGCTCATAACTATCTTCACTACTCTTCTAACTTGGTAATAACAGTAACTGTTGTAGAAAAAGGCAAACCACAGCGGAAGATAAAACTGAAACAACTGCCACATAGACCCTACAGCTTTGTTTTCGCGCAAAGAAACCCAGCACATTCCTACGTCCGCTTCTCCGTAAGATCCTGTTGTGAATGGAACCACAGCGCCTATCAAAGGCATTCCAAACCCAAAAGCCAGGAACTTCCACTCGTAGTCCTCTACGTTTGGAACTTGTCTAATCACTGCTAAGTAAAGGGTGCGGGCTATTATAATAGTCCACAGAATAGTTCCCACAGAAAAGTAGGACACAAAAAAGGCCTGGAACTGACACAAGCTTTCGTGAACAGGTCCTAAAAGAACCCCCAAGGCAAACAAAGCGTCGCAAATGGACAAGTAAACCACTAGTCTGAAGAGAAAAGACCTGATTTCTTTGAAGCCTAAGTACATGATTATCACGAAGCAGGATCCTATTAGGCTTAAGCTACTACACACAATGTTGGCTACTGTTATTTCTGCCACTTCAACTTCTGAGAGTCCCATTTTAATCTTAAATGCAATAAATTGTTTACTTAGAGACTGTTAGAATGATTATTATTGCGTTACCAATTCCTTAGGCCTTTTTAGAGTTACAGAGAAGGGTTTGCTTCGCTTGGATTTCCTCTTCTTCCGAGCACAGTTTTTTGTATTTTTAGTGTTTGTCTGGTGTCCACTTTTGTGCTTCTGGGTAGTTGTGGTTCTTCTGTTTTTGTGAGAGCTTCCTTCCTTGTTTTATTGTATCCAGTCTTGTTTGTTAGGGCTTTGTCTTTGTTGTCTTGGAATTATTTAAAGACTGTCAGAATTTAATTTAATTTGTTATGTTAGCGAGCCCTTAGGCCTTTTTAAGAATACAGGGAGCGTTGACTTTGTTGCGGGCCTTTTAAGTTTTTTACAGTT
>PR_CR_10_Liq_1_inCRDRAFT_1002154_pt1 | contig 10203 bp, 9 predicted proteins | sample PRCRCaboRojoPR_3_FD_10241 | JGI IMG/M metagenome (IMG submission 10241) | reverse complement strand
GGACTCACTGCAGCCGTTCTGATAACTCACTAGCAGAAAAGGCAAGCAGTCAGGCATGTCCACAACTAACTTTACCCAGCCAACTCGCCATTCTCCAGAGCTGTCCAAAACATCTAACTTCATACCAATTCTTGCATTGTTTACGTGACTTGCTTCTTCAGACTTCCGGACGTTGTACCTTTTAAGCTGGGAAGGACTAAGTAAGTGCTGGATAAGGGCGTCTAAGGAGTAAGAAGGGTAGTAACCCCCTGAAAGTACCTTTCTGCAAATAGGGCAGCTTTTTTTGTACTTAAAATGCTCTGTAACACAGCACTTGCAAAAACTGTGCCCACACTCTAGTGTTGCAGAGCTTAGTATTGCCTCTTTACAAATTGCACACTCAAGGCAGTGCTTTACTCCTGTGGTTTTTCGGGTTTTTTTCTTCATCTTTATAATATGGAGTCAGAGCTAAGCAAAACACTCAGAGTAGAGTTGATGTTTTGCGGAGTTGCAGGTCACTCCCTAAATACTCAGCTCAACGACTATAGACAAAAGCCCAACTTAATAGAGGTATCAGAAGCACACCAAAAATTGTTCATTGGAGGCAGAAACATTCTTAAGGTTTTTGAATTGCTGCCTAACTGCACCATTAAACTCTGTCACGACATAGAAATTTCCCAGGACCCCAATTCAGAAATAAATAGTTTAAAAGTATCTAGTATCAATGATGAAGAAGTGCTTTTAGTGGCCTTAAGTGGAAAAGTACTGCTTTTCTGGGTTTATGATTTGTTTGTTCCGCCCACCTACTACGTAAACTCTGAGAGTGAACTGCTGCATAACTCTATTTGGAATTTTTGCTGCAAAAAAAGCTTACTTGCAGCAGGTCTGAACTCCCACAAAGTGGCTGTGTGGGACCTGAACTCAGGAAGGTACAACAGAATGCTGCTTCACGAACACAGCGTGAGTAGTGTAGACATCAGTCCTTGTGGCAAACTTTTAAGTTCAACTAGCTTTGACTGCACAGTAGTTGCAGTTAACGAGTTTGGAGAAGTCATTAGCTGCAGGCCTTCAGTAGAGTGGGGGTGGAGTGTGAAATGGATTAAGAAAAGCTCAGTTGCAGACTATAGCCATCTGGGACCTTCCAACATGACTAACCTCAGAGGCAGGTATAGCAGTGAAGTATACTCTACTACTTACTTTAATGACAGAACAACACAAGAAACACAAAGAAGACTTGAGGGACTGCCTGACTTTGAAGAAATAATTAGTGACGGAAGTTACTCAGAAGAGGACAGCTTTGAAGTTCCAGACCAAACTGGTTCTTCAACTAACGATGCTTTTTCAGAATACTTTTTGGTTCAATCTACTAAGTTTTCAGTCCACTTAATAGACCCAAGCATTAACCCCAAACAACAAGAAAACTCTATGCATGTGCTTGCAGTTTACTTACCTAACTTGGACTCTTCTGTTTTTAACTTCAAAAGGCTTTCACTACTTGAGTACATAGAAGAACTTAGTTTGGTGGTGCTGGGGAACCACGGGGGTAAAGAAGTGTTTTTGCTTAGAATTGGGAAAGCCAAGAAAAGAGACACTGAGTGTGTGAGTTACCCAAGCTTGCAGTTTAGTTACTCTTTTGTTTGTGAAAAAGTTATTTATTTGGACTCTAACTTAGCTGGGCTAGTTGTTTCTAAAGACTTGCAAGACTCAGTAGTTGCCAGAGTTTTTTGCTACACAGAAGAAGACAAACTTTTTGTCTACCAAGTCAAAAAACACAAAGATGCCTTAATTTACGACATAAGTATTTAATACAACTAGTTACTTAAATCAGTAAGCATAGAAATGTGGTAACCAGGGACTCCTCTGAGTACTTGCAAGTAAATGAAGAGGTGGTAAACTCCAGGAGTGAGTACTAAAAAACTCAGCAAAAGGTACAGTCCTGTTTCAGTCCAGTTTCCTTCCTGGTAGTTTTTGATTCCGGCTGACAAAAAAACCATTCCACTTACAGTGAGCAGTGTTGCCTAAGTAGTTGCTACCAACAAAATAGTTTTGTAAGGGACCTTTGTGTTCTTGCGCAGAGGAGGAGGACTGTAGTTTCTCTTTTTCATATTTATATTACTTTTCTTCAAACAGCACTTGTTCTTCTGGAAACTGAGTTCCTACAGTTACGTTTTTGAAGTAGCGGGGGTCGTCAACTATGTCGGAGTGGAACTGTCTAGGGTCAATGAAGGGTTGCCTAACAGGGTCTTGGCCAGGCTCAAGTATGATGTCGTCTTTGTCAAGATTCCAAATGTACTTTCTGAAGAAAAATCTGTCTTTTTCTTGGTGACTAGTTAGAATCCAGGGAAGTCTTCGAGGAAAGGGGGGGTATTCTTTGTTTTCAAGTCTTTGCTTGACATGCTTCATGGTGTTTAAGAAGTAAAAGTAGTCTTGGGGGTCTTCTAAGTCCCTAGACTCTTTGAAGTAGTACCTGAACTCTGACTTTTTGCTTTCGCGAATAGCGTACCTTCGGCAATTTTCCCTGATGAGTTTGTGAATGTCTCTGTAAAGCAGCAGAGTTTCTTCTTTGGTTACTTGGATTTGTTTTTGGGCTTCTTTTTTCGAAAAAGACTTTAAGTAAGCCAAGAACCCCCTCCAGCCGTGGAACACCCTCGGAGTAACTTTTTCCATTTAATTAAATTGCAAAAGAGTTTGGATGTGCAGAATACTAGGCAGGGGTTTGGTGGGGTAAGCCCTTTCCATGTAAGAGAGGAGTTGTCTGTAAGCCTTCATAACTTGCACACTGGCTGAGTTAATGACTTCTTTGTAGTTCTTTTCGTCGAGCACTTGGGACATAGTTTCTCTGAACCTAGGAAAGACTTGGGTGATTCTGTTGGAACCTTCAGTTAGGGCTTGCTCAGCTTCTTCGTAAGGAAGAGTAGCTGTTTTAGTTTTGAACAGGAAAACCATAGCAGGGTTGGCAACTTCATGGAAAACTTTTAGCACGAGGCTCTGGCATGCTTTGCGGAGTTCAGACTGGATCACTGAGCGAATGTCTTGACTTTTTTCCTGGAACTTAGGAGCTCCTGTGTTCACCAGGTCTGCAAGCATTCCCTCTTTGTAAAGGGCCACTTGTCCAGATATCAACCTCCAAAAGAGTTGCTTGGTGTTGCTGAAGTCAAGGACTTTGGTGGTGAAGTTCATGTTAAGGTGCTCACAAATAACTAGGAGTTCTTGGCGCAGGACTTCAATGTGCTTTATAAGGAAAGAGTGGCCTTCCAAAAAGTCTTCTTCTGGCATAGACTGTTTGAGCGCTCCTATGCAGGTAGAGATGGCCTCCTCTGCAAGTCCTAAGAAAATGTCTCCTTCGACTCTTCCAGAAAGTTTGGTGAGTAAACTAATGGTGGTTCTGAGTGCAGAGTGTTCTTCTTGTGTGTGCTTTAAAGGAACTATGTTTTCGGGAATGAAGGACTGCACTGAGTAAATGATTCTTTCTTGGACGTCTTGGTACATTTTGCTGAAGATCTTGAGTTCTTCTCCCCTGAATTCGTTTTTTACTATTTCAGCTAAGTCACACAAAGTGTCTGAGTTGTGTTCTGAAATGATCAAGGCCCTGGCTACTTCGTAAAGGTCCCTTGTGTAGTAGTCTAGTTGCTTCTGGAGAGTTTCCTTGAGGTCTTTTGAGTTTTTGAAGTAAGTAAGGAACAGTGCTTTTTCTTTCCTCCACAACTTGGAACAAAACTCACAGACCCTTCTGACTAGGGAAACTACGTTTGTTTCTTTTGAGGCTTCATAGTAGTGCTTAGTTACTAAGTTGTAGATGTGTTTTTTCCTAGTGCTGAAGTACTGGTTTTCTAATTGCAGAAGGAAGTCAGAGTAGTCAGGGTCTGCTTTTTCATAGAGTTGTTCGAGTATGTGGGCTAGTTCTTCGCAGTTAGGCATTTTGGAGTAGAGTTTTTCAGGCTCTGTGTAGAAGAGTTGGAACTGTTCTGAAAGAGCCCCTACGAACCTTTCAAGCAAGTAAAACTTCAAACTAGTGTATTTTTCAAGGAACTCCCAACTTTGTTGGTAATGAGGGTTCTCTCTGAAGAACTCCACTGCGTCGCAAATCTGAGCTAGAGCTTGAAGAAGTTTCTTTCTGAGTTGCAGGAAGTCGTTAGCCATGAGTTCTACTTCTGCGTCAAGTGAGTCGTACTGGTTGTAGTAAAACACCTTGCTTCTCAGTTCAGAGCTAAGAGCAACGTACTCGTTCCTTTCTTTGAGAAGGGAATCTGACTTCTTGGAAAGTTCGGAAGTTTGGTTGAGTATTTGGTTTCTTGAGTTGTCCAAAGAAGACAGAACTTCTAGGTACTTCCGAGAAGCCTCCAATGCAACTCTAACACTTTGTTCGTAGTCGCTAAGTACCCTCAGAACTTTTTCTTGATAGTCTTCAGTGCTTGTTTCAGGGGAACTTTCCTCGACTTTAGGGGTTTCTTCCTGCAAGAGTTGTCTGGCACTTTTTGGAATCAAGCAGTACTTGTCCCAGTCTCCCGTCATTTATTTCTTACATTCAAATGGACTTTTCAGACAGAATTTCCTTTACGCCTCTGTACAACAAAGAATCCCTAGAAGAAATGTACCTTGACATCTCTGAGTCCGTAGAAAGTGCAAGCCAAAACTCGCCCAAAAAAAGCACTGAGCCAGGCTACAGAAGGATCAGGAACTTCCAGTCTAGGTATTTGCAGAAGTTCCATCGGTTCTTCAAGTGCAGAGTAGTGCCTGAAAGTGCCCACGAAGCCCTAGAAGCAGCTGAGTGCAAACTCAAGGAACTTGTGGACGACTTCGGAGGAGACTTACACGTTTGCAAACTTTCAGGAAAGAACTACGTCACTGCTTACTTCATTGTAAATAGTGAAGAGGACGCCCAAAACTGGGCTTCACAACTTGAATACAGTATTTCGCCCTACATCCAGAGTGGCCACAAGCCTACTTTGTTAGAAATGAATAACTTAAATTAGTTGTATTAATAAGCAGTGTAAGTTACTACAGACCTTACGATATCTTTTCTACAAACAGGACAACTTGAGAAACTCCCAGCACAACGATTACACATTACGCGGTGAGCGCACTCCAACAAAACAGTGTTGATTTCTCTTTCGTAGCAAATTCTGCACTGGTCACGTTCCTCTTCTCTTTCAAGACGTTCAGAAAGTTCCTTAACTTGCTGTTTGAGTAAGTAGTTTTGCTTGACCAGTTCTTGGTACTCAGCTCCTTCATCCACTTCCAAGAACCGTATCATGCTTGTAGAGGGCCTTGAAGATAGCATTCCATCGTCACACGCCAAACGGATGCAGTGCAAGTCGTTTTGTCTTTTCCCATCAAAGCCTCCCAGCACGTACATGGTATCCTTTTCAATCAGAGCTCTGTGGAAGGTTCTGCTGGTGGGGATTTTGCCAGTTGTGTTTTTGCGGAGCCACTCTCTTTCTTTTATGCAGAACTCGTGCAAGTCGTTGTACCTGAACTGGTTCTTGTCCACACCTCCAAAAATAAACAAACTTCCGTTATAAGCTACACAGGAGTGCCGGTACCTGGGGTTGGGTCTGGTTCCTACTACGTGTCTGATTTCATTCCAGTTGCCCACTAAAAAGGAGTACTGGTACAGGTCGTCCAAAGTTTCATGTCCGTCCCAGCCTCCAAAGACGTACATGTTATGGTTGTAAACTACTGCAGTGTGTCCAAAACGCTTTATGGGGAGGTTTCCAGTAGCTTCTACAAGTTTCCACTCAAAGCTTTCGAGGTTGCAGACCCTGAGATCGTTGAACCTGTTTTTTCCGTCGTAGCCTGCAAAAATGTACATTGAGTTTTCATAAAGTACACAAGAGTGGTCAGTCCTTGGGGAAGGGGGGTCTCCTGTGGGAAACAACTTACTCCAGTAGCAAGTTTCCAGATCAAATTTGTAAAGGTCGTTGAAGTAGTTGCCGTCTTTGCGAGTATAGCCCCCAAACAAGTAAATCCCTCTGCTGAAGTAAACTCCTTTCGCTCCAGAACGAGGCTGTGGAACTTGGCCTTGGCAAACTACTTGACGCCAACTAGAGTTTTCTATGTCAAACAAGTAAAGATCGTTGCGTCTGTTGCTTTCGTCTGTCCCTCCAAACACGTAAAACCTATTTCCAGCGTTTATAGCACAATGTCCAGTTCTGGCCGAGTAAGTTGGTCCTGTAACTTGGATTTGTTTCCACTCAAACAAGTCATCTTCGATTTCCGTGGTTTGGGCCAAAGGGTTGCTTTCAAGGTCGTCTTCTGGTGAAAGCTCATTCAAGTTCAGCCGGTAGGCGTCATTGAGTCTGTTTCCATCAAACCCTCCAAAAACGTACATGGTTCCATCGAAAGTAACAGCTCGGTGGAAGGTCCTTGGAGTAGGTTTGTTTCCTTGGGTTTCTACTTTGCTCCAGTGGAAATCTTCCATGTTGAGTTCGTACACGTCGTTGAACCTTTTTTGCTCTTTATTGACTCCCCCAAAAACAACCATAGAGTTGCCCATAGTCACAGCTGAGTGTCTGTAGCGAGGACAAATAAACCCTGAAGCTGAAAGGTTGTGCCACTTCTGAGTGGTGAAGTTAAAACTCCAAACGTCATTTAGAGTTTCGTGTCCGTTCCAGCCCCCAAACAAAACCATCTTCTTTTTGTGAACTACTGCAGTGTGCCCAAAGCGCTTTTCTGGAGAAACTTCAGTAAGCACTAAATCCCAACGAGAAGTAGCTAGATTGAAAATAACTAAGTCGTTGTACCGGGAAGACCCGTCAAATCCACCGAAGACTACCAAGGTGTCGTGGTAAGCCACTAGGGAGTGGTCGGTGCGTTTTTCTGGGACGTACTCGAAGCTTGAAGGGACAACTTCAACCCACTGCAGAATTTCTGGATTGAAACAACAGATGTCATTGAAATACTCCCCATCCTTCTTTGTGTACCCTCCAAAGAAGTAAAGGCAGTCTTTGTGCAGGACTCCCTGCGACCCAGACCTAGGTTCAGGCACCTTTCCTGAAGCTTCAACTCTGACCCATTCGTCCCTTTCAGGAATGAGTAAGTGAATGTCATTTTTCCTAGAACTTCCGTCTGTTCCGCCAAAAAGAAAGATCCCCTGTCTGCTAGACACCACTGAGTGGCCTGTCCTTGCTGAAAAAACTTCTCCTTGGCCCTCTACGACTTCCCATTGCTTTCCACCTAGCATTTTTATTTCCTTCAGATTTAATTTACTCCTTCGAAAACTCCCAGTTATTACAACGATTTCTCCATGTTTTCTGGTATACGAAATAAAATGAAAGTAGGAGCAAATGCAAGAAGCTTGGCCAAAGGAGACTACAATTTCCAGGACTTAAACCAAAAAGGCAAAGTCATAGCAGAGTATATTTGGATTGGCGGAAGTGGAATGGACATCCGTTCCAAATCAAGAACACTTGACACTCCAGAAGTAACCAAACTCGACCAAATCCCTGACTGGAACTTCGACGGGTCTTCAACTAGACAAGCATCAGGGGACAACAGCGAAATATGGCTAGTTCCTCGGGCTTTTTACCCCGACCCACTTAGAAGCCAAGGCAACATTCTAGTTTTGTGTGACACTTGGCGGCCTGACTCTGCCCCTGCAAACACCAACTTTCGTTTTGAGGCCGAACAGATATTTTCTGAGTGTGCCAGAGAAAAGCCTTGGTTTTCTTTTGAACAAGAATACGTTTTGTACAGAACAGACACATACCCTGGGTGGCCTTTAGGGTTTCCTGAAGGCGGTTACCCTCAACAGCAAGGCCCTTACTACTGCAGTGTGGGCTCCGGAGTTTGCTTTGGGCGCCAAGTTATGGAGGCCCACTACAAGTGCTGCCTTTACGCAGGACTTGAAATGTCAGGAACCAACGCAGAGGTAATGCCAGGCCAGTGGGAGTACCAGATAGGACCCTGCGCAGGAATAGACGCAGGGGATGAGTTGTGGGTATCTAGGTACTTGCTGCTTCGGGTGGCAGAACACTTTGGAGTTGGAGTTAACTGGGACTGCAAACCCATGGTTCAGTGGAATGGGTCAGGATGCCACACTAATTACTCTACAAGGTCCACTCGGCACCCTAACGGGTTGGAAGCGATTTACGACTACATCAACAAGATGGGTGAGAAACACAAATACTTCATTGAGGTTTCAGGGAACGGCAACGAAAGAAGACTGACTGGCAAGTACGAAACTTCAAGTATGGATAAGTTTTCCTACGGAGTAGCAGATAGGTCTGCATCCATTCGGATTCCAAGGGTTACTGAAAAGGCGGGGCGAGGCTACCTTGAGGACAGACGCCCCTCCTCAAACTGTGACCCTTACGTGATATCTGCTATTCTGGCAGACATAACCATTCTGGACTCTCAGAAATCTCAAGTTCTTCATGACAATTATGTAAATTTCCAGATGGATTTAATTAACAGCTTATAATAAATATGGCAGAGAGGAAGGCCGTGATTAAGAACGCGGACATGTCAGAGGAAATGCAGCAAGACGCTGTTGACTGTGCAAACCAAGCTATGGAGCGTTTCAATATTGAAAAGGATATTGCAGCTTATATCAAAAAAGAGTTTGACAAGAAGTACAATCCCACTTGGCATTGTATTGTAGGCAGAAACTTTGGAAGCTATGTGACTCATGAAACTAGACACTTCATTTATTTCTATTTAGGACAAGTTGCTATTCTTCTTTTCAAATCCGGTTAATAAGTATTCAAATTTTAAATCTTGCGGCTTATTCTTAACTAACTTCTAGATTATTCCTAACAGTCCCAAAACTGTTCCAAACACAAGACTCCTTCCTAGGTTTATGTAAGAAGTTTGTCCGTCCACTGTCACTGCAGTTCCAAACCCGCTCTTTTCCCCTACTGAGTAAGAATCGTACCCTTCCTTTGAGTACTTGTAAGCAACGGATGAGTGCTTAAGTGTATCTACAGTTTCTATATGTTCAAAAAAACTAGAGTAGGGAGTCACTCCATTGGAACCCTCAACCCAGAAGTTGCAGACGAAACTCGAGCACTCCCCCTTACAGAACTTAGCAGGAGGCAGCGTTAACAGCTCCAAGTCTTCCAGGTCCACTTTTTGGCCAACCTCCCGAACTATTGCTTCTTTGGACCGGTTCACCTTTTCTTGTAGTGTTTCTAGATTTTCTAGGAACTCCACGCATCCTTTCTGCAACTCTTGACAGACATCATTTTTGAGTATCAAAGTAGTGGCATTAGCAAAAAAAGCTTGCCAGTGCGGAGTGCACGAAAAGCTCAGGATCCCAGCTAAGTGCTTCATAATTCCAGTTAAGCAAACAGAAGCTTTAGCTGCCAGATCAAGCATATACGAGTTAACGCTTCTTGTGTAGTTGGCCAGGGCTTGCTGTGAGCTTCTACTTAACTCAAAAACTTGGGGGCGGAACCTCCTGATGCCTCTGTTCATAGGTCTTCCTCTTCCTTTTTCAGCTAAAGCTTTGTCTTGTTCTTTCCATTCTTTTAACTTTCCTTTACTTAAGTAGTTCTGGCCGGGAATACTGTAGGAGTTGTTTTTGTTGCACCTTTCTAAGTAGTTTCCTTTTTCGTCGAATTCCCGTCCGTAGTCCTTTTGGTTTTCTGGGTCGAAATCGTTAAAAGTATCTCGAATTGCCCCAATGAAGAAGTCTACTGTTTTTTGTAAGTAACTTTTGTGGAGTTTGAAAAGAGAGTATATGCTTGAAATAGTGTTTTTGTCACAGCAACTCATAAGGTCACTGCTTAGGACTCCAAAACAGAACCTCATTTCCGAAGGATTTATCTTTTGGGGACTGTTTAAGTAGACTGGTCTCATTCCTTGCGTGTAATCCCAGTTTTCTTCTCTGAAAATTGGATTTCTGCAGTTAACTGAACTATTTACTGACTCATTAAAAATCCTTCTACTTAAAGTAATTCTAGCAAGTTGTACAAGCAATATTAGCATTTATTACTTCTTATATTGATTAAGTCATCATTGTTGCAAAAATTTTAATAACATTAAAATGGGCAAAAAAAATTTGCAAGTCGTCGGAGTGTTGCTCGGAACCTTCGCAAACTCACTGGTGTTCACTATAATATTTCCCTTTGCAAGCAAACTAGTTATGGACTTCGGTATGTCCAACAACAGAACTACTACGGGCTACTGGGTGGGAATCATCACCTTCTCTTTGATGTTAGGACGCACTATTGCCTCTCCTGTATTTGGAGTGCTGTGTGACTCCTGGGGAAGAAGACCTGT
>PR_CR_10_Liq_1_inCRDRAFT_1002153_pt1 | contig 10204 bp, 9 predicted proteins | sample PRCRCaboRojoPR_3_FD_10241 | JGI IMG/M metagenome (IMG submission 10241) | reverse complement strand
CCCAAGGCTACACTTTCCACCACAGCCGGACTTTGGCTTGCCAAGGAAACAAGGGTATTAAATGACAGCACTCGATTTAGGACTGTCCGAAATGGAATTGGCTATGCCTACGGCCGAAGAGCCTATTATGGCTATTCTAATATACTACCGGGTGATTTTGTGGCAGGGCCCTTAGGTGAAAAAAGAGATAGCATCTACACTAAAAAATATGATCGAGTATGGAAGATCACTAAAGCCCAAATTAAGGCGCATCAAAAAGATTGGAGTCAACCAGGCTATGTGATGCCGGAGGTTATTGCCAATTGGCCTGCGCATGGCAAGGTGCAAAATGGCGAGTATGGGTTTTTAGCTCCCTTTGTAGATTATAACGCTAACAGCTTATACGAACCGCAAAAAGGCGACCATCCCTACCTGAAGGGCGAAGAAATGGTTTACTTCATTTTTAATGGTTACCATGGACCACAGGCTACCAAAATGACATCTGGCAAAACCGATAGTCTAAAACTGGAAATACACGGCATGCTCTATCATACAGGAAAACAAAACAGTGTTCTAGATAGCGCCTTCTTTGTGGAGTACAAAGTGATAAACCGAGGTCTTACAGCAGTTACTGATTTATTGAATGCCCTGGAGGGCGAACTAAATGCCGGAGCAAAAGCACCATTTGACTACCAAGCCTGCGACAGCGCGCTGCAAGTTGCCTATAGCTACACGGCCGACAGTAGTTCCATTTTAGCCAGTGCTCCAAAATACGCTTCATTTATCACTCCACTAAACCAGCTGATGAGCAGCCATCTTACCCTTAATTACCAGCTCCAAACGCTGCATGCCGATTGGGATCCCGCATTTAGGCCGCAAAATGACTTTGAATACTTTGCCCTTTTTAATCAGGAGGCATTTGGGCTTCGTAGTTATTATGAGCTAAAGATAGAAAGCAAAACTAATTTAAATGTAATAGGTGATGGCTGGAGCTCCAATGCAGATTTACCCGATACCCGATATCAATATAATGACCAATACAACTGGTATCAAGCAAAGCGTTCGGCTTTTAATAGGCTAGATCACCGCAGTTTGGTTGTAAATGAGCCGTACAACTTAGCTCCAGGCGCCTCCATGTGTTTAGCCTATGCTTTTCATGGAGCCACCAGTGAAGACAGTAGTTTTGCAGCCATAAAACAAGGGAAGAAACAAACGGCCCAATTGCGTGCGTATTATCAGTCGCAGTTAGCAGACTGCTGGCAGCAGGTGTACTTGGGTAACCGCCTGGAAAGCCCCTCTCCTTCTTTAGAAATTTATCCAAACCCCGCCCGTAACATGCTTAACCTGGCTTTAGCCGATGGTGAAAAACTAATTCAAACAACGGTGTATGACCTTAGCGGTAAGAAGGTCTTGAACTTCCGCCTTGAGCGAAAATTAAACGTGGGTAGCTTAAGCCCTGGGCTTTATTTTTTGGATTGTGAAACCACAAAAAAGCGGTACTTAAAAAAGTGGGTAAAACTTTAGCTATTCCGCCAAAAATGAGGCATAAACAGAATGAGTACTGTAAAAAGCTCTAAACGCCCCATAAGCATGAGCAGGCTTAAAAAGAGCTTGCCAAGCTGTGGAATATGTGCAAAATTATCCACCGGTCCCACGCTGCCAATACCAGGACCAATGTTACCTAAGGTGGCGGTAACGCTCCCTACTGCGCTCATAAAATCTAAGCCAATGGCCGACATGACAAAAGCGCCAATAAAAAAGACAATGAGCCAAATAAGCACAAAGCCCGCCACGGTGTTGGTAATGTTTTGAGGCACGGCCTTGCCATTGAAGCGCACGGGTAAAATAGCGTTGGGGTGCAATTGCCTTTTTAATTCCAAAAAGCTGTTTTTGATCAAAACAATGTGCCGCATTATTTTAATTCCGCCCGAGGTGCTGCCAGTTGAGCCTCCTGAAAAAAACAGCACGAAAACTATAAAAATCAAGAAGTTAGGCCAGAGCAAGTAATTATCGGTAATAAAGCCGGTGGTAGTGGTTATGGAGATTACGGTAAAAAAGGCGTTGCGTAAGGCTTCTTCGGTACCTACATCATTAAACAAAATCAGCAGTACCCCAATCACCAAACCGGCAATAAGGGTGTTAATGGCGTACACTTTTACTTCTTCATTTTTAAAAACTCTTTTTACTCTGCCGGTAAAGCCCAGGTAAAGAAGGGTAAAATTGACGCCTGCTAAAAACATAAAAACCATAATGATGTAATGAATGGCGGGCGAAGTAAAATAAGCGATGCTGGCATTTTTGGTGGAGAACCCTCCGGTAGCCATGGTAGCCATGGCGTGGTTTATAGCGTCAAAAACGCTCATTCCTGCAATTTTTAGGGCAAATGCCTCAGCCATGGTAAGCAAAAAATAAATAATCCAAAGCCTTTTAGCCGTACCGGTAATACGCGGGTGCAGCTTATCGGGGGTAACCCCGGGCGCCTCGGCAACAAATAGCTGCATACCTCCTACTCCTAAAAGCGGTAAGATGGCAATGGTGAGAACAATGATCCCCATGCCCCCTATCCAGTGGGTCATACTGCGCCAAAAGAGTAAGCCATTGGGCATAGACTCTATATCTGTTAAAATGGTGGCCCCGGTGGTGGTAAAACCACTCATGGTTTCAAAAAACGCGTCTGTGAAATTATCTATGGCTCCGCTAATTACATAGGGTAGGCAACCCAAAAGGGCCATAAAAATCCAGCCTGAGGCTACAATTAAGAAGCCATCGCGTTTACGTACATCGGTGTTGGTATTGCCGTAATTGACTAAGCGTAGGGCGCCTCCGGCCAGGAGTGTGAGTGCACCCGAATAGACCAAAGATTGCCATTCTTCTCCGTAATAAAAAGACCAGCCGGTAGAGAGAAACATCATGCCCGCCACAATCATGAGCAAGGTTCCATTGAGGCTCGCAATCATCTTAAAATTAAAGCCGTACATGCAATTACTTGAAGAATTTACTCATCTTTTTGGCACACTCACTGCGGGCAAAAACCACCACCTTGTCGCCCGGTTCAATTTCAAAATCACCGCGCGGTATCAATCCTTTGTTGTCACGAATAACCCCGCCAATGAGCGCTCCTTCAGGTAATTTTAAATCCATGATGCGCCCCTTGGTTACCGGGCATTTTTGCGTGACGTTAAATTCCATCACTTCTGCGTCTACCCCATGAATAGTAGAGAGCACCACAAAATCACCCCTGCGGATGTAGCGATAGATAAAATTGGCCGCGGCTAATTTTTTATTGATTAAGGAGTCAATACCAATGCTTTGCGATAGGGAGAGGTACTCCATATTTTCGACCATGGCAATGGTTTTTTTCACGCCCCGGTCTTTAGCCACAAGGCAAGTGAGTACGTTGGTTTCTGAGTTTCCGGTAACCGCCACCAGCAGGTCGGCCTTATGGAGGCCCTCTTCTTCCAATTTTTCTACATCAGTTCCGTCAAAATTCAACACCAAGGCATCTTTAAAATCTGCCGCTATTTCTGAAGCTTTTTCAGGATCGCTTTCCACCAATTTTACGTGGTAATCTTTACTGAGCTTACGAGCCAAATGACGGCCGGTTCTGCTGCCGCCAACAATAAAAATATTCTTTACCTCAATTTTGCGCTTGCCGGTAAGCTCCAGCACCTCCTCCATACCGTCAGTATGGGTAATTACAAAAAGGTGGTCTCCCTCTTCTACCTGAGTATAGCCTTTAGGGATAATGGTTTGTCCTTTACGCTTGATAGCTACCACCACGTAGTTTCTAGAGTCTTGGTGCATATCGGCCATTTGCGCCATGGTTTTCCCGATGATGGCAGCGCCCTCATCAATATCAAGGCCTAGCAAGGAAATTTTGCCGTTCTCAAATTCTATAGACTCACTGGCGGCATTGGTTTTCACCAGATGCCTCACTTCCCGGGCCGCCAAAGATTCAGGCGAAATGAGCTCATCAATACCCAGCTCTTTTATGTTAAGAATATCAGATTGCGTGAGGTATTGCATCTGACTAATACGGGCAATGGTTTTTTTGGCCCCTAGCTTTTTGGCGTAAATGGCACTTAAAATATTGGCTTCCTCCACAGAGGTTACCGAAATAAAAAGGTCGGCAGAAGCCACCTTAGCGCGGTTGAGCAGGTTAAAATCTGTAACCTCACCGGCCAGTGTTAAAGCATCAATATTGGAATCAATATTGGTTAAGGTGTCTTGGTCATGGTCAATTAAGGTTATATCATGTGACTCACTGGACAACCAGGTGGCCAAATGCATTCCCACCGCTCCGGCACCGGCAATTACAATCTCCATAGCATCTTTTCAAGGGGAAGAAACATGGGTCAAAAGTAGTCATAGCTAAGCGTTCTACAAGCTTTTATTGATCTTAGCTTCACCGGCCCTCTGGGCTATTTTTTGTAAATTACCAACACAACCAATAAATGAGAAATATGAAAAGATCTTTACACGCACCATTCGTATTACTGGGTCTGGTCATACTTTTTACGCACTGCAACCCTACGGCCCAAGAACCAGAAACTGAGAAGCAGGATTCTGGAATGAGTCAAGAGGAAATACGCGCCTACGTAGAAGCCATGGAAGATACCTTGGCAATGGCCTATAACCAGCAGAGCGTAGAACTTTTTGAGAAATTTTATGGCGAGGGAGCCGTAACTTACGGTGAGGGCCGTGAACAGTTGTTTGGAAAAACGGCCATTGTGAACCACTTTCGCAAGAATGTGGCTCAAAATGAAGACTACTCCTACACTTTTGAATACCACACCATTGATGTATTTGCCGAAAATGACCACGCCCTGGAAACCGGTAAATGGGTTGAAAAAGACAGCACTGGTAAAGAGCTCAGCCATGGCTTTTACATGGTGCTTTTTCAAAAGCAGGACGGCCGTTACGTGAGTATCCGGGACATTTGGAATTCCGCTACCGCTGAAGAGCCGAACGAAATGAAAAAAGAACTGGAGGCCGATGGCCTTGTGGTAGAATAAAGAAATTGCTTAATGCCGACTGACTGCCAAAAAAATCCGCCTTCCTTAATGGAGGCGGATTTTTTGTTCCTCATAAATTTAGCGCTCAACTAGACCAACTTTCACTTTTCAACTCATAGGTAGCGCGCATGATGTCACTTTGGCTGAGTAGCCCCAGCAATTTACCGTTCTCAACAATGGGGAACCTTCCTTTTTTACGCGCCAAAAATAATTGAGCCGCTTCCAATAAGGGAGTATCAGGCGGTAAATTAATTACTTCAGCAGTCATGTAATCTTTAACCAAGCCCGTTTTATTTGGGCTGTCTAGGTATTTCCCCTTAACTACCTCTTGAGGCAATCACTCTCAGATAGTATTCCCACTAATTGTCCCTTTTCACCGGTTAAGGAGCTCTCTAAATCCAGAGCCACCAATATATTTTATATCGTAGTTTATCCAAAGTTTTGCATAGATTTTAAAAATAGTTTTTTTAAAAGTCAGACTAAAAGGGGAAGCTACACTCCCCATTGGCATGCATCGTTTTACCGGTTTTAGGCCAAATTCACTGGTTAACAGATTGAAAGAAAGAGTATGAGGCTCCTTAAAAGATGGTTCGCAGCCTGCTTGTGAAAGTGTACAAAACCAGTGTGGACGCTTAACCTAGGCTTAAGATAAAATTAATAGTACCCCATGGTTAGAGCAGCATTTATTAAGCCTACCTTTGGGGCTTAGAATTTATATTTTTATTACCATGAATGGAACAGTAAAGTTCTTTAATGAAACCAAAGGTTTCGGTTTTATTACAGAAGAAGGATCAGACAAAGAATACTTTGTACACGCCACCGGATTAGTAGATCAAGTGGATCAAGGCGACAACGTAGAGTTTGACCTTACCGAAGGAAGAAAAGGAATGAATGCCATAAATGTTAAGGTTATCTAATTTCAACTGCATTTTATTTATTTTCGAAAGCCCCGCAATTGCGGGGTTTTTTCTTTCTATACCATTAACCAAAAATTAGCTGCACCTTTGCACTCAATTTTAATTACCATTTTTTTTGAATTCTTTTTCTGATTTAGGGCTCTCTACTCCCATCCTTAAAGCCCTGCAAGACCTTGGTTTTGAAAAACCAAGTGAAATACAAGACCAGGCCATTCCTCAACTATTAGATAAAGCGCAAGATTTTATTGGTTTAGCCCAAACTGGCACCGGTAAAACAGCCGCTTTTGGACTACCGCTTTTGCAGCGCATAGATTCACAAAATAAAAGTACGCAGGCCCTTATTTTGGCGCCCACCCGTGAGCTAGGCCAGCAAATAGCCGAGCAGTTAGCACTGTACAGCAGGTATCTTGATAAAATAAACGTACTGCCCGTGTATGGAGGGGCCGCCATAAGCAATCAAATAAAAGACTTGAAGAAACCGCAGCAGGTAGTAATTGCTACCCCAGGCCGTTTGATTGATTTGTTAAACCGCAAAGCCATTAAGCTCAATGATTTGCGCCTTTTAGTTTTAGATGAGGCGGATGAAATGCTGAACATGGGTTTTAAAGATGAGCTCAACGAAATTTTAAGCCATACCCCTGAAGAAAAAATGACCTGGCTTTTTTCGGCTACCATGCCTAAAGAAATTCAACGCATTGTAAATAGCTACATGCATGAACCGGCCGAGGTAAAAATCAACCCTAAAAATCAGGTGAATACCAGTATTGATCACCAATTCTGCCAAACCCGCCAAGGCGATAAAAATGCTGCACTCATGCGGTTTTTAGACTTGGAACCTGAGCTTAGGGGCGTGGTATTTTGCCGTACCAAGCGCGATACGCAAAACCTGGCCGAAGAACTTTTAAAAGAAGGCTACCAAGCCGATGCCTTGCATGGCGATCTTTCACAACCGCAGCGCGACCGCGTAATGAAACGGTTTAAAAACAAAGAATTACAGGTTTTAATTGCTACCGATGTGGCGGCCCGTGGTATTGATGTGAATGATCTTACCCATGTTTTTCACATGGCTTTACCAGATGATGATGCTTACTATACGCACCGCAGCGGACGAACTGCCCGTGCCGGTAAAAAAGGTATTTCTATGGTGTTTACCAATAATCGGGAGCAAGGTCATTTGAAACGCTTAATGCGAGCCCTGGGCATTGAGTTTACCAAAGTTGAAGTGCCCGGTTTTGAAGCCATTGCTCAAAAGCGATTAGAAAACTGGTGCCATACTGTGGCAAAAACCGACATAAAATCGGGAATAGACAATGACCTTTACGCTATAGCAAAAGAGGCTTTTGCCGAGCTCACCAAAGAGCAGCTCATGGCTAAATTATTAACGCTAGAGTTACGAAACCTCACAGCGCAACAGGGCCGAGACTTAAATGACCATAGCAAGGCGCAGTTTAAAAAAGGCGGTCGTTCGGGAGGCGGCAGAGGCCGCGGTGGTTACAAGGGAAAAAAAGGCGGCCGAGGAAACTCAAAAGGGAATTTTAAACGCAGATTTGAAAAACGCTAGTCTTCTCTGAATCAATTTTGCAAACCCGGTTCTGCTTGCAGAGGCCGGGTTTTATTTTAGTTGAATACCTTTTCCGTTCTTAATTTCAATGAGCTTCTGCTTGTACAAGGTGCCCACTGCCTTTTTAAAAGTTTTTTTACTCATGCCCAAAGCGGCACTTATTGCTTCGGGCTCACTCTTGTCGTGCAGGGGTAAAAAGCCTTGAGGCGATGCTTTTAAAGCTTCCAAAATTTTTGCGGCATTGGGTTCAATGTTGGCCACCCCCGGTTTTTGTAAACGCAAATCCAATTTACCGTCTGCGCGGATGTTACTGATGTAGGCCTTACGCTGTTGACCGATATTTAAAGGCTCAAAAAGCTCATTGTGGTACAAAAGACCGGCAAAGCTATTTTCTACCACCGCTTGCACGCCTAGTTCACTTTTATTCCAAACTAAAATGCTCACTTCTTGGTGCTTCTCTAAATCTTCTGTATTGGTTTTGAAAAATCGCTTTAAGCGTGAAGAGGCCACCACCCGGTTGGTTTTAGCGTCTAAATACAGAGCCATCGGATAGCTGCGGCCTGCTTCCATGGGCACCTCCATCTCGGAAAAGGGCACCAAAAGATCTTTCTCTAAACCCCATTCTAAAAACGCCCCGAAACTGGTTACTTGCCTCACCTTTAAATGCGCAAAATCGCCCACGGTGGCCAATGGCTTTTGGGTAGTAGCAATGGGCCGTTCTTCAGAATCCAGATACACAAACACCTTCAGTTTGGCGCCTTCGCTAATTTGGGGGGGTGCCCACTTATTGGGAAGCAACACCTCCTCCCCTTCATCATCCTTGAGAAACCATCCTACGGAAGTAGCTCTTTCTACCCTTAAATAATTATAGGCGCCAATGTCCATTTTGCAATTTTACCAAATGAACGGCAAAGGTAGTGCTTTGGGTCAGCCCATTGGTGCGGGGCAATTTGTAAATTAGCTGCAAACGCTTCGCATGGCAATCACCAATTTAATTCACAAACTACCCTGGAACCCAAACCGCAAGTGGAATACCCGGGCGGTAGACCGCATTTCAAAAATTATTGTGCACCAAACGCTCAGTGAAGCCAGTCTGGAAAATGTGAACAATTAGCATATTAATCCCAAGCATATTTCAGACCGAGGCTGCCCGCATATTTGTTACCACTATGGCATTCGGAAAAATGGTGAAGTTGCCCAAATGAATGCCCATAACCATTTAACCTGGCATTGCCGGGGGCAAAACACTGTCTCTATTGGTGTGGTGCTTTGTGGCAACTTTAATGGAACGGGCTTTAACTTAGGTACTAGTGAGCCTACCAACGCACAGCTTAAGAGTCTCAAAGCACTTTTCAACCATTTGTGTCAAAAACTAGATTTACAGCCTGGTGATGTTTATGGGCATTATCATTTCGGTAAACCCGCTTGCCCGGGTCATACTGTGCAAAACCTCATTGAAGGGTTTCGCGGTGAAGTTCCCACACAAAAGGAAGTAGCTAAAACCACACGCGAAATTCAAAAAAGGTTAGCCGCACAAGGCTTTGACCCGGGTCCGGTTGACGGAATACACGGCATTAAAACCGCTGCCGCCATACGCAGATTTCAAAAAAGCAGCGGCTTAACCGTTGATGGCATTGTAGGCCCCAACACCTGGGCTGCCCTGCTTAAGGTGAGCTAGCACTTGCCTACCCCACTAGGTAATTCTAAATCTTTGTTGTAATTTTGATGTTTAAACATTGAAACATGAACCGGAAGTCATTCATCAAAAAAAGTGTTTTGGGTTTGTTCGGCCTTTCGGCTGCTCAAATTTCTAGCCCCCATGAATTAGCAACTGAATCCACGCAGGCACTGGCGCCCGTAGGATTCAATCATCTTCCTCCTAAAAAAACATACCCCATGAAAACCGTTTTCCATCCGGCCAATAGCCGAGGCCATGCCAATCATGGCTGGCTCAATTCTCACCACAGCTTTAGTTTTGCCAATTACTACAATCCAGAGCGTATGCACTTTGGCGTTTTACGGGTGCTCAATGATGATGAGGTAGCGCCCGGTCAGGGTTTTGGCACCCATCCCCATGAAAATATGGAAATTATTTCCATCCCCCTGGAGGGGAACTTAGAACACAAAGACAGTATGGGCAGCAAGGCTCTTATTAAGCAAGGTGATGTACAAGTAATGAGTGCCGGCACGGGAGTGTACCACAGTGAGTACAATGCCAGCAAGCAAGAGCCGGTGAAATTCTTGCAAATTTGGGTTTTCCCAAAAACCCAGGGCGTGGAGCCACGCTATGATCAGATTACGCTAGACCCAGACAAAATGCGGAATCAATTGCACCAGGTACTCTCGCCAGACCCTGATGATGAGGGCGTTTGGATTCACCAAGACGCCTGGTTTTACCTCGGTAATTTTGAGGCTGGTCAGCAAGCAACACAGGCACTAAAGCAAAAAGGCAATGGTTTTTACCTTTTCTTGCTGGAAGGAGCCATTCAAGTGGGCGACCAGAAGCTGAATAGCCGTGATGCCTTGGGCATTTGGGAAACCGATAAGCTAGAGTTCTCGGCTTTAAGCGCCAGTAGAGTTTTGCTTATGGAAGTACCTATGGAACTACCGCGTGCTTAGGCTTCCACGTTTGAAACCGCAAACTGCCGCTTGCCTTGGGGCTTAAAACCACTATAAATAATCAGCAAAAATAGCCCGTAAAAAAAGGTAACAGCCCAAGCCAGTTTATGCTG
>PR_CR_10_Liq_1_inCRDRAFT_1002152_pt1 | contig 10207 bp, 11 predicted proteins | sample PRCRCaboRojoPR_3_FD_10241 | JGI IMG/M metagenome (IMG submission 10241) | reverse complement strand
GTCGTTGACACGCAGGGCGACGTTATCTCCCCTTCGGAAATGGAGAAGATGGCGAACGATTTCATGCTCGACGTGCGTAAGGCCAAGGCCATGCACGAGGGCGGGCAGATCGGCGAGGTCATCCATTCCATGCCACTTACCAAAGAGTTGATGAAAGCCTTCGACATCTTTTCTGATAGAGAGGGTTGGCTTATTGGTATGAAGGTGCATGACGACAAGACGTGGTCGGACATGAAGAAGGGAAAGTTCACCGGCTTCAGTATCGGTGGGCAAGCGGCATCGCGGGAGAAGGTTGAATGAGCAAGTATCGCCTGAAAGGCATCAAGCTCGATGAGATTTCCCTTGTCGATGTTCCCGCCAACTCTGAATCGAAAATCGCGCTCTACAAACGAAAGGGTGATGGCGTGAAAGAAGAAGATATGACTGAGGCCCAAAAGGCCAAGATGAAAGAGTACATGGACAAGGGCTACTCGCGCGAGATGGCCAAGGAAATGTGCATGGGCAAGGGCGAGATGAAGAAAGGAGGCGACATGGACCCCCAAGAACTCGCTGAAAAGCTGGAGGCTCTTGAGGGCCAGGTTGCTGACCTGACCAAGCGGGCCGAAGGCGCAGAGGCCGAACTNGAAGGTCTCAAGAAGTCGGCAGACGAAGCAGGTTTCGACATCGCGGAAGGCAAGCTGACCAAGCGCGCTGATCCCGAGTACGTCGAGATCGAAGGCGAGCGCTTCGAGAAGTCGGCTGTTCCGGCCACCATCCTCAAGGCGCTTGAAGCCAAGGAAGCCGAACTCGCCAAGGCCAAGGCCGAGCGCGAAGAAGTCGATCTGGCCAAGCGCGGCTCGGAAGAGCTTCCGCATCTGGCTGGCACCGACATCGCCAAGGGCAAGCTGCTCAAGTCCGTCGAGGGCGACGAGGAGGTGCTCAAGGCACTCAAGGCGGCTGACGCTGCCCTGAAGAAGCAGATGGAAGAGATCGGCGCTAACCCGCTGAACGACGAGGCTTCGGCCACGTTCCGTCTGAACAAGATGGCCAACGAGTATGCTTCTGAGCATAATGTGCCGTTCGAGACCGCATATGCGGAAGTCACCAAGCCGGGCAAAGAAGGTGCATCGCTGATGGCCGAAGCTCGCGCGGAAGCCAACTGAGGAGGGCCAAACATGGCTGTTAAGAACAATCAGGAGACGCTCACCTTCCAGGCTGGCGGTGATCTCTCTGCTCTGCAATTTCGTTTCGTGGCCATGGCTGCTGATGAACAGGTCGATTCGGCTGGTAACGGCGAGGACGCTATTGGCGTTCTTCTGAACGACCCCGCTCAGGCCGGTCGCGCTGCCGAAGTCGCTGTTTCCGGCAAAACCCGCGTGACCGCAGGTGGTTCTGTGCCTGCCGGTTCGCTGGTCGCGTCGGACGCTGTTGGTCGAGCCGTTGTCGCCACAACCGGAGACGCCATTCTCGGCATCGCAAGCACGACTGGTGCTTCGGGCGAAGTCATGTCGATTGTGTTCAACCCGCGCGGATACGCCGCCTAAACGTGAGGAGTCACTGAAATGACCCAACCCACTAACAGTGCTGTTCATGTTGATGCGGCACTCACCAATATTTCCGTTGCGTTCCTGCAAAACGCATCCAACTTCATCGCTGGCACCGTCTTCCCCAACGTGCCTGTGAGCAAGCAGTCGGATCGCTACTTCGTTTTTAACCGTGGTGACTTTAACCGCGACGAGGCTGAGATCCGAGCGCCCGGTACTGAGTCTGCCGGTGGCGGCTATGAACTGGACAACACGCCGACGTACTTTGCTAACGTCTGGGCTTTCCACCACGATGTTCCCGATCAGGTTCGCTCGAACGCTGATCCGGCTGTTGATCCTGAGCGGGCTGCAACTGAGCTTGTTACCCACAAGATGCTTATTCGCCGCGAAAAGCAGTGGGTCTCCAAGTTTTTCACTACGGGTGTTTGGGGTACGGACATCGTTGGTGTCGGTTCTTCTCCGAGTGCGGGCCAAACCCTCCAGTGGTCCGACGATAATGCAAACCCCATCGGCGATGTCGATGACGCGAAAGCGACCATCCTTGAAAACACGGGTTACATGCCCAACAAGCTGGTCCTTGGCTACCGCGTATTTGATGCTCTGAAACGGCATCCCGATATTGTTGATCTCGTCAAGTACTCCGGTGCGGTCGGCCCGAACAACCCGGCTCTCATTTCTGAGACGGCTCTGGCTTCAGTCTTCGGTGTTGAAGAGGTTGTCATCTCGCGCGCAATCGAAAACACTGCTGCGCAAGGTGCGACGGCTGCTCATAGCTTCATCGGCGGGAACAATGCCCTGCTGACCCATGCGGCTCCGGCGCCCTCCCTTATGACGCCGAGCGGCGGTTACACCTTCTCGTGGTCCGGCTTCATGGGGCAGACAAACGCATTCGGTTTTGCGACCAAGCGGTTCTACATTGACGAACTGGAAAGCACCCGCGTTGAGGCGCAGATGGCTTTCGACAACAAGCTGGTCTCGCCGGAACTCGGCTTCTTCTGGTCCAACATCGTCTAATTGACGAGGTTTTGAAGCATGAAGGGTGGCGGCTTTGCGGTCGCCACCTTTTTTGTTGTGTTGCTTGGCCACATCAGTGCCGCTATAATGTAAAAAACCCCGAGGAGAACTTAACGTGTCCAAGTACGGAAAAACCTTTGAGCCGTCGATGCCGCTTCTGGCCCGCAGACCCTTCTCGATTAACGGTCGCAGATATTCGCCCGGTGATAAGTTTGATTGGCGTAAACTTTCGGTCAGTACGCGCCGAGTCTCTCAAATGTTTGACGCGGGCAAGTTGATGCACCCTGAGAATGACAAGAAGCAAGAGGCCTTGGACGACCTTGCGGACGCATCCCAGTATTGGGACAAGTCCAGCGAGGACTACAATCTCGAAGAGATTGATGATATGAAGGAGTTACGCCGCATCGCAGACACGTTGGGTGCGCCGTACAAAGTGAGCAAGGCCGACCAAAGGAAGGCCATCCGAGACCATCTAGAGGAGAATGACTGATGGCTGTTTTTCAGAAGATCAACGATTTCGTTGAAAACGCTGTGGAGAACATGAATCTCGACAGCGATCAAGTTGTGGTCGCCTTTTCCAACACTGCCCCGGGCGGTGAGGCAAATGATCCGACCGCAGATGGCAACGGCGTTCTGGCCAACGTGACCGAAATCGACTACACCAACCTGTCTTCCCGCGACATTACCACCGTCGCATCGGGGCAGACCGGTGGCGTCTACAAGCTAGAACTGCAAGACCTGACCGTGACTTCGAGCGGCGGTGCGACTGGTCCGTTCCGCTACATTTACCTCTACAACGACACCGTGACGTCTCCTGCCGATGCCCTCATCGGCTATTACGACTACGGTTCGAGTATCACGCTCAACGATGGCGACAGCTTTACACTGGACTTCAGTGCTGCCAACGGTGTCCTGCAAATCACCTGATTTGCCTAAAACCTAAGCGAGGCGTGAGCTTATGTTCTCGCCTCGCTAAGACCAAATAAACCTCGGAGATGTGAATTGTCTGGATATTCTGATTACTCATTGAGACCGGGGTTCCAATATGGCAGAACTGCTCTTGGGCGCTCTCGATACGAGGTGGATACCTTTAAGATCGCCTTGGCCCAGTCTATATCCTCCACAAAACTCATTGAGAATATGTCTGAGGTGGTGGAGGTTGACTACACAAACCTTGTGGGCAACTTGGACATTTCCTTAAACTACGCTGAGGCTACCTCTGTAGGTGGGTTTTCCCGCGATGATGAGGCCAAGTACTCTATTGGTTTCGAGGACAAAGTGTTTGAGGCGTCGGGCGGAAATATCGGCCCGATAGTTGCGTTTGTCATCTACAACGACACTTTGCCCGACAAGCCTGTTATGCTCTATCTTGAACTTGACGGTGATATAACGATCACAGACGGCAACAGCCTAGAGGTTGTGTTCCCGCCAAAAGACACCGGCAGCTTTGCCATTGCGAATGTAACCGTGGAACACACGTTTTAAGGCACTGAAGGGGCGTATCTATGGTCAAATTTCTTGAGCGCGCATACGCCGAGGTGCCCTCCACGGGTACAGGTGATATAACCATTGGAACGGCTGTTGCGGGATTTCGTGACTTCGCTTCGGCGGGTGCGCAAGACGGTGACGAAATCGTATATGCGATTGAGGAGGGTGCTGACTGGGAGGTTGGCGTCGGCACTTACACCGCTGCCACGGACACCATCTCTCGGTCAGTTCGCATCAGTTCCAATGGCGGCTCTCCTATCAACTTGCAAGGCGATGCTAAGATTTTTGGGACAGCCTCCGCGCAGGATATTCGTCCTTCAATCCCTATCGCAATGGTTAGCAATGTTGACGACTGGACGGTTACGGACGACGGTGTTGTGCCCTTTCAGACAGCATACATCCTGCGGGGCGGTATGCAATTTTCTGAAACAGCAGATCTTGGGGGGACAGGGGAACTAGGTTCAGCTATCATCGTCCCTGAAGATGGTGTGTATGAAATTTCTGTCTCTCTGGGGTGGAGCGTCCTGTCAGAAAGTGTTGGCGACGGCATTCTGTTTGAGATCCAGAAGAGCGGGCTTGGTGTTGACGCAATCCCTGACAACGAAACGCGCATCTTTACTTCTTTCGGTAGTGCCGCAGGCGAGGAAAAGTCTGTAAGCACAACTGTCATGGCTGAGCTTCAGGCAAACGACACCGTCTATGTCAGGGCCACCTCGGTCGGCTCCTCTTCCGCTGAGATCGACTACAGTTCTTTCTGCATCCACAAGATCGACTGAGGCAACAATGGCGCAGATTTATGACAGGGTAAGGGAGACTGCGAGCAGGTTCGTTTCGGGCGGTTTCGGCTCTGACATTTTTCTTAATGGGCCTGTGATCGGCCACAGGTCTTTTTCTGATGCTGGGGTTCCAGACGGAACGGAAATCACCTTTACAGTAGAAGACGGCGATAACTTTGAAATCGGCACGGCCACCTACAACGCTGGGGCCAACAGGCTAGAGAACGTAACATTCCGCGACAAGTCGGACCCTGACAGCTTCCCTGACCTCAGTGCCGATGCTCAGGTTTATATCGCTGCTCGCCCCGAAGATTTGCGCATCACACCAGACCTTTATGCTGGAATGGCATATAACGTAGATGATTTTCGGGTGTTCGACGATGCCGTGGTGCCGTTCAAAGACTTCTATGATTACAGCGGAAATGTTCAGTTTTCGGAAGGTTTCCTTCTGTCTGAATCTGATCTGAGCTTATCTAGCTTTCTGGATCTTGGGGACGCTAAAGACACCTATAGGGAGGTCAACAGCATCCTTCCGAACAGCTACAAGGGCATACAGGTTTCCGATAACGGGCAGTTCTTGTTTGCGTTGGATGAGGTCACGCACTCCCTCTACAAGTTCAACCTCAGAACGCCTTTCGATATAAGCAGTATTGAAAGCTCTCCGGCTCAAGTTTTCCAAGTGCAGGACTTGGAAAGCATCAACGCTATTACCTTTTCTGTCAGTTCTCTCGGGCGAAAAGTCGTATTTGCAGGCACCGACAGCTTTGACACTGATGTTATTCTGAGAGAATATGACCTTCTCCCAGCCTATGATATTAGCTCGCCCACCAGTGGGCGAGAGAACAACGTGAGCGAGACACTCGGTGTCGCTTCCTCCCCTCCGACCAGCGTTAGTTACAAAAACGCCGATGACTTCATTGTGCTCATGGTGGGCGGTGAGGCGTATATTATCCGGCATGAGAGCAGCTTCTCAAACGCCACACTTGAAAGCAGAGGCTTCTTCCCGGCAGCTACGCGAGATGCTTGGTTCGATGACATTGGCCTTAATGCACTGTACATCACGCTCGACAACGAGGTCAGAAAGGCGACTCTGAGCAGCCCTTTTGACATGCTTACTACTTCGGATGAGGGTGTAGCCTATACTGTCCCCGGTGTTGGAACACACTCTTTCATTACTGCAACACCGGACGGCGACAGGATGTATGTGTCGGATGCCGATGGGGCAGACACGCGAGAAGTACATCTACCGGAAGCAAGGCTGACTTACGGACCTGGTTTGCGGGTTAACCGTGATGGCATCTACAAGATCGCTTTGAACCTGTCTTGGAGCACTGACACTGTATCCATTGGTGATGGTATTTTCTTTGAGATACAGAAATCCGGTGGCGCTGGCGGCCCTGAATCAGACAACATCGTTGACGACGAGGCTCGTGTTGTTAGCGCGTTCGGTTCTGCCGATGGAGAAGAGGCCAGCATCCGGAACGTGCTGATCGCGGAGTTGCAGAAAAACGATGTGGTTTATGTTAGACTGACTTCCGTCGGCAGTTCTGAGGCTACCGTAGATTACGGCTCCTTGGTTGTCAGGCTAATTGAGAGTACGGACTGATGATCGGATTTGGCGCGCTAACGACAGAACCCCTGAACTTTTCGGTTGACCCTACGCAACAGTTTGGTCTGATTGCTGAGCAGGGAAGTTTTTCCGTATCTGGTGGTAATGTGACCTCCAATGTGACGGAAGATCTTGCTGGTGGCGCCGCGTACTCTCTTACTGGCTTTGCCATTGGGCAGTCTTTGGTTGCCTCTCTGCAACCGGGTCTATTTGATCTGAACGGGCAGGTTACGGGCATTGGGCGCAGCCAAGTCCTTACAGAGGGCCAGTTCGTCCTCAACGGCGAGGAGGCGCTACTAAAAAATCAGTTCGGCTTGGATGCAGGGTCTTTTGCCTTGAACGGGCAAGACGTAAACTTCCCGGTCAATTTCCCTCTCGACCAAGAGAATATTGTTGTCCAGAACCAAGAGGCCTTTTTCAGGATAAACGCGCCTCTGGATCAAGGCTCTTTTGCACTGTCTCTCAACGATGCGCTTCAATCACAATCCGCGCTTCTTGAGGGCGGCTCTTTCGCCCTGAGCGCTCAAGACATAAGTCTCGGCTCTACGTTCATTCTGGACGTAGACAACATGGCGTTCAGCCTAAACGGACAAATAACTCCGCTCAGGCTAGAACTGGACCTAACCTACCCGAAAGCCTTTGGTTACGATCTTCAGTATGAAACCACCATACTGAACAAAGTAAACTATGTGGAGATCGCACATACTGTTGGCGTTGAAAACACCTCTTATGCGCTTTCTGGTCAAGATGTTTCTCTGGACACTAATGTAGGTATTTCCGCTCAGACCGGCTCTTTCGCTCTGACAGGGCAGGAAGGGGACTTCTCGTTCCCTGCGACTATTGAGGCAGGTTCGTTTACCTTTAACGGCCAAGATATTGGTCTGAAAAGGGGCGTCGCTCTAGACAGCGGTTCCTTTGTCCTCACAGGCCAGAACACTGTCTCGCAATTCAGCAGGACGCTTGTGCGAGAGGATTACGTCATCCTTGGCAGTGATCTTGGCCCTGTTCTTGGTTTTGCTGTTGACGATGGAGCGTTTGCGCTCAACGGGCAAGATGTCGATTTCGGTCTTGGCGTTTCGATATTCGCTGATCCGGGTCTGTTTAACCTGACAGGTGAGACGATTCCGGTTGACAGTTTCTTGGATGTTGAGAGCGGCAACTTTGTCTTGAACGGTCAAGACGGAGAATTTGGTAAGTCATTTACTGTTCAGCTAGACAACGGCACTTATAACACCGTTTTCCGCGCCGGTGAGGACGTTGCCGATTTTGTCCTTGACCTCGATAAGACAGACTACACAATCGCATATCCGCCCGTTGTGCTTGAGTTCAAGCCGAATCTTCTGGCAGAGAGAGGTAGCTTTACCCTTAACGGCCAAGAGATTGCCGCAGGCATCCCGCAGATCATGCTAAGCGGACCCGGCACTTTTATCCTCACGGAACAGGACGCCGATGAACTGCGGTTGAACATCCAACCCAAGTTGCAGTTTGACGACTTTGAACTTAACGGCCAGGATGTTGAGTTTGAAGCTGATCTGAGAATTGTTGCTGATGACACCATCTTCAACCTTAATGGCGAACCGCTTCAGGTTGAAAGAGGCTATAAGATCATAGCTCAAAACGGAACATTGTCGCTGGTCGGGCAGAGCATTGGTGTTGCCAAGTCCTTGTCTTTGGACGCCGACGCTGACCACCTCAATATCGTCGGCTTCAAGCTCACGCGAGTGCGTGACGATGAACTGACCGTTTTCTCTGTAAATGGCTTTGAGACACCCCTTCTCAGAGGAAAGGCCCCGCGCTTCAACTTCAACTCGACCGGCAACGACATCTATAGCCCACTGCCGTATGACGACGCTATTCTGCCGCCGTTCTACATCAAGTCGGGTGATGTCTCGCCGGGTATTCGCACGATCCTGTATGACAGCGAGGATCAAGAGATCAATCTGCTGAACGCCAGGGTGCGCTTCAAGATGCGCGAACTCGGCACCAAGGTTACGTTCGTAGACCAGCCTGCGACGATCATCTCTAGTCCGAACGGCACTGTGCAGTACAACTGGCAACCGGGCGAGACATCGACGCCGGGTCTGTATCAGGCGGAGTTCGAGGTGACGTATCCTGACGGCTCCGTTGAGACTTTCCCCAACGACGGGTATATGGACGTTGAGATCAGGGGGAAAATCGCGTGACGCTGCTAGAAAACGCCACCAATGTTCGCTTCCTTGTCGGCGACACTGACAAGGAAGATCTGCTCCTCACCAACGAGCAGATCCTGTTCGCGCTCAACCAGACCGGCGACGACGTATACGCCGCTGCGGCTATCTGTGCGCGGGCGATTGCAGGTAAGTATTCGCGTCAGGTGGACACACGCTTTGAGTCTGTGGCTTCCGATTACAGTCAAAGGGCAGAAAACTACTACAAGTTGGCGCGTCGCCTTGAGCGCGAGTCGAAGAAATACGGAAAAAGAGGTTTGGGCATACCTGCTGCGGGTGGCCTGACTTACTCCGACATGGAGCTGGCAGACGAGAACATTGATCGGGTCAAGCCGAAGTTCAAGCAAGACCAGTTCGCCAATCCGCCGCGCGATGACAGGGGCGATGAATACGGTTACTAGCGTACTCTATCCTCGCGTGGTATAAGAGCAACAGGAACCTTTGACCATCAAGAGGAGAAACGCAGATGGCAACCCTCGGAGATCGCGTTTTCGACAACGGTCTGTCCGTTTTCGGAGCGGAAGCGACTGACATTCACATCACGAACAGCGAAGCGACTGACTTCACTGACGCGACGACTACCAGCACCCTTGGCAACGGCACGATGCCTGCTGTCACGGGCCCGGCTGATCGCACCGGCGGTGGCCGCGAGGTCGTCATTGCAGCCCTCACGGGCGGCAGCGTCACCGCTAGCGGCACTGCGAGCCACTACGCTATCGTGGACGCAACCAACAGCCGACTGCTTGCCACGGGTTCGCTGACTGCGACGCAGGCCGTCACCAACGGCAACACCTTCTCGCTCGATACCTTCAACATCGGCATCCCTGATCCCGCCTAAGCCGGAGAACTGACACATGGTCACGCTCGTTAATCGCGCAAAAGTCGCCACCGCTACGACTGGAACGGGGGCTGTCACTCTTGGTGCTGCTGAACCAGGGTTCCAGACTTTTGCCGCAGCGGGCGTGACCGATGGTCAGGTCGTTCGGTATGTGATCGAGGACGGTCTTGATTGGGAAATCGGCAACGGAACATACACGGCAGCGGGAACCTCGCTGTCGCGTAGCGTCATTGAGTCCAGCAACTCTGACGCGCCGCTCAATCTGAGCGGAGACGCTACTATCTATGTCACCGCCACGGCTGACAGCTTTGCGGCTCTTGGCGATGTGACGGCTGACAGTGTGCAGTTCAACGGCGGCACTGGCACTGAAGGCACGGTGTCTTGGAACGACGATGAGAAAACGCTCGACATTGTAGCGAACAACACGACCGTTCAAGTCGGCCAAGAGACTGTCTGGAACGTCCGTAACAACACGGGCGCAACAATCGCCAACGGCACCCCTGTCATGGCGACAGGGACGATTGGTGCGTCTGGTCGCATCACGGTCGGCCCTATGGACGGCACTGATCCTGCAAACGCCAAGTTCCTGCTCGGCATTGCGACTGAGGACATTGCGGCGGGCGCTGACGGCAAGGTTACGCATTTCGGTAAGGTGCGCGGTGTTGATACCTCGGCCTTCACTGAAGGCGACGTGCTATACATCGACACCACTACGGCGGGTCAGCTTACGGCGACTGAGCCGACAAGCGGTT
>PR_CR_10_Liq_1_inCRDRAFT_1002151_pt1 | contig 10210 bp, 8 predicted proteins | sample PRCRCaboRojoPR_3_FD_10241 | JGI IMG/M metagenome (IMG submission 10241) | reverse complement strand
ACCTACCATGTCGATCTCGACGATTGCGGGCCGATGGTTCTCGACGCGCTGATCAAGATCAAGAACGAGATCGACCCGACCCTGACCTTCCGCCGGTCTTGCCGCGAGGGCATCTGCGGGTCCTGCGCGATGAATATCGACGGTGGCAACACGCTGGCCTGCACCTATGGCATCGACGAGGTGAAGGGCGATGTGCGGGTGTATCCGCTGCCCCACATGCCGGTGGTCAAGGACCTGATCCCGGATCTCACCCATTTCTATGCCCAGCACGCGGCGGTGAAGCCGTGGCTCGAGACGACGACGAACGAGCCGCAGACCGAATGGCGCCAGACCATCGAGGACCGCGAGAAACTCGACGGGCTTTACGAATGCGTGATGTGTGCCTGCTGTTCCACGTCCTGCCCGTCCTATTGGTGGAACGGTGACCGCTATCTCGGACCGGCCGCGCTGCTGCACGCCTATCGCTGGATCATCGACAGCCGCGACGAGGCCACCGGCGAGCGGCTCGACGACCTGGAAGACCCGTTCAAGCTCTACCGTTGCCATACCATCATGAACTGCGCGAAGACCTGTCCCAAGGGGCTCAACCCCGCCAAGGCGATCGCGGAGATCAAGAAGAAAATGGTGGAGCGCACGCTCTGATCTGCGCAGAGATAGGTAAAACATGTTGACTTGGGGCGCGCGGCGTCCCAAGTAACACCGACCCGACTGGCTCCGCCGCGTGAGCGGAGAGGCCGCGCCACCGAAGGGTGGGCGCCCGCCAGCCGGGAAAGCCGTGCAGACGCACGGCACACCAGGTTCCCACGATCACGCAGGGGGTCCGCCGGCAGCGCCGGCCATCGGGCAATCCGGCCCGGGGCGAGGCGCGGCTGACATCCTTTGCGCCATATGCGCCGTCGCGGCATGTCCGCGTCGCAGCGCATCCTGTTATTCGCGGCCCGGACGGCCGCTTCCCGAAAGGAAACTCTCCGATGTCATTCGACACCCTCGGGCTTACGCCCGACCTGCTGACCCGCGTAGCCGAGCAGGGCTACACCGCGCCCACACCGATCCAGACCGAGGCAATCCCGCATGTCCTGCGCGGCCGCGACCTCATGGGTCTCGCCCAGACCGGCACCGGCAAGACGGCGGCCTTCGGCCTGCCGCTCGTGCAGCTTCTCAATGCCGCGGGGCGGCGCCCGGCGCCGAAAAGCGCCAAGGCGCTGATCCTGGCGCCGACGCGCGAGCTGGCCCGCCAGATCAGCGACACGCTCAACGGCTTTCTCGCCCAGACGCGTTTGAACACGGCGATGGTGGTCGGCGGCACCTCGATCAACGCGCAGGTCAAGCGGATGAGCCGCGGCACGGACATCCTGGTGGCGACACCGGGGCGGCTGCTCGACCTGCTGGACCGCCGGGCGATCGATCTGGGACAGACGCAGTTCCTCGTGCTCGACGAGGCCGACCAGATGCTGGACATGGGCTTCATCCACGCGCTGCGCCGGATTGCCGGGCTTCTGCCGCGCAAGCGCCAGACGCTGCTCTTCTCCGCGACCATGCCCAAGCAGATGGCCGAGATCGCGGCCGCCTACCTGACCGATCCGGTCCGGGTCGAGGTGGCGCCCCCGGGACGGGCCGCCGACAAGATTGCCCAATCGGTGCATTTCGTGCCCCAGGGCGAGAAATCGGCGCTGCTCAAGGAACTGCTTTCCGGGCATCCCAACCAGCTGGCGCTGGTCTTTTCCCGCACCAAGCACGGGGCGGAGCGGCTGATGAAATCGCTCGTCGCGGCCGGTTTCGCCGCCGACTCGATCCACGGCAACAAAAACCAGAACCAGCGCGACCGCGCCCTCGCGGCGTTCCGCCAGGGCCGGACGCGCGTGCTGGTGGCCACCGACGTGGCCGCGCGCGGCATCGACATCCCCGAAGTGCGCCACGTCTACAACTATGACCTGCCGAACGTCGCCGAGAACTATGTCCACCGTATCGGGCGCACGGCGCGGGCCGGGGCACATGGCGCGGCGATCGCCTTCTGCACCAAGGACGAGATGGGCGCCCTGCGCGACATCGAGAAGGTCATGGGGCGGGGCATCGAGGTCGCGGGCGGAACGCCCTGGGCCGTCGAGCCCCCCCGGAAACAGCAGGCGCAGAAACGCGGCAATGGCGGTGGTGGCCGCCGGCGGTCGCGGTCGCGCTCCGGCGGTCAGCGCAAGGCGGCCTGACCGGGCCGCCACCGCGGGGCGGCTAGGCGAAGGCCGCCGCCAGCGCGATCTCGACCATCTCGCCGAAGCTGTTTTCCCGGTCGGCGGCGGGCAGAGCCTCGCCGGTCAGCAGATGATCGCTGACCGTCAGGACCGCCAGCGCCCGCGCGCCGTGTCGGGCGGCGACGGTATAGAGTTCCGCGGCCTCCATCTCGACGGCGAGGATGCCGTGGCGGGTCATCTGCTCGTTCAGGTCCGGACGCTCGTCGTAGAACACGTCCGAGGAATAGATCCCGCCGGCATGCACCATGGTCCATTTGGCCTGCGCGGCATCCCAGGCGGCTTTCAGCAGGCCCCAATCGGCACAGGGCGCGAAGGCAAGCTCGCGCAGAATGCCGCGCGACGGTGTCGAGATGGACGATGCCGTCATGGCCAGGATCACGTCGCGCAGCTTTACGTGGGACTGCATCGCCCCGCAGGAGCCGATGCGGATCAGGGTTTTGGCACCGTAATCCCGGATCAGCTCGTTGGCGTAGATCGAGAGTGACGGCATCCCCATCCCAGATCCCTGGATCGTGACGGGATGGCCCTGCCAGGTGCCGGTATAGCCGAACATTCCGCGCACCTCGTTGACGCGCCGCGGAGACTCCAGGAAAGTCTCCGCGGCCCACTGGGCCCGATACGGGTCGCCGGGCATGAGGACGGTTTCAGCGATATCGCCGGGATCGGCGCCAATATGGATCGTCATGTCATTTCCAATTCGACGCCGTTTCGTCCCGGCGCCTCAGATGCGTAAATCTTCGAATGTTTCACCATTCGCCAGCCGTTCCTTGAGCCAGTTCGGTTGACGCCCGCGACCGTTCCACGTCTGGTCCGGATTGTCGGGATTGCGATATTTCGGGGGGTTTTTCCCGGCCCCCTTGTCGCCACCGAGCACGTCGGTCAGCGAGAGGCCGAATTGCTTGGCGGCTTCCTCGGCGGCGGCACGGGCTTCGGCCCTGCGGCGTTTTTCCACCGACGCCAGTGCCTTCTGTACGTCTTTCAGAAGGTTCTCGAGATCGTCTTTCGACATGGAGTCCAGATCGAGCATGGGGTCACCTTTACGCTTTCGCACTAATAACGGACAAAGTTTGCCTTAGCCGATTCTGGAAAACAAGATTTAAACGCCGCCGGGAATTCCGGCGGGCGTTTCCCGTCAGGCCGTGTGCGTGTTTAGCGTCAGGCAGCGGCCGCTTCGGGATCGGCCAGCGCCACGATATCGAACATGATGCGGTTGAGTTCGAAATCCTTGGGCGTGTAGACCCGGGCCACGCCGGCGGCGCGCAGCTTCTCGGCGTCGGCCTCGGGGATGATCCCGCCGGCCACGACCGGAACGTGGCCGAGCCCCGCGGCGCGCATCCGCTCCATCACCTCGGTGACAAGCGACACATGGCTGCCGGAGAGGATCGAGAGCCCCACCACATGGGCCTCCTGTTCGGCCGCGGCGGCAACGATCTGCTCCGGCGTCAGGCGGATGCCCTCATAGGTGATGTCCATGCCGCAGTCCCGGGCGCGGGCCGCGATCTGCTCGGCGCCGTTCGAATGGCCGTCGAGCCCGGGCTTGCCCACGAGCAGCTTGAGCCGCCGCCCGAGCCGATCGGAGGCGGCGTCCACCGCCGCGCGGATATCGTCCAGCCCCTCGGTCCGGTTCGAGCGGCTGGCAGACACGCCGGTCGGTGCCCGGTATTCGCCGAAGGTGGTGCGCATCNCCTCGCCCCACTCGCCCGTGGTGGCGCCGGCCCTGGCCGCCGCGATGGAGGCCGGCATGATGTTCTCGCCGGACCGCGCGGCGCTGCGCAGCCGATCGAGCGCGGTGCTGACCGCCGCATCGTCCCGCTCCGCCCGCCAGTCTGCGAGGCGTTGCAGCTGGTCGGCCTCGGCGGCGGCGTCGACCGTCATGATCGAGCCCTCGCCGGCCGTGAGCGGGCTGTCTTCGGCCTCGACATATTTGTTGACGCCGACGACCGCGGTCTCGCCCGACTCGATCCGGGCGATCCGCTCGGCGTTGCTCTCGACGAGGCGGGATTTCATGTAATCGATGGCGTTCACGGCCCCGCCCATGCCGTCGATGGTCTCCAGCTCCGCGCGGGCCCCGGCCTTCAGCGCCTCGACCTTGCCCTCGACCGCGGGGTTGCCGTCGAAGAGATCGCCGTATTCCAAAAGATCGGTCTCGTAGGCGAGGATCTGCTGCATGCGGAGGGACCATTGCTGATCCCACGGGCGCGGCAGCCCGAGCGCCTCGTTCCAGGCCGGCAGCTGCACCGCGCGGGCGCGGGCGTTCTTGCTGAGCGTGACCGCCAGCATCTCCAGGAGAATGCGGTAGACGTTGTTCTCGGGCTGCTGTTCGGTGAGCCCGAGCGAGTTCACCTGCACCCCGTAGCGGAAACGGCGGAACTTCGGATCCTCGACGCCGTAGCGCGTGCGGCAGATTTCGTCCCAGAGCTCGACGAAGGCCCGCATCTTGCACATCTCGGTGACGAAGCGGATGCCGGCGTTCACGAAGAAGGAGATGCGGCCGACCATCTCGGGGAAGTCGGCCGGTTCCACCTTGCCCTTCAGGTCGTCCAGCACCGCGGTCGCGGTCGCCAGGGCGAAGGCCAGCTCCTGTTCCGGCGTCGCGCCGGCCTCCTGCAGATGGTAGGAGCAGACATTCATGGGGTTCCACTTGGGCAGGTGCTGGCGGGTATAGGCCGCGACGTCGGTGATCATCCGCAGGCTCGGCTCGGGCGGGCAGACATAGGTGCCGCGGCTGAGATACTCCTTGATGATGTCGTTCTGGACCGTACCGGTCAGTTTCGTGACGTCGGCGCCCTGTTCCTCGGCCACCGCGATGTAGAGGGCCAGCAGCCACGGCGCGGTCGCGTTGATCGTCATCGAGGTGTTCATCTGCTCGAGCGGGATCTGGTCGAAAAGCGCGCGCATGTCGCCCAGATGCGCCACCGGCACGCCGACCTTGCCAACCTCGCCCCGTGCCAGCTTGTGATCGCTGTCGTATCCCGTCTGCGTGGGCAGGTCGAAGGCCACCGAAAGACCGGTCTGCCCCTTGGCGAGGTTCGCGCGGTAAAGCGCGTTCGACGCCGCGGCGGTGGAATGGCCCGCATAGGTCCGGAAAAGCCAGGGGCGGTCCTTGGTTCGATCGGTCATGTCATCTCCGGCCGGAATCGGCATGCAACAAAATTTCTTCGCGCTCGAGATAAGTGGAACTTTGTGTCGATGTCAATTCGCCGCGTCGCAGCGTAGCCGCCGCAGCATGGACGCTGTAAACGCTTTACCGACCGCGGGAAAGCTGCAAACCTGCGCCGATGCTCGCGGCAATTGAAATCCCCGTCTGGGGCGCAGTGATCATGGCGGGGCTGTCCGTCGTCGCGGTGCTCGACCGTATCCTGGCGCCGTCGGTGCGCTGGTTTCTGCGGCGGCGCTTCCTGCGCGCCGTGGATCGGCTGAACAAGCGCCTTCAGCTCAAGCTCCAGCCCTTCAAGCTGATGCGCCGCCGCGACATGATCGACCGGCTGACCCACGATCCCAAGGTGATGGAAGCCGTGGTCGAACGGGCGGAGGAACAGAAAGTCCCGCTCTACGTCGCCATGCGCGAGGCCGAGCGGCACGCCCGCGAGATCGTGCCGTCCTTTTCCGCGTTCGCGTATTTCGGCTTCGCCACCCGCGCGGCCAAGTGGCTGTCGCGCGGCATTTTCCGGGTGCAGCTTGGCCGCTACGACCGCGAGGTGCTGGAACGACTGGATCCGGGCGCGACGGTCATCTTCGTGATGAACCATCGCTCCAACATGGATTACGTTCTGGTGACCTACCTCGTGGCCGAACGCAGTGCGCTGTCTTACGCGGTCGGCGAATGGGCGCGGGTCTGGCCGCTGCAGGGTCTGATCCGGGCGCTTGGCGGCTATTTCATCCGCCGCCGCTATCGCAACGCGCTCTACCGCCGGATACTTGCGCGCTACGTGCAGATGGCGACCGAGGGCGGCGTGACCCAGGCGGTCTTCCCCGAGGGCGGCCTGACGCTGGACGGACGGCTGAGAACCCCGAAACTGGGCCTGCTGTCCTATATTCTAGAGGATTTCGAACCCGGCCGCTCGCGCGAGGTAATCTTCGTGCCGGTCGGCGTGAATTACGACCGCGTTCTCGAAGACCGCATCCTTCTGGAAAGCGCCGCCGCGCCCGAGCGGCGTTTCCTGTTCCGCCCCTGGGCCTTCGTGAAATTTGCCGCCCGGCAGATCCGGCTGCGGCTCATGCGGCGGTTCCACCGCGGCTATGCAAGCGTCGGCTTCGGCGACCCCCTGCATCTGAGCCGTTTCGTCGCCGCGGAAGGGCGGGACGATGCGGCGATCGACCATCTCGGCACGGCGCTGATGCGGCGTGTCGGCCTTGCCGTGCCGGTCTTGCCGGTGCCGCTGGTCGCCGCGCTGATCACGCGTGCCGACCGGCCGCTTACGGAGACCGGCCTGGTCACGGCGGTGACGCGCGCCCAGGCGAAGCTCGCGGCCGTGGGCGCGCATGTGCACGTGCCCGAGGAGGGGGCGGTCGAACTGGCGCGCACCGGCCTGCGCATGCTGACCCGGCGCCATCTCGTACTTGAGGCTCCCGCGGGCTATTCTGCAAATGCGAAAGAAGCCCCGCTGCTGGCCTACTACGGCAACTCGATCATCCACCTCTTGCCAGAGACCGACTGGTCCGACTGCCTCGAGGGCGCATGATTGGGCTCGATTTGAGGGCAGTCTCGTCATAAAATTTCGCCAAAGCGCACCATTTTGGCGCATTATTGCTCTTGAACCCTTCGTTGGGAGGTGAGATTGAAGGAGCACGCGCGACCGCGCGCGATTCTGCGTCGCGGCGAAACGAACGATCAGCAGGAGGAGCCCATGGCCCTGGACGCGCCAACCGGTGTCATCGAGTACGACGCGCCCGAGAAGGATCTCTACGAGATGGGGGAGATCCCCCCATTGGGCTACGTGCCGAAGAAGATGCATGCCTGGGTGCTGCGGCAGGAACGCCACGGCGAGCCCGACACGGCGCTGCAGAAGGAAGTCGTGGACGTCCCGGAGATCGACAGCCACGAGGTGCTGGTGCTGGTGATGTCCGCCGGCGTCAACTACAACGGCGTCTGGGCCTGCCTCGGCCAGCCGGCATCGGTTTTCCGGGGGCACGGCGCCCCCTACGCGGTGATCGGCTCCGACGCCGCCGGCATCGTCTGGAAAGTCGGCGACAAGGTCACCCGCTGGAAGGTGGGCGACGAGGTGGTCGTCCATTGCAACCAGGATGACGGCGACGACGAGGAATGCAACGGCGGCGACCCGATGCTGTCGCCGAGCCAGCGGATCTGGGGCTACGAGAGCCCCGACGGCTCGTTCGCGCAGTTCACCCGCGTGCAGGCCCAGCAGCTGATGCCCCGCCCCCGGCACCTGACCTGGGAAGAGTCGGGCTGCTACACGCTGACGCTCGCCACCGCGTACCGGATGCTCTTCGGTCACGAGCCGCATGACCTGAAACCCGGCCAGAACGTGCTGGTCTGGGGGGCCTCGGGCGGGCTTGGATCCTTCGCGATCCAGCTGATCAACACGGCCGGCGCCAATGCGATCGGCGTCATTTCCGAAGAAGACAAGCGCGAGTTCGTCATGGCGCTTGGCGCCAAGGGCGTCATCAACCGCAAGGATTTCGACTGCTGGGGCCGTCTGCCGGAGGTCAACACGCCCGAATACAAGGAGTGGTTCGCCGAGGTGCGCCGTTTCGGCAAGGCGATCTGGGACATCACCGGCAAGGGCAACAACGTCGACATGGTTTTCGAGCACCCCGGCGAGGCGACCTTCCCGGTGTCGACATTCGTGGTCAAGCGCGGGGGCATGGTGGTGATCTGCGCAGGCACCACCGGGTACAACTGCACCTTCGACGTCCGTCACATGTGGAGCCATCAGAAGCGGCTTCAGGGCAGCCATTTCGCTCATCTCAAGCAGGCCTCGGCCGCCAACAAGCTCATGGTCGAGCGTCGGCTGGATCCCTGCATGTCCGAGGTCTTCCCCTGGGACGAGCTGCCGCTGGCCCACATGGCGATGCTGCGCAACCAGCACAAGCCGGGCAACATGGCGGTGCTGGTGTCCGCGCCGCGCACGGGCCTGCGCACCTTCGAGGACGCGCTCGAGGCGGGCCCCACCGGCTGAAGCCGGGGATCACATCGACGCCGCGCCATCGCCCCGGGCCTCGGTCCGGGGCGTTTCGTTTTGCGGCGAGCGAGAGATATCAAGGGCTTGGAGCAGGCGCCCCCACCGAATTCGGGGGGTTGAAATCAGCGAGTAGAGGCTGAACCAGCACACATGCTAGGGTTGTATTAATGATTCTTTAACCGTTCGCGTGTGAGTGTGACCATGTCTCAGGAATGGATGATCGATGTTCTGACCGACCTCAGGACATTCGCGCACAAGAACGGTCTGATCGCGTTGGCCGAGCAGCTTGAGGATACGATCCTCGTCGCGGAAAGCGACCTGACGGCGCGTGAACATGACCGTGCGGGGGCGGGACATGGACACACGGCTGACACGGGCCCTGGATCGTATCGCGGCGGTCGACAGCTTTGAGGGCCTCCAGGCCGGCATCCAGGACCTGCGGGATCTCTACGACGTCGATCACGTCGCCTATCATGCCGTCAACGCCGCGGGCGGTCAGTACGCGGCGCTAACCTACGACCATGACTGGGTCACCCATTATCTCGACCAGGATTACGACCGGATCGACCCTGTCGTCCTCGGCTGCTACCGGCGGTTCAACCCGGTCGACTGGAAGGCGCTCGACTGGTCCCCGCGGGCGGCGCGCCGCTTTCTGGGGGAGGCGCTTGACGCCGGTCTCGGTGCGCAGGGGCTCTCGGTGCCGGTGCGCGGGCCGCACGGGCGTTTTGCGCTGCTGACGGTCAATCACCGCTGCGACGATCGCCGCTGGGCGCTTTTCACGTCGAACTTTCTGCAGGACCTGATCCTGATCGCCCATTACGTCAACGAGGTCGCGCTCCGCCTCGAGGGGGTGGATCAAACGCAACCGTCCAGCCCGCTTTCGCCGCGCGAGATCGATGCGCTGCGACTGCTCGGGCTCGGCCGGAGCCGTGCCCAGGCCGCCGATGCGCTGTCCATTTCCGAGCATACGCTGCGCGCCTACCTGGAATCCGCGCGCTACAAGCTGGGGGCGGCCAACACCACGCATGCCGTCGCCCTGGCCGTCACCCGCGGCCAGGTGCTGCTCTGAGCGCGTTGCGGAAAGTTTTTGTCGACGCACCTTCAGCGCCGTTTAACCGTCCGATCCTAGCCTCCGCGCCGATTTTCGCGACAGGAGGCAGAATGCTGCGTTATCTTCGCGGGTCGGACCTGGCCCGCTACCCGAAACTGCGCGATGGCATGTTCCGCGACCGCGCCCGGCAATTCCGTGACCGGCTCGGCTGGGCGGTCAGCGTGGATGCCGGCGGGTTGGAACGCGACGGCTACGACGATCTGGACCCGCTCTACGTGATCTGGCAGCGCCACGACGGGGGGCATGGCGGATCCATGCGGTTCCTTCCGACCGACGGCCCCACGATGCTGGACGACCATTTCGCGCAGCTGACGGGCGGGCGCCGGATCCGCTCGGCGCGCGTCTGGGAATGCACCCGCTTCTGTCTCGCGCCCGGCGGGCGGGCGACGCCGCAGGTGCCGGCGGCGCTGATGCTCGCGGGCGCCGAAATCGGCCTGATCTTCGGGCTGACTCATGCGGTCGGCGTGTTCGATGCCCGGATGGTGCGGATCTACCGCCGCCTCGGTTGGCCCCCGCAGATCTTCGGCCAGGAGGGGCAGGGCGCCGCGGCGATCAGCGCCGGGCTCTGGCCCTTCTCCGTGGCCATCCGTGACCGGCTGGCGCAGCGGGCCGGCATCAGCCGGGCGCTCTCGGCGCTCTGGTGTGCGCGGGCCTTCGGCGCGACCGATCGCCCGGCGCGCAGCGCCTGATCCGTCTGGCGCCGGCGGGCGCGG
>PR_CR_10_Liq_1_inCRDRAFT_1002150_pt1 | contig 10212 bp, 9 predicted proteins | sample PRCRCaboRojoPR_3_FD_10241 | JGI IMG/M metagenome (IMG submission 10241) | reverse complement strand
CCGGCCATCGTCGTCGCGGTCGAGCGCCCCGACATGTCGACCGCCACCTTCTGGCGCAACCGGATCTCCGAGAAATCCGAGATGTTGTCGCGGAAGGTCTGCTCGGTCCAGCTGCCCGACTCGGTGTAGTCGTAGAACATCTTGGGCGCGCGCCGGGCATACAGGCGGTGCAGGTCGTCGATGCTGGTAATGACGGGCATGGGGCGATCCTTCGGCGGTATTGGTCAAATTGCATTACCAATCCGGCCCGGACCTGGCAATGTGCATTTCGGCGCGGTGCTTGCGACCAGGCCCGCGGTGCGGTCCACTGGAGGCGCCTTTCGGGAGGGTCGGCGCATGGAAATCCTGTTCTACGGCGTGACCGCCAGCCTGCTGGCCGGGCTTATGACCGGGGTCGGCGCCCTGCCCGTGCTTTTCGGGCGGTCGATGTCCCGGGGATGGAACGACACGCTGCTCGGGTTCGCGGCCGGGGTCATGCTCGCGGCCTCGTTCTTCTCGCTGATCCTGCCGGGGATCGAGGCGGGCGAAACCCAGCATGGCAGCATCGGGGTGGCCGCGCTGATCTCGGGCAGCGGGATCGTGCTGGGGGTGCTGGCGGTGGCGGCGCTCAACGAACTGGTCCCGCACGAGCATTTCCTGCTGGGCCGCGAGGGTGCCGAGGTCGAGGTGCTGGCGAAGATCTGGCTGTTCGTTTTCGCCATCACGATCCACAACTTCCCCGAGGGCCTGGCCGTCGGCGTGGGCTTCGGCGGCGGGAACGTCGCCAACGGCATTTCGCTGGCCACCGGGATCGGGCTGCAAAACGCGCCCGAGGGGCTTGCCGTGGCCGTGGCGCTGCGCGGCCAGGGCTACAGCCGGCGCCATGCCTTTACCGTGGCCACCCTGACCGGCCTGGTCGAGCCGCTGGGCGGGCTCGTGGGCGCGGGTGCCGTCACCCTGTCAGAGCCGCTGCTGCCCTGGGCGCTGGCCTTTGCCGCGGGCGCGATGATCTATGTCATCAGTCACGAGATCATCCCCGAAACCCACCGCCACGGCCACCAGAACAAGGCCACGGCCGGGCTGACCGCGGGGCTGGTCCTGATGCTGATGCTCGACGTGACGCTTGGCTGAGTCCGGTCAGGCGCGATGCGCGCCGTCGGCAAGGCCGCGGACGAAATCCAGGATCTCGCCCACCGGGCGCTGTTCCTCGATCTGCTTGACGATGGCCGATCCGACCACCGCGCCGTCGGCCACGCCGGCGATCGCCTCGGCGGCCGCCGGGGTCTTGATGCCGAAGCCGACGATCAGCGGCAGGTCGGTCTGCGACTTGATCCGCGCGACCTCGGGGCCGACATCCGCCGCCTGCGCCTCGGCCGAACCGGTGATGCCCGTGATCGAGACGTAGTAGACGAAGCCGCTCGTGTTCTGCAGCACCTTGGGCAGGCGCCTGTCGTCGGTCGTCGGCGTCGCCAGACGGATGAAGTTGAGCCCCGCATTCTGCGCCGGGATGCAGAGTTCCGCGTCTTCCTCGGGGGGCAGGTCGACCACGATCAGCCCGTCGATCCCCGCGTCGCGCGCGTCGTCCAGGAACTGCGCGACGCCGTGATTGTAGATCGGGTTGTAGTATCCCATCATCACGATCGGGGTCGTCGCGTCCTCCTTCCGGAAGCTTCGCGCCATCTCGAGGGTCTTCCTGAGCGTCTGCCCGGCCTCGAGCGCGCGCTGCCCGGCCAGCTGGATCGTCGGGCCGTCGGCCATCGGGTCGGTGAAAGGCATGCCCAGCTCGATGATGTCGACGCCGGCGCCCGGCAGACCCCTCACCAGTTCCAGCGAGGTGTCATAGTCCGGGTCCCCGGCCATGATGTAGGCCACGAAGGCTTTCTTCCCTTCGGCCTTCAGCCGCGCGAACGTGTCGTCGATCCTGGTCATGTCCCGTCCCCCGTGCCCGATCTCCCCTGCGGTTTGCGACAGTGCGCGCGGAAAATCAATGGCCGCCTTGACGCGGGGCGCGCCCGCACCCTACATGCCCGCGGATCGAAAGCGAGGATGCGAGCATGGGCTTCAAGACCGGGATCGTCGGGCTGCCGAACGTGGGCAAGTCGACACTGTTCAATGCGCTGACCCGGACGGCGGCCGCGCAGGCGGAAAACTTTCCCTTCTGCACGATCGAGCCCAATGTCGGCGAGGTCGCCGTGCCCGACCCGCGGCTCGAGAAGCTGGCCGAAATCGCGCAGTCGCGCCAGGTCATCCCGACGCGGCTGACCTTCGTCGACATCGCCGGGCTGGTGAAGGGCGCCAGCAAGGGCGAGGGGCTCGGCAACCAGTTCCTCGCCAATATCCGCGAGGTCGATGCCATCGCCCATGTGCTGCGCTGCTTCGAGGAAGAGGACGTCACCCATGTCGAGGGCCGCGTCGACCCGATCGCCGATGCCGAGGTGATCGAGACCGAGCTGATGCTGGCCGACATGGACTCCATCGAGAAGCGGCTCCAGGGGCTCGTGCGCAAGCTCAAGGGCGGCGACAAGGAGGCCCAGCAGCAGGATCGGCTGCTGCGCGCCGCACTGGCGGCGCTGGAAGAGGGCCGCCCGGCCCGCACCGTCGAGGTGGCGCAGGAAGACGCCAAGGCCTGGGCGATGCTGCAACTGCTGACGTCGAAACCGATCCTGTATGTCTGCAACGTCGAGGAAAGCGCGGCCGGGACCGGCAACGCCCATTCCGACCGCGTCGCGGAAAAGGCCGCGGCCGAAGGCGCGGCGCATGTGGTGATCTCCGCCAGGATCGAGGAGGAGATCAGCCAGCTCGACGCCGAGGACGCCGAGATGTTCATGGAGGAGCTCGGGCTGAAAGAGGCCGGGCTCGACCGGATGATCCGCGCCGGCTACGACCTTCTGGGGCTCCAGACCTATTTCACCGTCGGCCCCAAGGAGGCGCGCGCCTGGACCATCCCGCGGGGCACCCGCGCGCCGCAGGCCGCCGGTGTGATCCACGGGGATTTCGAACGCGGCTTCATCCGTGCAGAGACCATCGCCTATGACGATTTCGTCGCCTGTGGCGGCGAGCAGGGTGCCAAGGAAGCCGGCAAGATGCGCGTCGAGGGCAAGACCTATGTCGTTCAGGACGGCGACGTGATGCATTTCCTCTTCAACGCCTGACGCGGCGCGTCCGCGCAGGGGCGTTGGTGCGCCGGCCGCCATGGCTTAGGGTCGCCCCATGCGCACGCTTTTCGCCCCCCGCGCCGAAAACGCCTACAGTCGGGCCGAACGGCTCAGCGATGCCGGCATCCACGTCGCCGGGCTGGTCGCCGTGGCGGTCGGCGTGCCGGCGCTGGTGATTCTTGCCGTGGTGCTTTGCGGGGACCCGCCGGCGGTGCTGGGTGCCGCGGTTTACGGGGCGACCCTGTTCGCGATGATCCTCTGCTCGGCGCTCTATCACATGGTGCCCAGGCCCGGCTGGAAAGGCGTGCTGCGCCGGCTCGATCACTCGGCCATCTACTGGAAGATCGCCGGCACCTACACGCCCTTTACGGTGCTTTCCGGGCAGGGTGCCGGGCTGCTGGCGGGGCTGTGGGGGGCTGCGGCCTTCGGCACGGCGCTGCGGGTCTTTGCCGCCGGGCGGTGCCGCTGGCTCGCGCTCTCGCTCTATCTGGCGATGGGCTGGGCCGGGCTGGTGGCGGGCTGGCCGATGCTCGGGACCCTCTCGGGGCCGGTGCTGGCGCTGATCGTGACGGGGGGCGTGCTCTACACTGTGGGGGTGGTCTTCTTTCTGCTGGAAAGCCTGCCGTTTCACAATACGATCTGGCACGGTTTCGTCCTCGCGGCCAGCCTGCTTTTCTTCGCGGCGGTGAACCTGCATCTTGTCGAGACCGCGACCTGATCCCGGCGGCCCTTGACGCCCCGGCGCGGCTGTGGTCCGCAGCCTTCCGAAGTCATCCGAGGAGCCGCGCATGCTGATACGACCCGTGGGAACCGGCGAACGCGTCCCCGGCCCGCTGCTGGCGCTGGTCGGCGCCATCGTGGTGATCGAACTGGCGCTCTCGGCCGCGGATCGGGGGCTTTTCGGCGGGGTCGACTGGCGGCGCGCGGCGCTGGTCTACGGCGCCTTCTGGGAACCGCTGCTCGATGGCCGGCTGCGTCCGGCCTTTGCCCTGCAACCCTACACGATGTTCCTGAGCCATGCCTTCCTTCATGGCGGACTGCTTCATGTCGCGATGAACGGGGTGATCCTGCTGTCGCTCGGCAAGTTCGTGGCCGAGCAGACCGGGGTCTGGCCGCTGATGCTGCTGCTCGCGGCGGCGGCGGTCGGCGGCGGTGTCGGCGTCGGGCTGCTGGCCGAGGCCGACGCGCCGATGATCGGGGCCTCGGGCGCGGTTTTCGGATTGCTCGGGCTCTGGCAATACTGGGAGGCGACGGCGCGCCGGCGCATGGGGCTGACGCTCGCCCCGGTGCTGCAGACACTGGCCGGCCTCGTGGTGCTGAACGTGCTGATCGCGATCCTGGTGCAGGGGGCGCTGGCCTGGCAGGCCCACCTGGGGGGCTTCGTCGCGGGGGCGGCGCTGGGCCCGGTGATGACCGGCTTCGCCCGGCGCCACCGCGGCGGCTGAGTGCGACGGCGGCACCGCCGTGCCATTGCCGCCGGGCCGCTTCATCATCGAGCCTGCGCCGCGGGCGCATGGCCGTCTTCGGTTGGGGGAACCCGCATGGTCGGACTGGAACTCGTCATCGGTCTCGTGCTGCTGCTCGGCGGCGGCGAGGCGCTGGTCCGGGGCAGCGTCGCGGCGGCGACGCGGCTCGGGGTCTCCAAGCTGGTGATCGGGCTGACGCTCGTCGGGTTCGGGACATCGATGCCGGAACTGGTGGCGAGCCTGCGGGCGGCGCTGGCCGGGTCCCCGGGGGTCGCCATGGGAAATGTCGTCGGCAGCAACATCGCCAACGTCCTGCTGATCCTTGGCCTTGCCGCCGTGATCCTGCCGATCGCCGTCGACCGACGGGCGCTCCGCCGGGACGGGGCGGTGCTGCTGGCGGCCAGCGCGGCCATGACCGCCCTTGTGCTCGTCGGCACCATCGGGCGCGCGGCGGGCGGCGCCTTTCTCGGCGCGCTCGTGGTCTACACCGTGGCGACCTATCTTCTCGAACGCCGCCGCGCCAGCCCGGTGACCGATCTCTATGCCGCCGAAGCCGATGAATTCGCCGAGCGGCCGATCTCGATGGGGCTGGCGATCGTCCTCACGCTGGGCGGCATCGCGGGCGTGATCATCGGAGCGGACCTGTTGGTCGGGTCCGCCATCGCGATCGCGAGTGCGGCGGGGGTGTCCGAGGCGGTGATCGGGCTGACGCTGGTCGCGGTCGGCACCTCGCTGCCGGAACTCGTCACCTCGGTGCTCGCGGCGGTGCGCAGGCACGGGGACGTGGCCTTCGGCAACGTGATCGGCAGCAACATCTTCAACCTGCTTGGCATCGCGGGGACGACGGCCCTGGTCTCGCCGCTCACCGTCCCGGCCCAGATCGCGCGTTTCGACGTCTGGATCATGCTCGGCGCGGCGGTGGCGCTGACCGTGTTCGCGGTCACCGCGGCGCGCATCAGCCGGACCGAGGGGATGGTTCTTCTTGCGGGCTATGCGCTTTACCTGGCCGTGCAGATCGTCCCCGGTCTGCGCGCGCCGCTTGGGCTGGCCGCGCTCTGACGCTCAGCCAAGCTGGGCGTATACCAGCACCCAGGCCGAGAGGATGATGGCCGCGACGAGGAAGTAACCGCCGTTCCAGCGCAGCCCCACATGCCGGGCGCTCACCTTGCCGAAGGACCCGATCAGCAGCGTGGTCGCGGTGAAGGGCGAGGTGACGCCGCTCAGCGCCCAGCCGGCCGTGATCGCGACGATGATCGCCGTGGGGGCCACGCCAAGCGCCGCGGCCGACGGGATCAGCGGCGCGGCAAGCGTCACCGCGAGGATCGGGTTCATGCCCAGCTGGCCGGCCAGCGGGATGATCCAGACGAACGAGACCAGCAGCATCCAGGGGGGTACCGCCGAGAGATCGAGGCCCGCGGCGGTCATCAACGGCTGCAAAAGCGGCGCGCCGACGGTGCCGATGTAACCGGCCATCATCAACAGCACGATCTCGCCGCGGAAGCCTGGAAGTTCGACGAAAACGTAATCGGCCAGGCGTTTCCGGAACCCGGGGCCGCCATGCGCGCCACGGGTCTGCATGACCAGCCACCCGGCCGCCATCAGCGGTACGATCAGGATGACGAGTCCCACCACCCGGATGCCCGTGGCCAGGTGCAGCGTGACGATGCTGCCCACGAGGATCGCCAGCAGGATCGCCAGCGGCGCCATGCGGTCCCAGCCGCCCTCGGGGCGGACAGCCGGGGGCCGGGGCCCCGAGAGCCTCGGCTTGAAGATCGAGTCGAGCGCCCATCCGGTCCCGGCCATCAGCACCGAGGTCACGAGACCGGGGATCAGCGCACCGCCCCAGCTTGCGCCGGGGATCAGCGCCGTCGAGATCGCGACCGCGAAGGACAGCGGCGACCAGGGCAGTGTCGATGTGAACGCCCTCTGGATCGCCAGCAGCATGCGCCGCGTGCGGTGATGGCGGATTTCCGGGTCGGCTTCCTCGGCGGCGCTCGCGGTGGCGAGGCTGCCGAGCAGCGCGATGGCCCCGTAATTCAGCACCAGCGCGAACATCTGCCCGCCGACCGTCAGCGCAAGGTAGCGCCGGCCCGGAGGCTGCTGGGAGAGGAATCGGCCGGCCCGCCGGATCGCCGGCGCGGGTTCGGCCGCGCTGCGCAGGGTGGCAAGCGCGGTGAAGAACGCCCCGATGAAGGCGGCGGTATGGAGGCCGCGCAGCGCCACCGACTCCCAGCCGGGGTCGCGCACCGCAAGGGCCATCGTCATGGCCACCGCCACGGCCACGAAGGCGGACCGGCCGGGCCGGACCTGCACCGTGAGAAGGGCGGTGACGAGGATCACCAGCGCCGGCAGCGCCGGGCGCGCGATCGCGGCCGCGCCCCATTCGACCAGCACCATGACGGCGGTGATCAGGACGAGGAGCGCGCCGGTCGCCTTGTCGAGAGGGGTCGCAGGCGTCATGCCCGCGAAGTTATGGCCCCGAATGTGCGGAACATGCAAGGCGAAGCCGGCCGCGGCGGCGCTACCGGTTGCCGATCTTGGTCCCCGTCGCGGCGCCGCGCGGCGCGCCTCTGTCGTGGCCATCCGGTCGGGGCGGCAAAAGGGTGGGCGCCGCAGCCTTTCGGATCAAACGAGCAGCAGGCGCGGCTCGGCCATCAGGGCCGCGTAGCGGCTGAGGAAGCGCGCCGCGTCCGCGCCGTTGATCACCCGGTGATCGTAGCTCAGGTCCAGCGGGACCATGGGCACCGGGCGGGGCGTGTCGCCGTCCCATGCGGTGACGGTCTCGGTCCGCGTGATGCCCAGGATCGCGACCTCGGGCGGGTTCACGATGGGGGTGAAGGCGGTGCCGCCGATCCCGCCCAGGTTGGTGATCGTCATCGAGGCGCCGCCCATCTCGTCGGGGGCGATCTTGCGGGCCTGTGCGCGCCCGGCGAGATCGGTGATCTCGGCGGCGATGGTCCATATGCCCTTGGCGTCCGCGTCTCGGATGACCGGCACCATCAGCCCGTGGGGCGTGTCCACGGCGATGCCGATATGCACGTAGTCCTTCAGGATCAGGGTCTCGCCATCGGCCGAGAGCGAGGCGTTGAACCGCGGAAAGTCCCGCAGGCAGCGCGCCAGGACCGCGACATGGAAGGCCAGCGCGGTCAGCTTCACGCCCCGCGCGCCGGCCTCGCCCCGGAGCGACTTGCGCAGCGCCTCGACGGCCGAGACGTCGGCGCGGTCGTGATGCGTGACCGCGGGGATCAGCGCCTGCGCCGCGGCCAGGTTCTGCGCCGCGACCCGGGCGAAGCGGCTCATCGGTTCTTCGGTCACGGGGCCGTAGGCGGCGTGGTCCACCTCCCAGTAGGAGCGGTCGCCGGCCGGGGCGGCCCCGGCGGCCGGGGCGGCCCCGTCGAGATCCTCGCGCGCGATGGTCTCGCGGCCGAGTTTCCGCGCGAGGTCGTCGAGATCGACGCCCTGCTCGAGCGCGCGCTTGCGGACCGAGGGGCTGGCGATGACGTCGGACATGGGAGTCTCCTTACCAGCTGGCCGAGATGTACTGGGTTTCCATGAATTCCAGCATGCCCTCGTGCCCGCCCTCGCGGCCGAGCCCGGATTGCTTGGTGCCGCCGAAGGGCGCGGCCGGGTCGCTGACGAGCCCGCGGTTCAGCCCGACCATGCCGTAATCCAGCCGTTCGCAGACCTGCAGGCCGCGCTTCATGTCCTCGGTGAAGACATAGGCCACGAGCCCGTACTCGGTGTCGTTGGCCCGGCGGATGACGTCCTCCTGGTCGGTGAAGGACTGGATCGCCGCGACCGGGCCGAAGATCTCGTCATGGACGCATTCGGCGGTTTCCGGCACGCCAGAGAGCACCGTCGGCGGGTAGAAGAACCCGGTGCCGTCGGGCAGCTGCCCGCCGCATTCGATCTTCGCGCCCTTGGCAACCGCGTCCTCGACGAAATGGGCGACCTTGTCACGGGTCTCGGCGTTGACGAGCGGGCCCACATCGACCGACGGGTCGGTGCCGTCGCCCAGCTTGAGCTTGCCCATCTCCTCGGCCAGGCGGCGGGTGAAGGCCTCCGCGATATCCGCGTGGACGTAGATCCGGTTCGCCGCGGTGCAGGCCTCGCCGAGATTGCGCATCTTGGCGAGCATCGTGCCCTCCACCGCCGTCTCGATATCGGCGTCCTCGAACACCACGCAGGGCGCGTTGCCGCCCAGTTCCATCGCCGGCTTCAGCACCTGGTCGGCGGCGGAATGCAAGAGCTTGCGGCCCACCCCGGTCGAGCCGGTGAAGCTGACCACGCGCACGCGCGGGTCATGCAGCATGTGATCGACCAGCGCACCCGTGCGCTTCGAGGGCAGCACGTTGACCAGCCCGCTGGGCACGCCCGCTTCCTCGAGCAGCGGCATCAGCGCCAGCATGGTCAGCGGCGTTTCGGAGGCGGGCTTGATCACCACGCCGCAGCCCGCCGCCAGCGCCGGCGCGATCTTGCGGGTGCCCATCGCCGCCGGGTAGTTCCAGGGCGTCACCAGCACGGCCAGCCCGGCGGGCTTGTGCTGGACCATGATCCGCGCGCCGGAGGCCGGCGCATGGGTGATCAGCCCGTCGGCGCGGACGGCTTCCTCGGCGAACCAGCGGAAGAACTCGGCGGCATAGGCCGCCTCGCCCCTGGCATCCACGCCCGCCTTGCCGTTTTCCAGCGTGATCAGTCTGGCGAAATGGTCGAGCCGGGCGGTCATCAGCTCCCAGGCCTTGCGCAGCACCTCCGAGCGCTGGCGCGGGGTGCGCGCGGCCCAGTCGGCCATCGCGGCCTCGGCCGCGTCGAGCGCGGCGTCGGCATCGGCGATCTCGGCGGAGGCGACGGAGGCCAGAACCTCCTCGGTCGCGGGGTTCAGCACGTCGAACCGCGTCCCCTCGGCGCCGGGTGTCCACTGGCCGTTGATATAGAGATCGGTGAAGTCCATCGGGGAGTCCTTCATCTGTCAGAGCAGGTGGCGGAGCGGCTGCTCCATCCGGCCTGCGAATTCGGTGAGAAGCGTGATCGCCCGGCCGGGCGCAAGCTGCCCCGGCCCGCATTCGAGGGTGATCGAGAGCCCGTCGCCGGCGCGCGTGAGCGTCAGGACCGGGGCGGGTTCGGCCCCCATCGCGACGCTTGCGATGGCGCTCTGGCGCAGGTCGCGCAGCACCAGGTCCGGCGCCGGGGCGTCGGGGTCGTGCGCCGCCCGGCCAAGCGCGGGCCGGTCGGGATCGGCATAGCGCCGCTCGGTTCCGAACCGCGCCACCGCGACGGTCAGCGGGCCCTCTGCGCCGCTGCGGCGCAGGCTGGCGGCGCCGAGGCCTGCCAGAAGGGCCATGTCGTCGGCCAGGCCGGCGCCCTCGGCCGCCCAGGCGGCGAAATCCGCGAAGCCGTCCGCGGCGGTTTCCGCAACCAGCCGCTGCGCGGCCGCCGCGGTGCCGGGCGCCGCGGCGGCCTGCGCGGCAGGCATGCCGCGAAGCGTGTCGAGATCGCGGACATGATAGGGCTGCGGATGGCCCGCCTCGGCCAGCCGGGCGAGGTCGAGGCCTTCCTGCAGCGCCAGCCGGCGCGCCTTGGGCGAGGCGAGGATGCGCCCGCCGGTCTCGGCC
>PR_CR_10_Liq_1_inCRDRAFT_1002149_pt1 | contig 10212 bp, 7 predicted proteins | sample PRCRCaboRojoPR_3_FD_10241 | JGI IMG/M metagenome (IMG submission 10241) | reverse complement strand
AATAGAGCATCTCACCCTACAAGAAGAAGGCGGCAAACTAAAAATAAAGGAAAAAGCCCAACAGCAAGAAAGACTCCGAATCGCCAAAAGAGCTGCTTGCGAACTCAAAGACGGAATGTACGTGAACTTAGGCTTGGGAATTCCTAGTATGGTTTCTAACTTCGTGCCTGAAGACACTACTATATTTGTCCACTCTCCTTCAGGCATAGTAGGAGCTGGCGCTTATCCCAGACCTGGCGAAGAAGATCCTGACTTAGTCAACACCAACCGAGAAACCATTAGCATAATCCAAGGAGGCGCCACTTGCTCCAGTATCTTGGCTTTAGACATGCTGAGAGGAGGCCACATGGACGCTGTGATAGTGGGAGGTTTCCAAGTCTCTCAAAAAGGAGACTTAGCTAACTGGGTGGTGCCAGGAAAGTACGTCAAAGGAATGGGCTCTTCAATGGACTCAATTGCACACGAGCGCACTAAGTTGATAGTGACTATGATGCACACCCACGAAGGCATGCCTAAAGTCTTAAAAGACTGCACACTGCCTTTGACGGGAAAAAGATGTGTGGACTTGTTAATTACAGAACTAGGAGTCTTTGACTTCAGAATTGACGGCATGACGCTTATAGAGCTAGCTAAGGGAGTTAGTCTTCAAGAAGTAAGGGACAAAACTGGGTGTTCCTTTAATGTAGCCTCTGACCTTAGGCAAATGCTCCAGTAATAAGCTTATTAATCATCACAAATTCGGAGGTTCCGGAAGATTCTGGACTTGGTTTGTTTGGCGTTAAGAGGAGCTTTGCGTAGCTCGCCTTTGCGGGAAGTCCTAGGTCTTCTGAGTTTTTGGTTTAGTTTCAAGTTAAGCACAGGGCAGTTAACTACTCTGAAGTTGGAATTAAAGCGTCTAGGCAAGTCGTAAGTAAGGCTTTTGTTGGAGGCTTGTTGGGTGTTGAACCTGCTGCAGGAGGTGTCTATATCTTTTTTCATGTACTTGTGAGACATGTTCACAGGGGAGCTGCTGGTGTCTAGTTTCACGGGAGAAATAGGTTTGCCCTGGACTTTCATAACAACCTTGCGTCTTGTAGAGATTTTGGTGCTGGGCACTATTCTTTTATTTCTGTAGCGACCAAGAATTTCTTTACTTCCAGTTTTATTTTGTGAGGGAAAAAGGTTGTTTTTACTTTTTCTGTTGAGGTAGTGAGTTTTGATTTCAGTGTCGAGTATCTTAGACAAGTCAATCCTGAACTCTTCAGGAGACTCGCAGTAGAAGTTTTTGTTTTGGTCTTTAGAGGGAGACTGGGTTGTAGCTTTTTCTAAGTTTAGCTTTTCCTGATCAATGTCTCTGCAGAGTGTTTTGTAGTCGTAAAAAGAAGGTGAGTCGAGTTCAGTTTTCTTTTCCATTTATTAGTTACACTAGAAGTACCTAGTTTGGTCTAACTTCCTCCACTGGGGAGTTTGCTTTTTAGGGGAAAGTTTAGGCGAGGTTTCTTGGGAGTACCTTAAAGGAGTGTATGAGTAGTGCTTGCTTCCAAAACTCACAGTGACTGGCTCTCCAAAGGCTTCTTTGTAGTTGTAGCACATCTTAATTATCTTGCGTCGCATGCTGAGCTTAGAAAGCACAGGGTTGCCAGGCATGCACTCGAACAAAGACTTGGAAGCTATGATTTCTTCCCTTCCTCTTTTAAAAGTAAGTACTTTTCCAAAGCTTTCGGTGTTCATAGGTTTATTTATAGTTTAAGATGACTTAACGTATTAACCAAATCTTCTGTTTTCCCAGTCGTGGTCTGAAAACTCAGGTTTGGAGTGCTCAAGGTAGTACAGAGAGAAAGGAATTTTATTGACGAAGTCAATGAGGTGTCTTGCTCTGCCGCAGTACACTTGGTATGAGTAAAACTTCAAGTAGTCCTGCAGGATCTTTAAGGCTTGGTCGTTAGGTTTGATTTCAGGAAGGGGAATATGGTTTTCTTTAGGGCTGGTGGAGTCTTCCTGGGAGTCCACCATAAGGGTGTTACTAGGTGAAAAGTCAGGGTAGTTGTACCACACTCTTTGGAGGTCTCTTTGGGAGTCGCTTTTAGGAGAGGAGTACAAGAACAGCAAGTTGTTTTTGAACCGGCCAAAAACGGGGTCTAGCAGTTTTTGTGTGGTTTCGGCTGAACTTGAAGTCCAGACTCCTACTTTGAAGAACAACTTGTTTCTTACGAACAAAAAGTGGTTTAGTTCGTTCAGGTGGGCTCTGAGAACAAGGCTGTCTGAAGGGTTGAATTCTAACTTCAAAGAGTTAAGTGCAGGTTTTTTGGTCAGACAAAGAGTTCTTTCTAAGTCAAAAATCATCAAGAGTTTGGAGTGTCCTTTTGCCATATTACTTTAGAAAACTTTGAGGATCGCTTAAAAACAACTTTAGGTCAATAGTTTCTTGGGACCCTTTGAGCATGTTTTTCACAGTTAAAGTTCCGTTTGACTTTTCGTCTTCTCCGTAAATAAGTGCCCAGCCACAAGACTCTTTGTTGGCTAAGTTCATATGCTGTTTGAATGAACTTAAAGAAGGGTTGCACACCACCAACAGATTCTTTTCTAGCCTTAAGCGCTGGCTAATTCCAAGGGCTTCTGCAGTCTGAGGAGTATCAACAGGGATCACTGAAACTTTGGGAGTTTGGGTTTTTTGGCTTGTTAGTGAAGCAAGTCGGTCAATTCCAGCAGCCCAGCCTACTGAAGGAACTTCTTTCCCTGATTGGATGGTTTCGCATAGCTTGTCGTATCTGCCTCCTGCAAGTACAGCTAAGCCACCTTCTAAGAACTCAAAGCAAGTGTGGCTGTAGTAGTCCAACCCCCTTACTAACTTAGGGTTTTCTTCAAAAGACACTTCTAGTTGCTTTAGGGTTTGCTTAAGGGTTTGATAGTGAGTTTTGGCTTCTTGTGTTAAGAACTCAGTGATTACTGGGGCCTTAGCTATTACATCTTGGTCTTCTTTTTCTTTGGAGTCAAGTACTCTTAAGGGGTTGCCTCTGTTTATTCTTTCCAAACTTAGTTCTGAAAGGGAGTTTTTGTTAGACTCTAGGTACTCCAAAAGGCTTTTAACATACTCCTTGCGAGAAACTTGGTCTCCAAGGGTGTTAAGCTGCAGTTGAGCTTTTACTCCAATTGACTCTAAACAAGCCTTGGCCATAAGAATCAAGTCAGCATCTAAGAGCCCCGAACTTGGACTTCCAATGTTTTCCACTCCAAACTGGTAGAACTCCCTGAACCTTCCTAACTGAGGACGTTCGTACCTAAACATAGGTCCGTGGTAGTACCAGGTCTTTTTCTGTCCACGACTTGCTGTTGCAAGGTAAGCACGCATTGCTCCAGCAGTCCCTTCAGGCCTAAGCACAGTGTTTTTGTCTTGTATCTTAAACATCTCTTTCATCACGATGTCTGAACCCTCACCTAGAGTCCTTGTGTAGAGTTCTTTGGGCTCTAAAACAGGCAAAATTAACTGTGAGTAGCCCCAGTTTTTAGCTATGTGTTCGAAACTAGAAGTTATGTAACTAAAAGTCGAAGAAAGTGGTTCTGTAATGTCTCGAGTTCCCCTTACTTTAATCATTAACTTTGCAATAAGCAAATTATTATCTTAGAACTTACTGCTTCATTTGAGAGAGTTCAGACCCTACGTAAAAGTCAGCTTCAGTTTGAGATTTAAGAGTTTCTAAGTCCACACCTTCAGCTATTTCTGTAAGTGTCATGCCTGTGTCTCTTCTGAACTCAAAGACACCTAAGTCTGTAATAAGCATCCTCACTACTCGTTTTCCAGTAAGCGGTAGAGTGCACTTGCTCAGTACCTTCGAGTTGCCTTTGTTAGAGTGCTCCATACACACTATGCACTTAGAGTGGGAGTCAACTAGGTCCATTGCTCCGCCCATTCCTTTGACCATCTTTCCAGGAACTATCCAGTTAGCTAAGTCTCCGTCCTGAGACACTTGCAAGCCTCCTAAGATAGTTAAATCAAGGTGGTTTCCTCTAACTATAGCAAAACTCATGCTGCTTGAAAACATTGAAGTGCCTGGAATGGTAGTGATGGTTTCTTTCCCAGCGTTAATTATGTCAGGGTCTTCTTCGCCTTGTTTGGGATAAGGGCCTATTCCCAAGAGTCCGTTTTCTCCGTGTAAAACTATCTTTACACCTGGTTTCAAGAAGCTCGGAACTAAAGTAGGCATCCCAATTCCTAAGTTCACGTACATTCCGTCAGACACTTCTTGGGCTACACGCCTTGCAATGCGTTCTCGTTTTTTCTTCTGTTCGGGGTTTCCTGGAATTTCTATGCCTTTTCCGGTATCTATAGCTAACTTTTCAATGGGCTTTTCGAAGTACTCGCCTTTGACTACTCTGTCCACGTAGATTCCTGGAGTGTGGATTTTGTCAGGGTCTAGTGAACCTGCAGGAACTATTTCTTCTACTTCAGCTATGGTAGTTCTGGCTGCCCCTGCAATGTCCATGTTGAAGTTGCGCGCTGTTCTTCTGTAAATTAAGTTTCCGTAAGTGTCAGCTTTCCAGGCCTTTATAAACCCAAAGTCGCCGTTAATGGACCTTTCAAGCAAAAAACGCTTGCCGCCCCAAACTCTTACTTCTCGGGGTTCTGCGTACTTGATTACGGTCCGGCCGTCCTTAGCTAGTTTTTGGGGAAAGCCGCCTTCTTCAACCATACTCCCAGCTCCAGTGTGAGTGTAAAAAGCAGAAATTCCTGCTCCAGAAGCCCTTAGCCTTTCAGCAAGTGACCCCTGTGGAATAAGGTCCAGGAGTAGTTCCCCCGACAGGTACTGCCTTTCTGCTTCTTCGTTGCCTCCTAAATAAGAGGCGTGGATCTCTGCTACCTGTTTGTCTTTAATTAATAGTCCAGGTCCGTACTCATTTGTTCCGGTGGTGTTAGTAATTACATTCAGGTCTTTCAAGTTCATTTTGTGCAGAGCTCTCAGTAAGTTTTCTGGCACACCACAAAGCCCGAATCCTCCTACCATCAATGAGCTTCCGTTTGTAATATCTGCAACTGCTTCTGCAGACGAAGAAAATACCTTTGAAGCAAATAAGCGTCTTACTCCAACTCTCATCTTTAAAAGGGATTATAATTTGCCATTCGATTAATCTAATAGTTTTAAGCAATGATTAATTCGGAATTCCAAGTGCACTTACCCATTTATTAATGATTTTAAGTAAATTAACTGTGCACAAAAGGCACTTAGTAAGAAATATTTCCTCTTTCTGCAGCCACAATAAAATGATAAAGGAAGAACTGGTAAGGGTTACTCAGAAACAAGGAGAACTTGAACACTGGCTCCAGAAAAAAAGAAGCTCCATCGAAGACTTGCTGAAACGCCGCTTCTTTTACAGACCTTCTTTCGAAATATACGGTGGTGTTTCAGGACTCTACGACTACGGACCTCCCGGGTGCTCTGTCAAAAGGGAACTAGAAGACCTGTGGCGCAGACACTTCGTCCTCGAAGAAGACATGCTTGAACTCTCAGGCACCAACCTTACTCCTGAGGCCGTTTTGACTGCTTCTGGCCACGTAGAAAAGTTTTCTGACTACATGGTTAAGGAACAAGGCACTGAAAAGTGCTACCGAGCAGACAAACTCCTTTCAGAGTTCATCACTGAAAAACTCAAAGACACCTCCTTAGACGAGGCCCAAAAACACGAACTAGCCAAAATCGAAGCACAAGCTGACACCTATAACGCCCAGCAGCTGTGGGAGTTCTTCGAAAGGTTCCAAGTAAAAGCTCCAGGAACTGAAAACCCACTTACTTACCCTGAGCCTTTTAACTTGATGTTTTCAACTTCTATTGGGCCAACTGGCCGCCACAAAGGATTTTTGAGACCTGAAACTGCGCAGGGGATCTTTGTTAACTTTAAGAACCTTTACGAATTCAACAGACAACGCTTGCCTTTTGCAGCAGCACAGATCGGTTTGGGCTTTAGAAATGAAATTTCCCCACGTGACGGACTTTTAAGAGTCAGAGAGTTTACTATGGCTGAAATCGAACACTTCGTGAACCCTAAGCAAAAAGATCACCCCAAATTTCAAAGCATAGCAGACACACAACTTCCTTTGCTGCCTCAAGAACAACAAGCACACGCTGGAAACCCAGTTCCAATGACAATTCGAGAAGCAGTGTCCAGAGGAATTATTGATAACCAAACCTTGGGCTACTTCATAGGAAGGACCTACAGGTTTTTGCTGACTTGTGGGATTTCAGAACAAGGCATTAGGTTCAGACAGCACATGCCAGACGAAATGGCCCACTACGCCACAGACTGCTGGGACGCTGAGATACTGACTTCGTATGGCTGGGTGGAGTGCGTAGGAATAGCAGACCGAAGTTGCTTTGACCTTGCCCGACATGCTCAATGGAGCAAAAAGAACATGATGGCAGCTGAAAGGTACCCAGAACCAGTAACTGTAGAGTTTGTGGACATGAAACCCAACAAAGGAATGCTAGGAAAGACTTTCAAAGCCAAAGCCCAAGTAATCATGAAAGGACTTGAGCAAATGCAAGAACCACAGAAGAAGGAAATCATGCAGAAACTTGAAGAACAAGGCCAAGTCCAGGTTACCTTTGAAGAGGAGTCCTTCACTCTGCAGAAAGGAATGATTAACCCTGTGGTGTCCACCAAAACAGTTTCCCAGGACAACTTTTACCCCTCTGTAATTGAGCCTTCTTTTGGAATTGGCAGAATTCTTTATGCTGTGTTTGAACACACTTACAAAGAAAGAGAGGACCTTGAAGAAGTCCGGAGCTTCTTGTCACTGCCTCCTAAACTAGCACCTACTAAGTGTTGTATTCTGCCCATTTCCAAGAACTCTGCCTTTGAGCCCTACATTGCTGAAATTAAACAAGCTGTGAAGACCAAAGGAATTTCTTGCGAAGTCGACGACTCCTCCACCACTATCGGAAGGAAGTACGCGCGATGTGACGAACTAGGAATTCCTTTTGCGATCACAATAGACTTCCAGACCGACCAGGACAAAACAGTTACTTTAAGGGAAGCCAACTACATGTCACAAGTAAGACTGCCTATAAGCGAAGTGCCCAAAGTAGTGGCCAAGGTAGTGGACTCTCTTTGGAGTTGGCAGTCTGTCACAGAAAAATACCCTTCTTTTAGCTCTTAAGTTTTAATTATTCAAAAACAATCGCGCTACTTACCTTGTTTTAGCTAACTTGATTGACTTAATTTAATGGAAGAAAGTAAAAAAGAACTTATAGGAGACACAGGGGACACTCTGGACTCAGGCGAAGTTATGGTTGGAAAAGACCCTTACAGAATAATACTTTCTCAGTCTTGCGTTCGAGTGCTTCCCTTGAAAAAGCCTAAAAGTTACGAAGAGTACTTTTGGAGCGACGTAGTAGGGGCAGTTCTGAACCAGTCCAAAGGGCCTGGGTTTGTTTTATCAGTTTACTGCAAAGCTTCTAGAAGACTTAAGTCTTTTAGTTTCAAGTCTGAGGAAACTGAAAAGTGGGTGAGGGCCATTCAGTCAATGTCTTTTTTCAACAGAATGCCCAGTGAAGAGTCTGTGTACAGACGTAAACTAAAGATATTCATAAACCCCCAGTCAGGCCGAGGAAGGGCTTTGAGAATTTGGAGACGCGTTTCGGGGTTTTTCAGCACTTGTGAACTAGACATCACTCGAACCACTCACAGAAACCACGCTGCAGAAGTAATTAGAATCCTGGACCTTTCTAGCTTTGACGCCATAATTGTAGTAAGTGGCGACGGACTAGTGCACGAAGTGCTCAACGCCATCTGCAACAGAGAAGACAAAGAAGAAGCACGCCTCATCCCTGTAAGTGTAATACCTGCTGGGTCGGCCAATGCTTTAGCAGAAGCTCTATGCAACAGGTGCGGTTTGGAAACTTCGCCTGAAAGCTGTGCCTTCATTGCTGTGAAGGGCTTGCCCACTCCTTTTGACTTGACTCGGATTAAAACTGAGTCTGCCAAGTGTATTTACTCCTTCCTGATGTTTGCCTGGGCGTTCATTGCTGATGTAGATATTGAAAGCGAAGTGTTTAGGTGCTGTGGAGCGTGTCGGTTCGACTGTTACGGAGCCTGGAGGGTTTTGTTCCTGAGGAGGTACCAAGGAAGTCTAAGGTGGGTGGACGAAGAAGCCAAACCCCAAACCCAAGAAAGCGAGTTTCTTTACTTTTTGGTGTGCAACACGCCTTTCATAGGCGAAGGAATGAACGTAGCGCCCAAAGCTTCAATTGACGACGGATACAACGACGTAATATACTTAACTAGAGAAGTAGGCAGGTCAGGACTCACAAGGGTTCTTCTTAACCAAGACGGAGGGACTCACGTTAACTTGAGGTACCTCAACTACTTGAAAACCAACAAGTGGAGCCTTACTCCTGAGTCCGAAAGAGGAGTATTTTCGATTGACGGGGAAGAGTACGAGGTAGAGCCAGTAAAGGCCAAGGTGCTCCACAACTACGTGACAGTGCTTACTGTTAACAAAGAAACTTAGCGCGTTTAAATAAACAATATTAGGAAATGGAAGTTCTGAACTACTTAGCTGCATTGGCTATGGCAGCAATAACGCTTATGCTCTACAAGCACTCCAGAGAAATGTACCCTCCACTTAGGCAAAAACTTGAAAAGAAGCTCCAAATTCCTGAAGCCCAAGAGTTTAGTTTGCCTCCTGTCAAAAAAGTACGCAAATTAGACAACCAAACCCACTCACAGATTTTCGGGCAACTCCGCAAGTCAGAAGCCCAAAGGGAACAAAAGATAGTTGTAATGTCTAGAACCCACGAGAAGTCCGTAGGCACTGACGACAAACTCGAAGTTCCTTTCCAGATAAAAAGAGAAAGGCCCCCTGTCCACGACCCTGAAAAATACCGCAGAAGAACCAGTCACTTCCAGAGAAAAGACACCCAGTTTTTCGTTGACTCTTTTAAGAACAGAAGGGAAAAGTTCTACGCCAAGCTCAACCAGCTCAAGGTTGCTGCTGGCAACGGCTTTTCTGAGTCAGCCCAAAAAGTCAAAAACATGAAATCCAAAGAACCATTCACCACAATGCCTAGCATTTTTGACCCCCAGTCTAAACAGCCAAGTTCCAAGGAAGAACCCAAAACTTCCGAGAAAACAACTTCTGGTTCTTTGTTTTCCGGAAGTTCATTCCAGCAACCTTCTAGTCAACCTGAAACTCAACCACCTCCAGACCCTAATTTGCTTAGTAGTTCGCAACTAAAGCCCCAAAAAAGTTCTGAACAGGGCTCTGGTTTGCTTGGCTCATCCAGTTCAAAGCCCCCAACATCTAGCCAAGGATCCAACCTTTTTGCTCCTTCAAGCACTGTATCACAAGGGTCTGGCTTATTTGGCTCTTCAACTACACAGCCTCAAGCAACTACATCAAAGGAAGGTTCTAGTCTCTTTGGCTCATCGCAACAAGCGCCTAGTACTTCTGGTACTTCGGAATCCCAAGGTTCTGGTCTTTTCGGAGGAGCTTCAGGCACTTCTCCAACTGCAAAGCCTAATCAAGGATCTAGCCTTTTTAGTTCTTCGCAGCCTACACAGAGTTCTGGTCTTTTTAGTTCTTCAAGTAATCCACAAACCACACAAGGATCTGCATTATTTGGTTCTTCAACTTCACAAGGTTCTAGTCTTTTTGGTGCTCCAAACACTTCACAGCCAACAACATCTACCCAAGGATCAAGTACTCCACAGCCAACATCTACCCAAGGATCTAATCTTTTTGGTACTTCACAGCCTCCACAGAGTTCTGGTCTTTTCAGTTCAATATCAACCCAAGGTTCTAGTCTTTTCGGTGCTCCAAACACTTCACAGCCAACAACATCTACCCAAGGATCGAGTACTCCACAGCCAACATCTACCCAAGGATCTAGTCTTTTTGGTACTTCACAGCCTCCACAAGGACCTAGTCTTTTTGGTACTTCACAGCCTCCACAAGGATCTAGTCCCTTCAATGCTCCATCATCAACCCAGGGTTCTAGTCTTTTTGGTGCTCCAAACACTTCACAGCCAACATCTACCCAAGGATCTAGTCTTTTTGGTACTTCACAGCCTCCACAAGGATCTAGTCCCTTCAATGCTCCATCATCAACTCCACAAGGTTCTAGTCTTTTTGGTGCTTCACAACCCCAACAAGGATCTAGTTTGTTTAGTGCTTCACAACCAGGACAAGGGTTACTTGGAAGTCAACCTGGCCAAGGTTTATTTGGAGGAGCTCAAGCA
>PR_CR_10_Liq_1_inCRDRAFT_1002148_pt1 | contig 10214 bp, 8 predicted proteins | sample PRCRCaboRojoPR_3_FD_10241 | JGI IMG/M metagenome (IMG submission 10241) | reverse complement strand
CCGGCGACTTCACGCCCTGGCTGGCGCAGGCGGAGAACATCGCGCTCCTCGGCGAGGCCATCGGCCTGGAGCTGGAGGTGGAGGCACAGGAGAAGGACGTCGGGCCGTTTCGTGCGGACATTCTGTGCCGCAACACCGCCAGCGGCGCCTGGGTGCTGGTCGAGAACCAGCTTGAGCGCACCGATCACATCCACCTCGGCCAACTGCTCACCTACGCCGCCGGGCTCAATGCGGTGACCATCGTCTGGATCGCGGCGCGCTTCACCGAGGAGCACCGCGCCGCGCTGGACTGGCTGAACGACATCACCGACGAGCGCTTCAACTTCTTTGGGCTGGAGGTGGAGCTGTGGCGCATCGGCGACTCCGCCATTGCGCCGAAATTCAACGTCGTCTCCAAGCCCAACGACTGGACGCGCTCGGTGTCCGATGCGGCCAAAGGCATCAGCGAGACCGCGCTCACCGACACGCAGCGCCTGCAACTGGACTTCTGGGCGGGCTTTCGCGCGCACATGCTGGCGCAGGGCTCGCCGGTTCGGCCGACGCGGGCGCTGAAGCAGAACTGGATGTGGATGGCCATCGGGCGCTCCTGGTGCAAGCTGATGGCCACGATCTCGACCTGGAGCAGCGAGACCCAGGCCTACGGGCCGGGGGAAGTGCGCGCGGAGCTGCACCTGACGGACGAGGACGCGGGAACCTACTTTCAGCTCTTGGCGCGCGAGAAGGCGGCCATCGAGGCGAGATTCGGAGAGCCGCTCATCTGGTACACCAAGGCGGGCGTGCGCAGTTGCCGCATCGGCGTCATGCGCGGCGCCGATCTGCAAGACCGCGACACCTGGCCGGAGCTGTTCGAGTGGCTGCGCGTCAAGCTCGAGGCGCTCAACGCTGCCTTCCGGGAGCGCGTTCGCTCGCTGGATGCCGCAGATTGGCAGCCGGACGACGCGGCGGGCGGGGATGCGTGACCAAGCTCGGGAAAGAGCACTCAGCCGCCGCCGCGGTCGTTCGGCTCCTGGAGCCTGATTGCCCCAGGGCCCGCGCTTCGTGCCGACGCGGGCAAGGCGCCACGCCGAAGCGGCCGACCACGCCGAGGAGCAGATGCTGATGGATGCCAATACACGCAAGGAACGGTTCTCTTTGGCCTACATCGCCGCGGTCGCCGCCAAGGCCGGGTTCGACCTGATCGAGCCCCGTGTGGACGTCGACAGCATCGACGGCGCCCTGATCTCGCACGCAGGGCGACGGCCGAGGATTGAGTTTCAGGCGAAGGCGACGGCCCGGGACGTGCTCGGCGACGCGGACATCGGGTACGCGCTGCCCATAAAGAACTACAACGACCTGCGCGCGGAGGTCATCGTGCCGCGTATCCTCATTCTCGTCGTGCTGCCGCAAGCCGAGGACGATTGGCTGACCCACAGCGAGGAGGAGCTGGTCCTGCGTCACTGCGGCTATTACCTATCGCTCGCGGGCCTGCCGGAGCGCGATAATACCGCCAGCGTCACTGTGCGCATCCCCCGCGAGAACCGTTTCGATCCGACCCGGCTCGCAGCCATGATGAACCTTGCCGCTCTCTGAGTCGTCATGCGAACCGAACTGACCGACGAGGCCGCGCTGAGCAGCTTGCCCTGGGGCGACTTGAAGTCGTACCTCGATGTGCAGGGGTGGGCGCTCGTGGACCGCATCGGGGACAAGGCCCTCGTGTACCGGCCCGGGGACGGGTCCCGCGAGGCGGTGGAGATCCTGGTGCCCGCACGGGACGACCTCGGCGACTATGCGTTGCGCATGGCGGAGGCCGTGCGGATTCTGGCTGACGTGGAGCAGCGATCCGCCCTCGCCGTCTACGGTGATATCACCTTGTCCGGTCTCGATGTCGTGCGCCTGCGTGCGCCGACTTCCGAGGCGGACGGCGCCATCGCCATCGAGGAGGGCGTGACCCTGTATCGCGAGGCCGAGAACCTGATGCTGTCGGCGGCCTGTGCAGCAGTAGATCCGCGGCGCAGCTATCACTTGCGTAAGGTGACCGAGGCCACGGACTACCTCAAGTCCGTGCGGCTCGGTCCGAGCGAGCGCGGCAGCTATATCCTGACCGTCTTCTCGCCGGTCCAGCCGCGGCTTGGGGGTCAGCAGCAACTGGAGCTCGGCGACGAGCCCTTCTCCCGCACAGTGACGTTGCGCCTGGCCGACGCGCTCGGCGCCGCCAAGCGGGCAGCCGATCAGGCGATCTCCGATGGGGCCTTCGCCCCGTTCGACGCCGCCGTTGCCCAGGGTGTCAGCGCGAATCTGTGCGAGGCGGTGGCGCGTCTGGCCGAGGCCGCGCGCGGGATCGACATCGGCCTGTCCTGGGCGCGCACCCGGCCGACCGGCCGCCGCAATCAGCGGTTCCATTTCAGCCCGGATGTGGCGGACGTCCTGCGGGAAGCGGCCAGCATCTTTCGCAGGTCCGAGCCCCTCACGGACGAGCGTCTCAGCGGCTTCGTGATCGCCCTAGACCGGCCGGTGGAGCACTTCGACGGCAGCGCGACCTTGCGGGTCCTGCTCGACGACAAGCCGAAGCGCGTCCGGGTGCGCTTCGAGCAGTCCGTTTACGCGCAAGTGATCCGCGCGTTCCAGGAGAAGCTGGTCCTATCCCTCCGGGGAGACCTGTATCCGGTTGGCCAGCGGTGGGAGATCCGCAATCCGCGGGAGATCCGTATCGAGGAAGACCAGGATGCCGATGTCGCCGATGATTGACGGCGTTTGCAGACGCTTAGGGCTGTTCTGAACGGCCCGCATAACTAACGAAGAACCGCCCGCTCGTACGGTCAAGCAGTCGTGGGCCCGGGCAGCCCGGTGCACGGCCGCACCTGAAAGCCGGCATCGCACAGTGACGGGAGAACGAGCATGGCAAAGCTCGCCGAAAGCCACGTCGAAGCCGCCACGCTGGCCTGGCTCGCGGAGCTGGGCTACACCACCGCCCACGGTCCCGACCTGTCCCCGGATGGCGCCACGCCGGCGCGCGCGAGCTACGCCGACGTGGTGTTGATGGACCGCCTGCGCGCGGCGCTGGCGCGCATCAACCCGCACCTGCCGGCGGCGACGCTTCAGGAGGTGGTGAAGAAGATCCAGCAGACGGAGCTGCCGGACCTGGTGCAGGAGAACCGCCGCCTGCACCGGCTGCTGGTGGAAGGGGTGGACGTGGAGGTGGAGCGCGCGGACGGCAGCCTGGGCGGGGACAAGGCCTGGCTGGTGGACTTCGCGGACCCCGCGAACAACGACTGGCTGGCGGTGAACCAGTTGGTCGTCATCGAGCATGGCCCAATGGGCACAAAGGAGCGCCGCGCCGATGTGGTCGTGTTCGTCAACGGCCTGCCGCTCGGCGTGCTGGAGCTGAAGAACCCCGGCGATGAGAACGCCACCCTTGCCGGCGCCTACAACCAGCTCCAGACCTACAAGGCGGACATCCCGAGCCTGTTTCGCACCAACGGCGTGCTGGTGACCTCAGACGGGCTTTGCGCGCGCATCGGCTCCCTGACGGCGAGCCTGGAGCGCTTCATGCCCTGGCGCACAGTGGACGGCAACGAGATCGCACCGAAGGGCGCGCCGGAGCTGGAGACGCTGCTCAAGGGCGTGTTCGAGCCGGGGTGCCTGCTGGCGCTGGTGCGGGACTTCACGGTGTTCGGCGACACCGGCGACGGCGTGGTGAAGATCGTCGCCGGCTACCACCAGTTCCACGCGGTGGAGCACGCGGTGACGGCCACGGTGCTGGCGTCGGCCCCGGCGGGCGACCGGCGCATCGGCGTCATCTGGCACACCCAGGGCTCGGGCAAGAGCCTGCTGATGTCCTTCTACGCCGGGCGCATCATCGCGGAGCCCGCGCTGGCCAACCCGACCATCGTCGTCATCACCGACCGCAACGACTTAGACGACCAGCTCTTCGGCACCTTCAGCCTGTGCCGGGCGCTGCTGCGCCAGACGCCGCAGCAGGCGGACAGCCGCGAGGATCTGCAACGGCTGTTGGCGCGGCCCTCCGGCGGGGTCATCTTCACCACCATCCAGAAATTCGCGCCGGCGAAGGGCGAGCAGGACTACCCGCTGCTGACCGACCGGCGCAACGTCGTGGTCATCGCCGACGAGGCGCACCGCAGCCAGTACGGCTTCAAGGCGCGGGTGGACAAGCAGACCGGCGAGATGGCCTACGGCTTCGCGAAGTACCTGCGCGACGCGCTGCCGAACGCGTCGTTCATCGGCTTCACCGGCACGCCCATCGAGCAGGACGACGTCAACACGCCGGCGGTGTTCGGCGAGTACATCGACGTCTACGACATCAACCGTGCCGTCGAGGACGGGGCGACGGTGCCGATCTACTACGAGAGCCGCCTGGCGCGCGTGGAGCTCGACGACGCGGCGAAGGCCGTGATGGACGAGGAGGTCGAGGAGCTGACCGAGGACGAGGAGCAGAGCGAGCAGGAGCGCCTGAAGCGCAAGTGGTCCAATGTGGAGGCGGTGGTGGGGGCACCGAACCGCCTCAGGCAGGTGGCCGAGGACCTGGTGGGGCACTTCGAGGCGCGCGTTGCCGGCATGGACGGCAAGGGCATGATCGTCTGCATGAGCCGGCGCATCTGCGTCGCGCTGTACGACAAGCTGGTGCGCCTGCGCCCCGACTGGCACAGCGACGACGACACCGCCGGCGCGGTGAAGATCGTCATGACCGGCTCCGCGGCCGACCCGGAGGTGTGGCAGCCGCACCTTGGTCACAATCGGGGCGGCAAGTCACGCCGCGACCTGCTCGCGAAGCGGGCGCGGGACCCGGCCGACCCGCTGAAGCTGGTCATCGTGCGCGACATGTGGCTGACCGGCTTCGACGCCCCCTGCATGCACACCATGTACGTGGACAAGCCGATGCAGGGCCACGGGCTGATGCAGGCCATCGCGCGCGTGAACCGCGTCTTTCGCGACAAGCCGGCGGGGCTGGTGGTGGACTACATCGGCATTGCGCAGCGGCTGAAAAGCGCGCTCAAGGACTACTCCGACAGCGACCGCCGCCAGGCCGGCATCGACGAGGCCGAGGCCGTCGCGGTGCTGCAGGAGAAGGTCGAGGTGGTGCGGGCCATGTTCCACGGCTTCGACTATGGGCGGGGGATCAGCGGCACGCCGCCGGAGCGCCTGCAGGTGCTCGCCGGCGCCATCGACTGGATTCTGACCCGCGCGCAGGAGGCCGCGGCCAGGGAGGAGACGCCGGAGGGCAAAAAGCGCGCGCACCGGCGCTTCAATGACGCGGTGCTGGCGCTGTCGAAGGCCTTCGCGCTCGCCGCCGCCAGCGATCTTGCGCGCGACATCCGCGACGAGGTGGGCTTCTTCCAGACCGTGCGCGCGGCGCTCGTCAAGCCGACCCCGCGCGGCGCCAGGAGCGCGCAGGAGCGCGACCTCGCCATTCAGCAGATCGTGAGCCGGGCGGTGGTGTCCACCGAGATCGTGGACATTCTGCAAGCCGCCGGCATGCAGCGGCCTGATATCTCCGTGCTGTCGGACGAGTTCCTGGCCGAGGTGCAGGGCATGGAGCGGCGCAACCTCGCCGCCGAGGCCCTGCGCAAGCTCCTGAACGGCGAGATCCGCTCCCAGGCCAAGAGCAACGTGGTGCAGACCCGCGCCTTCTCCGAGCGCCTGGAGGAGGCCATCGCGCGTTATCACAACAACGCCATCACCACCGCCGAGGTCATCCAGGAGCTCATCGACCTCGCCAAGGCCATCCGCGCCGCCCGGGTGCAGGGCGAGGAGCAAGGGCTGTCCGCCGACGAGATCGCCTTCTACGACGCCCTCGCCGACAACCAGAGCGCGGTGGAAGTCATGGGCGACGCGAAGCTGCGCGTCATCGCCACCGTGCTGCTGACCCAGCTGCGCAGGAACGTGACGATCGACTGGGCGCAGCGCGACTCCGCCCGCGCGCGGATGCGCGTGCTGGTCAAGCGCATCCTCCGCCACTACGGCTACCCGCCGGACCTGCAGGACGCCGCCGTGCAGACCGTGCTGCGGCAGGCGGAGGTGTTGTCGGAGCGGTGGGCGGGGTGAGTGCGTAGAGCGGCGCGTCGGCGGCGGAGTGCACTGGTTCCCAAGCTCCGCTTGGGAACCGGGCCTGGAAGCTCTGCTTCCCGAAGACGCGAAGCAGAGCTTCGGGGCCGCATTCCCAAGCAGAGCTTGGGAACGAGTGATACGAGTGATACGAGTGTCGAGCGAACAGAAGGAGACTGCCATGCCCCGCAGCCGCTACCGCTTCGTGGGTGATGATGCGCCGTACTTCATGACCATGACCGTCAATCACTGGCTGCCGGTGTTCACGCGCCCGGCAACCGTCCAGGTGCTCTACGACAGCTGGCGTTGGCTCGCGCTGCATGAGGGTTTCCGGCTGCACGGCTACGTCATCCTGGAGAACCACCTGCACCTGGTCGCTGCCGCGCAGGACATCGACAACCTTGCACGACGCTTCAAATCCTTCCCGGCCCGACAGATCATCGACCACCTGACCGCCGCCAAGGCGCTGCGGCTGCTGGAATTGCTCGCGCTCTTCAAGCGGCGGCACAAAACCCAATCGGCGCATCAACTCTGGGAAGAGGGCAGCCACCCGCAACGCATCGAGGCGGAGGTCGTGATGCGCCAGAAGCTCGACTACATCCACTGCAACCCGGTCAAGCGCGGCTACGTCGATCTGCCCGAGCACTGGCGCTGGTCCAGTGCGCGCAACTACGCCGGGGAGCCCGGACTCATCGACGTGGACAAGGATTGGTGAAGCCCACGGCCCCGCTGGTGCGACTGCTGATTCCCGTCTTCGCTACTGATCCACTGGTCCACTGGTCCACTGGTGCACTGGTCCACTGGTCCACTGGTCCGCTGGTCCGCTGGTCCGCTGGTCCACTGGTTCCACTGGTTCCCAAGCTCCGCTTGGGAACCGGGCCTGGAAGCTCCGCTTCCCGAAGACACGAAGCAGAGCTTCGCGACTGCGTTCCCAAGCAGAGCTTGGGAACGAGTGAGCAGGAACTTGTTGGTGCGCAGGGGGGGACTCGAACCTCCCCGGATTGCTCCACTGGTACCTAAATCCAGCGCGTCTACCAGTGGAGCTTGTGCCGCGGCTCGANGAGCCGCTCCGCAGGGCCTTGGCGCAGCTGGGCTAGGCAGGCGGCGCCGTCGGCAATCGCCCGAATTCGTCGATGACGCGCACCAGGCAGGGCGGGGTATCCGACCAGCGCCAGAACACGAGGTTGCACCGCGACGGCGCGTCCGGCGCTGGGTTCGAGGCCGGTGCAAAGCTCGGCACCAGCGCGCCTGCGAGGCCGGCACCGATCAGCGCATCGGCGAGCTGCCAGCTCGGCGGCGTGAGGCCGCGGCTGGCGAGGTCTTCCCAAGGGCAGGCGAGGGCGGTGGGGTCGAGGTCCGCGGCGGTGAGTGCGGCTGGGTCGGTGAGGTCCGCGATCGGCTCGCACTGCACCCGGTAGGCGACCAGCGTCATCGGCTGGGCCTTGAACGGAAAGCCCTGTTGCGCCTCCAGCCAGGCCGTGGTGATGTCGAGCGAGGTGTAAAGCGCAGGCAGGCCCCGGCGGTTGAAGCGCCCGCCGTGGCGCGCGGCACCTTCCCCGGAGCTCGGCAGGTAGGCCCAGCGGGGGTTGTGGGCGCGGTAGACGATGCCGTCGAAGGCGCGCGCCCGCAGGTCACGCGCACGCATCGCTCAGCCGCCGGGCAGAAGCGGCCGGTCAGGCGTAGCCGCCATCGGCAATGCGCGACAGGTAGTCCTTGACGGCCTGTGCGCGGCCCTCCTTGAGCAGGTCTTCGGCGGTCTTGTCGCCGAACGATGCCAGCGGCTGGGCACGGAACCAGGCAAAGGCCCGGGCCGTGGACCCGGTCCAGGGCACGGCGCGGTTGATGATGTCCAGGGTGTCGCGCAGGCGCTGCTGCGTCTTCGGGGAGGCGATGCGGGCGCGTTTGCTCACGGCGTCACGCGACAGCCCGGTGGCCTGCGCCAGCTCGCTCTTGGTGATGTGCAGCAGATCGGCCAGCGCATCGGTCTCGACGACGCCGCTGTCCGACAGCAGCTCGGTCAGGTCTTCTGCGGTTGCGGACATGGGCGCCTCACGTTAGGGCTATTATCTGGGGTGAAGTATGCGGCATGCCCGGTCGATTGCAAGCGGCCTGCTGGCCGCGGGGTCGGCGGCGGGGTCTTGCCTTTTGTCTCCGTGGAGGTTGGCGGGCGGCTTCGCTTGGGTGTGCTGTAGTACTGAGGCCAGCGCTTAGCGCGTCGTTGCAATCGGTTTCGGGTCGTCGCGAGCCGCTGGACCATCGCCGCGACGGCCGCTGTCTGGGGCCTGGCGCGGGTGTGGTAGGCGTTATCGTCATATTCCCACCAGTCCCAGCAGCCGTTGGCACTGGTGCACTGGGTGCAGTGGTTGCACTGGTTGCACTGGTTCCCAAGCTCCGCTTGGGAACCGGGTCTGGAAGCTCCGCTTCCCGAAGACGCGAAGCAGAGCTTCGGGGCCGCATTCCCAAGCAGAGCTTGGGAACGAGTCAACGAGTGAGCAGGAACTTAGAGCTGAACGCCGAAGTAACGCTCGGAGTTGGCGAGCCCGTCGAAGCCGACGAGCGATGTCGAAGTCGCTGTCGTCGCGGGCATCTTCCCGAACGGTTGAGCCGAACAGGGGGAGCGCGGTGACGCCGCAGCGTCGGGCAAGCCGCGGCTTGTGCTGTCTGAGTAGGTCCAGCGTTGCACTGGTCCACTGGTTCCACTGGTTCCCAAGCTCCGCTTGGGAACCGGGTCTGGAAGCTCCGCTTCCCGGAGACGCGAAGCAGAGCTTCCACTGGTTCCACTGGTTCCCAAGCTCCGCTTGGGAACCGGGTCTGGAAGCTCTGCTTCCCGGAGACGCGAAGCAGAGCTTCGGGGCCGCATTCCCAAGCAGAGCTTGGGAACGAGTGAGCACGAGTGAGCGAGTGAGCAGGAAATTGTTGGTGCGCAGGGGGGGACTCGAACCCCCACGGATTGCTCCACTGGAACCTAAATCCAGCGCGTCTACCAGTTCCGCCACCCGCGCCCGGGGAGGGGGTAGTCTAGCGGGTTGCCGGGTGGGACGGAATGCGCCGCGCGCAGGGGTTGTGTGCGGTGCATACTGCGCCCGCCTCTGCGCGGGGGTTGGACGAGTCGGCGCCAGCGCTGTTCCGGCCGCCGCGACACCTTATGCAGACACTGACGGAGACCGCAGACGATGATGACGCGACGCTTGGGACGGATGTTGGTGACGGGGGTGCTGCTGCTGGCGCTCGCCGGCTGCATCCGGGTGGATCAGACGCTGACGCTGAACGCGGACGGCTCCGGCACGCTCGCGATGCGCTACGGCATGTCCGAGCAGACCATTGCGCAGCTCAAGGCCATGGAGCAGCTGGGCGCCCAAGGGGGGCAGGGGCCTGGAATGGCTCAGGAACAGCCGTTCGAATTCGAGCCGGCGGAGGTGCGCAAGGCGTTCGAGGCGGACAAGCCCGCCGGGGTGGAGCTGACGGCGCTGTCCTCGGAGGTGGTGGACGGTTGGAAGTACATCGACCTCACCCTGACCTTCGACGACGTCCGCGCCCTCAAGCGCACGGAGCTGTTCGAGGACAGCAAGCTCGCCATCGAGCGCGTCGGCGGCCGCAACTATCGGCTCACCCAGCGCGGCGCCGGTGACGTGAGCGCGCCGGGGGCGTCGGAGCAGCAATTGATGCAGCAGATGTCGGCGATGCTGACGGGCTTTCGCATCGCCCAGACGCTGGTGGTGCCGGGCGACATCGTCGACACCAACGCGACGGCCGTGGACGGCAGGCGCGCCACCTGGGTGTTCGACATCGCCGAGGACCCGGATGTGATCAATACGCTCGCGCAGACCGACCTGGAGCTGGTCTTCGCCGGCGACGGTGTGCAGCTGCCGGTGGTGTCGCCCTAGCGAGACGCTGCAACGGGCGCGTCCGCGCCCTGAGCTGTTCCCAACAAGCCGGCCCGGACAGCGCGCCGGCGGCCCCAGGCAGGCGCGCCCTGGGGGCGCCGGCTTTCAGCCGGCGTCGCGCGCCGGGGGCTCGATGCCCCCGGGGCGCGATCTGCGGGGCTGGAGCGGGGCGTTGGTTCATGCTGCATGCGCTGGACGGCCGGCTGTGCGTGGGCACTCATGTCTGCCCGGACGGCGCCGACGCGGCATTGAGCCGCGCCGACGCCGGGCCGGCTGAAAGCCGGCGGCCCC
>PR_CR_10_Liq_1_inCRDRAFT_1002147_pt1 | contig 10215 bp, 10 predicted proteins | sample PRCRCaboRojoPR_3_FD_10241 | JGI IMG/M metagenome (IMG submission 10241) | reverse complement strand
TGCGTCTCCTGGGTGAGGACCTGGCGCTCTTTCGCACCGCCTCCGGACGCCTCGGCCTGCTCGAGGAATCCTGTCCCCATCGGCGCGCCTCCCTGGCCTACGGGGAGGTGGACGGCGAGACCATCCTCTGCCCCTACCACGGCTGGACCTTCGCCGCCGACGGCCGTTGTCTGGCGATGCCCGCCGAATCGGAGCAGAAGCCCGCCCTGCTCGCGCGCTGTCGCGCCACCGCCTACCGGGCGGAGGAGCTCGGCGGCCTGATCTTCGCCTACCTCGGGCCGGAGCCGGTGCCGCTCCTGCCACGCTGGGACCTGCTGGTCTGGCCCGACGGCCTGCGCGACATCGGCCGCGCCCTGATCCCGTGCAACTGGCTCCAGATCATGGAGAACTCGGTGGACCCCACCCACGTGGAGTGGCTGCACGGGCGCCACCTGGCCTGGGTGCGCGGGCGCAAGGGACTGCCGGCCCCGACCCACTACCGCAGGCACCAGGTGCGCATCGGCTTCGATACCTTCCCCTACGGCATCATCAAGCGCCGGGTGCTCGAGGGCGGCAGCGAGGCGGATGACGACTGGCACATCGGCCACCCGCTGTTGTTCCCGCTAATGGTGCGCGTCGGCGCCGGCCAGCAGCATCGCCTCCAGATCCGCGTGCCGGTGGACGACACCCACACCCTGCACTTCTGGTACGCCTGCTACCGCCCCAAGCCGGGCCAGCCGCCGCCGGCGCAGCGGCGCATCCCCGTCTACGACATCCCCTGGCAGGACGAGCACGGCGACTTCATCACCGACTTCGTCGACGGCGGCGACATCATGGCCTGGGTCACCCAGGGCCCCATCGCCGACCGCACCCGCGAGCAACTGGTGGCCTCGGACGCCGGGATCGCCCTGTACCGGCGCATGCTGCTCGATGAGATGCGGCGCAGCGAGGCCGGCGAGGACCCCCTCGGCGTGGTCCGTGACCCCGAGTCCAACCGCATCATCGAGCTGCCCCAGGAGCGCAACAAGCTCGGCGGCGGCAAGTCCTTCCTGCGCGAGGCGGTGGGCATGAGCCATGTGCGCTACAGCCCGATCCTCCATGAGATCACCGCCCTCCTCGAGGGTGCCTGATCCCGCGGCCAACCAAGGGGACACCCATGCCCGTCGCGCGGCACCCGCCAACGCACCCTTCATCCAAGAGACGGATGCGCCCCAATCCGACCCCGGCGGGGCGCAGGCGTCCTCTTTTGCCGAGTTCTACCGTCGCGACGTGGAGGCGCAGCTGCGCTCGGGTGCCGTGCACTCGACCCTGGGCCCACGGCTGCGGTCGGGCACCTTCTCCGAGGCGGGCCTCGACGTGCTGGCCAGACTCCAGGGGTTTGGGCTGACCGAGGGGATGGTCTGTATCGACTACGGCTGCGGCACCCTGAGGGTTGGCCAGCACCTGATCCGGCTGCTTGGCCCGGGGGCCTACTGGGGCCTGGACATCTCCGCCTATCTCCTCGCCGAGGGCAGGCGCCTGATCGGTGCGGGCCTGGGACGGGATCAATTCTCGAAGCGATACCCACCCAGGAAGTCGAAGCGGCTGGCGCGCTCGGCGACCCCCTCGATGAGGGCCGGGGTCCAGGGGGCATCGACGCGGGTGCGGCGCGGGCTCGGGTGGACGAAGTCGGCGCAGGCGTCCAGATAGGCCTCGTCCACGGCCAGGCCCAGCAGGTCGCAGAGGGCGCACAGCACGGCGCGCGGGTCGGCGATCAGCTCCTCATGGAAGGTGCGCATCAAACGGGTGCCGGCGGGGGCCGCCGCGATGCCGGCGACGGCGCCCGAGAGCATCTGGAAGTAGTGCTCGATGGTCTCGGGCAGGGTGCGCTCGGTATCCATGGTCTTGCGCGACCAGATGGAGCTGATGTTGTCCCAGGGGTTGCGCACGTGGTGGATCAGCACCAGCGGCAGGCCCAGCTCGGCGTGCAAGCGATGCAGCAGGTCCGGCTCCGCGGCCAAGAAGCGGCTGCTGGATCCGGCACGCTTGTCGCCGATGACGCGGATGGCTGACTGGTCGCCGAGCGAGAGGCCCGGGATGTCGTAGCTGTAGCCGCCGATATGGCGCGAGCGCTCGCCTAACCAGCGGTCGCGGTGCAGGATCAAGAGCAGCAGTTCCTCGCGGCCGACGCCGTGGCGCACGAAGTCCAGCACGTCGAGCCCATGGGCGATCACGGCGTTGGGATGGGCGTTGAGCAGCGTGCCAATGACGCTGTGGCCGCTGCGCGACTGGCCGACGAAGAGGCAGAAGCGCTCCAGGCCGCCGAGCCGGGCGCGGTCCTCATCGGTGGCGGCGACGCGGACCAGGCGGGCGTGCGCGCGGCGGTCGCGGGGGCCGGATGCGGTCATGGCCTGTGCTCCTCGGGGATTGCGGGTTGGGCGGATCGGACGGGCACCTCGGCGCCAAGCCGGGCGGACTCCAGGATGGCCAAGCAGACCTCTAGCGTGGTCCGGGCCCAGGAACCGTCCGGGAAGCCGGGGCGCCCCTCGCGCAATGCGTCGCGCAGTTCGATGAACCCCGCTGCCCGGCCCGCGGTGTCCGGCACCGACAGCGGCTCGGCTACGCCGTTGGCGTGCAGCGTGAGGCCCGTCGGTGCGGCCACCAGCACCCCCTGCTCGCCGCTGACCAGCGCCAGCTCGTTGGTGGGTGCCCGGCGCGGGCCGGCCGCAGCCGCGAGCCCGCCGGCATACTTCTCGGCGGCGCCCACCGGCCCGGTGCGTGTCGCCCGCACGCTGGCGGCAGCCCCCGGCGCCAGGAGCGGGCCAAGGCTCAGGTGGCCGTAGCCGTTGAAGGCGATGGTCGCCGCCGCGCCGCCGTCGAAGCCGATCAGGGCGGCGAAGTTGCCCTCCGTGTCGAGCCCCGGGGCGTGGCGGCCGGTGACGGCACGTACCGTTCGCGGCGCGCGACCGATGAGGACGCGCACCAGGTCCACGAGCTGCGGCGCCTGGCGCAGCACGACGCCACCGCCGGCCTCGGTGTCGAGCTCCGCCGGCAGCCGCGGGCGGCGCATCCAGTCGTTGCAGTTCCAGCAGTCCACCTGGAACACCCGCCCGAGCCGGCCGCTCGCGATCAGCGCCCGCATGGCGTGGACCGGCGCATCGAAGACCTTGGAGTGGCCCTGTACCAGCAGCAGTCCGGCGGCGCGGGCGGCGGCGATCATGCGGTCGCAGTCGTCCAGGCTGGTCGCCAGCGGCTTCTCGCAGAGCACATGCTTGCCTGCGGCCAGGGCCGTGAGGGTGTTGGCGCAGTGCAGCGGGCTCGGCGTGGCGACGTAGATCAGGTCGAGATCCGGAGCCCGGCACAGTGCCTCCACGCTGGCGTAGGCGGGGCGCCCGTAGGTTTGCTCGAAGGCATCTCGCGCCTCGGGCCGCAAATCGGCCGCGGCACCCAGGACCAGCCCGTCCAGCGCGTCGCCGGCCAGCAGTGGCAGCACCTTGCCGCCGGCGCCGCCTAGCCCGGCGATGCCGATGCGAAGGGTTGCCTCTGTCATCCGTCCTCCCTGCGCGAGCCGAAGTAGTCCCGCAGATAGGCGTGCAGCGCCGGCTTGTCGCTGGCCCAGCGCCAGCAGCCGTGCACGTCCAGCGCGATGTCGGCGGCAGGGTCGAAGTCATGCCGGGCGAGACCGCCATGGCGGGAGCCGAGCCCGCGGTTGGCGGCCTTGCCGTGCCAGAGGTGATGAATGTCGCCGTCGATGACGCCGACCCGGCCGCGGCAATCCGCATGGAAGGGCTCGGCCCAGCGCAGATAATGCTCGCGCTGGCGGGCGTTGAGCTGGTGCCAGTCGAAGACGTGGTCGAAGCAGCCCCAGGCGGCGCAGCTGATGGCGCGGTCGCCGCCGCCGATGATGCTGGCGTCGTACAAGCCATGGCGGTCCAGCAAGTCGCGCCGGGCGGCCCAGGCCATGCCGTTGGCATAGGTGCCGGGGCGCTGGTCCGGCGAGGGGTGCACCAGGCAGTCGCGCACCGGCAGGCCAGCGGCGACGCCAGCGGCGATGGCGGGGCGGCTGCGCTCGATGGACTCCGCCAGCGTCAGCCCGGGCTGCCAGTCCGGAACCAGGTAATGGACCTGGCGGAAGAGCTGCACGATCGGCTGCGTTTGCAAGGCATCCAGGGTCAACCGCGGCCAGTCGGCGCGCTCGAACAGGACATCGCAGTCCAGCCAGGCGACCGCCTCGCAGTCGGCGGGCAGTGCGCCCAGGGCGAGATTCAGCAGGCGCTCCTTCTGCCACAGCACGGCGCCCTCCGGGATCTGGATCAGGCGCTCGGCGTCCGCGGGGGTCAGGTCCAGCCGGCCCTCACGGCCCAGTTCCACCGCCAGCAGCGGCACGCCGAGGGCGGCGCGAAACTGTCGATAGGTCCACAGCCGCCGCTGCCAGCCGGCGGGGTTGAAGTAGCAGGTGATGACCCAGAGCCGCGCGGCATCCGCGCTACGCTCGGCGGTGTTCGCCGCATCGCCCGGGGTGCTGCTCATGGGCTCGCGCGCGTCGTGAGGAGCCGGCCCGGCCGCGGGTTGTCCGTGGATCGGCCACGCATCGCGTGCTCGAACAGGGCGTCCAGGCGCTCGGCGTCCTTGTCCGGATGCCAATGCGCCTCGACGAAGGCTCGCCCGCGGGCGCCCATGCGTCTGCGCTCCTCGGGGGACAGCGCGGCGACCGCAGCGATGGCGTCGGCGAGCGCCTGCGGGTCGTCGGGCGGCACGAGCACGCCGGCGCCCTCGGGGACGCTCTCGGGGATGCCGCCGATCTGGGTCGAGACCACCGGAAGCCGCATCGCCATGGCCTCGCCGAGCACCGTCGGCGTTGCATCCGAGTCGCCGTTGTCGGCGCGCACCGAGGCAAGCACGAAGCAATCGGCCGCGGCCAGCAGGGCCTGGACGCCGGCCGCGTCGGTCGCGCCCGGCAGCGAGACCTGACCGGCCATCCCCAGGGACTCGATCAAGGCGGTGAGGCGCGCCCGCTCCTCGCCGTCGCCGACGATGGTGGTCTGCACGGCAATACCGCGATCCGACAGGCGTTTCACGGCGCGGATCAGCACCTCAACGCCCTTCTTGGCAACCAGCCGGCTGACCGAGACCAGTTGCAGCGGGCAGTTGCCTTCACCCGTGCGGCCGATTGGCGGGTCGGCCAGCAGCGCGCGACGCAGGAACGGCCGGATGACCTGGATCTTCTTGAACGCGGCGGGGGCATACGTGGCCATCAGGCGCCGGTTGGACTCGCAGACGGTGACGGCGAAGCAGGCATCGCAGAGCTCCGGCCCGAGCAGCACGGTCTTCTTCGGCACGAAGATGTTGGCCGAATGCGCCGTGAAGCTGAAGCCGATGCCGGTCAGCCGATGCGTCATCCAGGCGACATCGGTCCCCATGAGCAGGTGGGCGTGCAGGTGCCCGAGGCCGTCGCGCTCGGCCTGACGGGCGACGAGTACCGCCCTGGTGAAGACCCGCCACAGGTATCGGCGCGGCCTCGACAGCACCCATACCAGGGTCCGGGCCAGCCGTAGCGGATGCGCCCTCAACAGCCACAGGAGCGCGGCAGGCCAGCGCCGGCTCGCCCCCTGGCTCAGGCGGCGGACCGGCCGACCCGCCGCGCCGGGGATGGCGAGCGCGAGGTCCTCGGGGCGGGTATTGAGCGCCAGCACCGTGATGCGATGGCCACGGCGCTCCAAAGCGAGGATCTCGTTCGTGACGAAGGTCCGCGAGCGCGTGGGGAAGCGCCGCAGCACATAGCCGATCTGCAATGGAAGCGGCCGGGGGGCGGCGTCGATTGCGATCATCGGGACGCTGCCAAGCTCAATACTGAAAGCGCACCCGCATCGCCGCCGGCGCCAGCCAGGTCAGCAGCGTGCCCAACCCGAGCAGCGCGTAATAGCTCAGCACCAGCGCCAGGGCGGCGGGCAGCTCCCACGCGCGCAGGCCGGCCGCGCGGCGGTTCCGCAGCAGCCGGCCGGCGGCGGCGCTGAGCTTCCGCCAGACCCGCACCGGCAGGCCGGTGGGGTCGTCATCCTGGCGGGCGCGAAAGTAGAGGTTGCGGCCGCGCCCGAGGGCATGGGTCAAGAAATGGCCGAGGCCGTTCGGGGTCGGGTGGGACACGCGCGCGCTTGGGCATCGGTACATCAGGATGCCCGCCGCCGCCAGCCCCCGGCGCATCTCCGGCAGTACGCCGCGGTTCGCCCCCGGCACATCGATGAAGGGATGGTCGCGATAGAAGTCGGCGCGACAGGCCAGATTGTTGGCCGCGCACTTCACGTCGCGCTCCAGACCGCCGCGGCGGGAGCCCGGCAGCGAGAACCAGATCGCCGAGAAGGTCCGGCCCATCAGCCCGTCGGGCTGGATGTAGGTGTCCCCGCAGACCATCGCGATGCCGGGCTGCACCGCGGCGCCGAGCAGGGCCTCGAGCCAGCCGGCGTCGGGGATCACATCGCTGTCGAGGAAGATCAGCAAATCGCCGCGGGAGGCCAGCGCGCCGCGGTGCTTGAGCTGGTAGTAGGCCAGCCCCTCGCCGTCGAGGATCCGCACCGAGAACCGGCCGGGGTCCCCGTCGAAGCGGCTGCCGATGAGCGCGTGCAGATGCGAGCGGGCCGCAGCGCAGTCCACCACCGGCAGCAGCTCGCAGCAGGGGTCGAACGGCACCCCGGCCACGGCGCCGGCACGGGCGATCGGCGGCCACTGCTCGGCCAACCGCTCGAGCATCGCCGCGGCACGGGCGTCGGCGGCGAAGGCCTGGTTCTTCCATTCGATGACGATGGACAGCCGCAGTGGCAGCGGCCCCGCAGATGGCCTGCTCATGGCCGCCAGGCCCCGCGCTGCCAATTGGCCAGGATGGGGTCGTGGACCTCGTTGCGGTCGTGGAAGGCGAAGTAATCCACGTGCTCGTAGCGTCTCTGCTCCTTTTTGAGTTGAGCCTTCATCAGAAACTCCTCGCGGGACTTGATCGGGTAGTGATTGATCCGCAGCAGCGCGGCCTTCACGCCCGGCCGGGCGATGTCGGTGCCGGTGTAGGGGTCGATGGGCAGGCGCTTGAGCAGCCATCCGAACCGCCCCCACAGCCGGCCGTACCAGCGCTTGAGCGGGCGCTTGAACGGGGACTTCGGCCGAAAGGCCACCGGCCGGCCGGTCTCGTCCACGGCCTGCCGAGCGTCGAGAAGGTCGAAATGGTGCACCGAACGGGCCTCTACAGCCCGCGCCGGATCGACAATGGACTTGACCTTGCGGTTGCGCACCCAGCGCGTCGGCGCACGGTGCGTGAAGCGCGCGGTGACCGGCCCGTCCCCGGCGAGTTCGTGGCCGCCGGAGCCATAGCACTGCCAATGCACCACGACTGCCGGATGGGGCGCGAAGTCGCGTAGCACATCCGGCAGTGAACGGCCGGTGGGCGAGAACAGGAACTCGTCCAGGTCGATGAAGGCGACCCAGCGAAAGCGCCCGCGGGTCCGTTCCAGGCCATCGGCATAGGCCTGTTTCTGGGCGCCCTGATGAAACGGCGTCGGCCAGGGGATCAGCGTGACCAGGCCCGCGTCGATATGCGGCGCCAGCACGGGCGCCGGCGCGTCGTCGCTCTGGTTGTCGTAGAGGAAGCAATGCGCGACGCCCATGGCGTGATGAAAGCGCACCCATTCGTCCAGATAGCGCGCCTCGTTGCGGAACAGGGCGCAAACGGCCAGACGACCCCGATCGGGACCGACGGCGGTCATATCCGCAGCCCCCGGCTCATCGGGCCTGGGGCCAGATGGGTGGCCAGGCTGCCGGCGGCGAATACGAGATAGTAGAGGCTCATGATGGCGAGCACCGCCGGCACCCCGGCCGGGGTGAGATCGACGCGGCGATGCTGCCGCAGCGCGCGGCCCATGCCAGCAGCATACCGCCGCCCGACCTCGGCCAGGGTGTCGCCAAGGCGCCGCCGGGCCAGGTCGCGGCCGGCGTCGTGGTTGGTCTTGAGATAGATGTCGCGGCCGTGCACCAAGGCGCGCTTGAGGAAATGCGCAAGACCCCGAGGGTGCGGATGCGTCACCTGGGCGTGCCGGCACTTGTGCATCGCGATGCCGCGGGCGGCCAAGCGCTCGCGCAGCTGCGGCATGGCGGTACGCGTCGTGCCCGGGACCTCGACGAAGGGATGCTCGCGATACAGCTCGGCGCGGATCGCCAGGTTGTTGGAATAGCACTTCTCCTGGTCCGTCAGCCCGGGCTCGGTGGCGCGCAGCGGGAAGAACCAGGCCAGCGCGAAGGCCTTGCCCAGCAGGCCCACCGGGTCGACGTAGGTGTTGCCGCAGACGATCGGCACCCCGGGGGCGAGGACCGCATCCAGCATCGCCGCGAGCCAGCCCGGCTCCGGCACCACGTCGCTGTCGAGGAAGATCAGGATGTCGCCGGAGGCCTGCTCGGCACCCAGATGCTTCATGTCGTAGTAGCTCAAGCCCGCACCTTCGATCAGCCGCGGTGCCAAGACACCCGCCGGGGCAGCGAAACGCCCGGCGAGCTGCCCCCCAGGTTGCGCTTGGCCGCCGCGCCGTCGTAGACGAACAGGATCTCCAGCGCGGGCGACAGCGCCGCCGCCGCAAGCTGCGGATGTCCGGCGGTGCCCGCCCCGGCCGACACCGGCCACTGCCGTGCCAGTGCCGCGAGCATGGCGTCGGCGCGCTCGTCAGCGGCGAGGTCCTGGTTTTTCCACTCGATGATCATCGAGACGCGAATTGGGCTCGTCCCCGGGGCCGGCGCGAGCGCCGCAGCCGTGCTATAGCGTTCGTTGTTCATCTTGTTGCGCGTCTTGGGTTCGCGCTCACAGCTTGCGCCCGTGCCAGACCCGCACCGGCAGGGTGCCGAGCCACCAGGCCCACCACTGCGCCGCCGGCACCGGCTGCACGCGGGACATGAGCCAGCGGTTGACCAGGCTCTGGCGCGGGCGGCGGGCGATGCGGCGGGCGGTCTCGGGCTCGGCGATGCGCAGCAGGTGCCGATGCTCGGCCAGCCGCGCGCGCAGGCGCAGGCAGTCGTCCCCGTCTGCCACCAGCGCCAGCGCGAAGGCGATGACGTTGAGCAGCGGGCGGCGCAGGGGCCGCACGTCCGGGCGTTGCAGCCAGCCCGCCCAGTCGGTGTCGGCGTCCAGTTGCGTCACCATCAGGTAGACATCCCACACCTTGCGCAGGCGCACGCTGCTGCGCTCCATGTCGTTCAGCAGGCTGAGGGCGGAGACGACGAGCAGGTCCAGGTCCGAGATCGCCTGCACCGGCGTGCCGCCGAGCTCCAGCGGCTGCGCGGCCGGGGCCAGATCGTCGTAGCCCAGGCGCATGCCGCGGCGGTTGCGGAACACCCAGTGGATGTCGAGCTTGCGCTTGGCGTCCAAGAGCTCGATGGCGTGCAGCACCCGCGTCAACCGCGCCGGGTCGAGGCCGGCGCCGGCGCGGGCACGCAGCCCCAGGGTTTCGCCCGCGGCCATCACGGCGCCCAGGTCGCGCGGGCGCACTATGACGTCCTGGTCCCACATCAGCCGCCGGTCCAGGCCGCCGGCGAAGCGCACCGAGACGACGAAGCCCTTGATCAGCAGGAAGGGCACGCCGGCCTCCTCCAGCCCGGCCTTCAGCGCCCGCAGCAGCTCCAGCAGCCGGCGGTTGCGCCGGGACTGGCGACGCCGGGCATGGGTCAGCCGCTCGCGTGCGGCGGGCAACAGCGCCTCGTCCAGGCCCGTGTCCGCGAGCAGCGCGCCGCAGTAGCCGGCCAGCTCCTGGTGCTCCAGCCAGTTGAGCCAGGCGTCCGGCCTGGTCTGGAGGCGTGCGAGCAGCGCCACGACCGCCGGGTCCGGCGACGCGGCGCCGGCGCCATCGATACGGCGCAGGTGCCGCAGCAGCGCGACGGCATCGCGCGTTGTCTCAACCATTGGCTTCGCCCTCCAGCAGACGCAGCAACGACTCGGCCGCGCCCGCGTCGGCGAAGGCGTCGTTGCCGAGCGCGCAATCATAGGCCGGCAGCGACGAGAGCGCCCGCGCGGCGGCGGCGGGTGCCGGCGCCGGGGCGCCCGGTTCCAGGGCCTGGAACAACGCCGAGCGGATGCCCGCTTCCGGCCTATCGCCCAACCCATCGCCCACACCCTTGTCTGGCCTGTCAGCCGGGCCAGCAGCGACCTCGGCGGTCGTCGCGCCGAGGCGGCAGGCGCCGATGCGCCGCAGGCTCTCGGCCCGGCCCAGCCGTTGTAGCCGCAATCCGCCGGGGGCC
>PR_CR_10_Liq_1_inCRDRAFT_1002146_pt1 | contig 10225 bp, 9 predicted proteins | sample PRCRCaboRojoPR_3_FD_10241 | JGI IMG/M metagenome (IMG submission 10241) | reverse complement strand
ATGACGCTGGCGCAGAACTACCCAGACCCCGCCGCTGTCGACGCGGCCTATGCCCATGCGTTGAAGTGCGGGGCCACGCCGGTGCGTGCGCCGTTCGAAACAAATTGGGGTGGCTATTCCTGCTATGTGGCGGATCCGGACGGCCATGTTTGGGAGTTTGCGCATAACCCATTTTCACCATTGGATCAGGAGGGGCGTATCGCATGACCGGAAAAATCGAACGTATCGACGAAATGCATCTCACCGACGCGGACGAACAGAAGATCGCGACGCTGCTTCTGTCGGCCTTCGATGACAGTTTCGGTGGGCGCAGCTACCACCAGCAGCGGCACCACCTGCGTCTGGTCCTGCGGGACCCGGATATCATCGGTCACATGGCGCTCACCTACCGGGCGATCCGCATGGGCGAGGACCTCGTCGATATTGTCGGCTTGGCCGAGGTCGCGACCGACCCAGAGCGGCGCGGTGAAGGGATTGCAACGCGCCTGCTTGCTGTCGCCATGGAGGAGGCCCGCGCCAGCGCCGCCGACTTCTTCATGCTGTTCGGGAACCGTCCGATCTATGCAGGCCACGGCTTTCGAGTGGTGCCGAACACGTTCACCTATGTCGAGCATTTCGGCGCGCGGACCGGCAACGTTGTCCAAACCGATGGCTCTGACAGCGTGTTCGACATGATGATCCTGCCGCTGGGTGACCTGGCATGGGATGAAACCGCCCATATCGACCTGCTGGGCACGAAATTCTAAGGCAACCCTGATGACAATTTCCGCGGCCGATGCAGCCCTCTATGCCGGGGCGCTTTTGATCCTGTTCCTGACGCCCGGACCGGTCTGGCTGGGCCTGATCGCTCGCGCCATGTCGGGCGGGTTCGCGGCGGCCTGGCCCCTTACCCTCGGGGTCATGGTGGGCGACGTGCTGTGGTCAATTCTGGCGGTTCTGGGGATGGCCTGGGTGGTCGACCAGTTTTCCATGGCGATGACCGTCATGAAATGGTTGGCCTGTGCGACCTTCTTGCTGATGGGGACGCTTGTTTTACGCTCTGCGGGCAAAGAGATCGGGCGGGACAGCCGCATGACTCGCCCTGGCTTCGTGGCCGGGTTTCTGGCCGGACTCGCGGTAATCCTGGCCAACCCCAAGGCGATCCTGTTCTACATGGGTATGTTGCCCGGTTTCTTCGATCTGAGTGCCCTGACCGCGTGGGATGTCGTGGCGATCGGTCTGATGTCCGCGCTGGTGCCCCTGGTCGGGAACCTGATCGTGGCGACCTTCGTGGGCAGGGTGAAGACCCTCTTGAAGTCGCCCGAAGCCTTGCGCCGGATGAACGTTGTCTCGGGCCTTTTGCTGATCGTTGTCGGCTTGGGCATCCCTTTCTTCTGACACCACAAAATATGCCCCTTCGGCGTGACATTCCCCCCCGGATTTCGTATAAAATGGCAGGAATAACACAAAGGGTCCGCAATGGCCGAAGAGCAGCAGCAGCCGAACGAATACGGCGCCGATTCTATCAAGGTTCTCAAGGGTTTGGAGGCGGTCCGCAAGCGCCCCGGCATGTATATCGGGGATACCGACGACGGGTCCGGTCTGCACCACATGGTCTACGAGGTCGTCGATAACGGCATCGACGAGGCGCTGGCCGGTCACGCCGACTACGTGCATGTGAAAATCCACGCGGATTCAAGCGTATCGGTGCGCGACAACGGGCGCGGCGTGCCCGTCGAGATGCACGAGGAAGAGGGCGTCTCGGCGGCCGAGGTCATCATGACCCAGCTGCATGCGGGCGGTAAATTCGACAGCAATTCCTACAAGGTTTCCGGCGGCCTGCACGGCGTGGGCGTGTCTGTTGTGAATGCGTTGTCCGTCTGGCTGGAGCTGACCGTTTGGCGCAATGGAAAGGTGCACCGGGCCCGCTTTGCCCATGGCGAGACGACCGACCACCTGGAAGTGATCGGCGATGCCGGTGATGAAACCGGGACCGAGGTCCGGTTCCTCGCCTCGACCGACACCTTCTCGAACCTCGACTATAGCTTCGAAACGCTTGAAAAGCGGCTGCGCGAACTGGCCTTCCTCAATTCCGGCGTTCGCATCATCCTGGAAGATGAACGCCCCGCCGAGCCGCTCAAGTCGGAACTGTTCTACGAGGGCGGCGTCAAGGAATTCGTCAAATACCTGGATCGGTCCAAGGCCGCGATGATGGAAGAGCCGATCTATGTGCGCGGTGAACGCGACGATATCGGCGTCGAGGTCGCGATGTGGTGGAACGACAGCTACCACGAAACGGTGCTGCCCTTTACCAACAACATCCCGCAGCGCGACGGCGGCACGCATATGGCAGGTTTCCGCGGCGCGCTGACCCGGACGATCTCGAAATATGCCCAGGACAGCGGGATCGCGAAAAAGGAAAAGGTCAATTTCACGGGCGACGATGCCCGCGAGGGGCTGACCTGCGTGCTATCCGTCAAGGTCCCGGACCCGAAGTTCAGCAGCCAGACCAAGGACAAGCTGGTTTCGTCCGAGGTGCGCCCGGCGGTCGAGAACCTTGTTGGTGAGAAGCTGTCGGAGTGGTTCGAGGAAAACCCGAACGAAGCCAAGATGATCGTCGGCAAGATCATCGAGGCCGCGTTGGCGCGCGAAGCGGCACGCAAGGCCCGCGAACTCACGCGCCGCAAGACGGCGATGGACGTGAATTTCCTTGCCGGGAAACTCAAGGACTGCTCGGAAAAGGACCCGTCCAAGACCGAACTCTTCCTCGTCGAGGGCGACAGTGCTGGCGGGTCCGCCCAGACCGGCCGGGATCGCCGGACGCAAGCCATTCTTCCCTTGCGCGGCAAGATCCTGAACGTGGAGCGCGCGCGGTTCGACCGGATGCTCGGCAGCCAGGAGATCGGCAATCTGGTGATGGCGCTGGGCACCGGGATCGGACGTGACGAGTTCAACATAGACAAGCTGCGCTATCACAAGATCATCATCATGACCGATGCGGACGTGGACGGCGCGCATATCCGCACGCTACTGCTGACCTTCTTCTTCCGGCAGATGCCCGAGATCATCGAGGGCGGGTATCTCTATATCGCGCAGCCGCCGCTCTATAAGGTCAGCCGGGGCAAGTCCGAGGTCTACCTCAAGGACCAGGCCGCTCTGGACGACTACCTGATCGACATGGGCGTCGAGGGGGCAATGCTGCGCCTGGGATCGGGTGAAGAGATCACCGGCCAGGACCTCAAGCGCGTGGTGGACGAGGCGCGTCAGCTGCGCCGCGTCTCGATGCCTTCCCCACCCATTACCCGCGCAACATCCTGGAACAGGCGGCGATTGCAGGGGCCTTCGTGCCGGGTGCGGTGGATGACGACCTGCAAGGCGTGGCCGACAAGGTGGCCGCGCGCCTTGACCAGATCGCGCTGGAATACGAACGCGGCTGGCAAGGGCGGATCACCCAGGATCACGGTATCCGGCTGGCCCGTATCCTGCGCGGCGTCGAAGAGGTGCGGACGCTGGATGGCCCTATGCTGCGCTCGGGCGAGGCCCGCAAGACCGGCAGCTTCACCAAGTCGCTGCAAGAGGTCTACAACCTGCCGGCCCAACTGCATCGCAAGGACCGCCACCAGGCGATCTATGGCCCGCTGGACCTGCTCAAGGCGATCCTGGACGAAGGCGAACGCGGCCTGACCCTGCAACGCTACAAGGGTCTGGGCGAGATGAACGATGACCAGCTTTGGGAAACCACGCTGGACCCGGACGCGCGGACGCTGTTGCAGGTCAAGGTCGATGACATGATCGAGGCGGATGACCTGTTCACCAAGCTGATGGGCGACATGGTCGAACCGCGCCGGGAATTCATTCAGCAGAATGCGTTGAGCGTCGAAAACCTGGATTTCTGATCGACCGGGCACCCGGTCAATTGCCAATATGAAGCGGGGCAGCCAAGCGGCTGCCCCCTTTTTCATTCCAGGATATCGGCCATCACCGACAGGAAGCGGGCCACCTCGGCCTCGGAATTGTAGTGGCACATGCTGACCCGGACGGCGGCCTCCTGCCCAAGCGGGTCAAGGATGTTGCCGCTGTAATGGTCGGCTTTGCGGGTATGGGTGCGGATGCCTTCGGCGTTCAGACGATCGACGATATCGGGCGCGGCGATGCGATCGGCCCAGAAACAGACCAGCCCCTCGCGGGCGGGGTTGTCGATGCCTCCGATCACGTGAACGCCCGGAAGTTCGGCCAACCCCTTGAGGTTGCCGGTGCCATGCAGCATCGCGTCTGTCAGACGCTTTTCATGCGCATGGATCGCACGGCCAGCATCCTCGATCCGGCCACGTCGGGTGTCGGCGTTGCCAACCTGTGCACCCAGCCAGTCGAAATAGTCCACCACATCGGCAAAGGTCGCATAGGCGCCGGTGTCGCGTGTGCCCAGTTCCCAGTTGCGTTCCGGGCCGCCCGCCAGCTGTTCGGGGCCAAGGTCCGTCAGCCGGTCGCCGACCCAGGCCACCCCATAGCCATGCCTTGAAAACACCTTGTAAGGCGAAATGACGTAGCCATCGACGCCTGCGGCCGCCACGTCTATCCCGCCATGGCTGGCATGCTGGATTCCATCCACGATGATCATGGCCTCTGGTGCGANGCTGCGGATCGCGCGAGCGATCCCGTTCAGATCCATNCCCATCCCGGTCACGGGCGAGGTATGCAGGATCGTTGCCACCGTGACATCGGGTGTCATGGCGGCGGCATAGGCGTCGGGCGTAACCAATCCGAGATCATCGTCATGTGGCACGAGCCGATGCTCCAGCCCCATGACGTCGGCCCAATGGGCGGCGGCAGACCGGGAAGCCGGATGTTCGATGGTCGAACTCAGCACGACACCGCGCGCTTGTCGCGTGACGGCCGTGCGCACAAGCCGGAACAGCAATTCCGTGCCGCTTTCCCCGACGATGACCTGCCCGCCTTGGGCGTTGAAGAATTCGGCCCCCGCCGTCTTGGCCCGTGCAATGATATCGACCAGCGCCTGTGACGCCCCGTTGGCGCGGCCCTGATTGTCCGGGATCGCCGCGAACCGGGCCGATGTTTCGACCACGCTGCCCAGGGTCAGCGCCCCGCCGGCATTCTCGAAAAAGATGCGCTCTCCCTCGAAGGGGCAGGTGTCGACATGGGCGAAACGGGAGCGAATGTCCTTGAGCAGGGTCTCTGTGATCATCGGGGTCTCCTTCGCGCCCAGATGAGACCAAAGCGCCGGATTAGCCAAGCCCCTCGGTGCCATATTTCAGGATCACCGGCACGATCAGGTCTTCCTCGTCGTCCAGATGTCGGCGCAACAGACGATCCATGTCGCGGGACGCCTCAAGGAATTTCGCGGCTGCGGGCTTGGCATCGGCCTCTGCGGTCCCTTTGATGGCCGCATTGGCTGATTTCAGGAACCGGTCCAGATGGCCGTCCAGCGCATGGTGGTCCGCATCCAAAAGGGTAAACCCCTTCTCGATCCGTTTGTCGCGGGTCGCCAGCACGGGGAAGTAATGGTGATCCTCGATCTGATGATGCCCGTGCAGCTGGTTGACGAACATGCCGCCATAGTGACCGACCGCCTGGGCAAATCGGCGGGCATCGGACTTGCCGTCCAACAGGGTTTCGGATTCCTGCTGCAACAAGGCACCCAACTTGCGAAACATCATGTGACGATCCAGCCAGAAGGCGATCAACCCGTTGAACTGAGGGTCGGCCTCCCACGCCTCGCGCGGGTGTTCACGCAAGAGCACTTGAAGGGCCTCGGGCAGCCCCTCTCGGGTTTCGAGTGACAGGTCCATTAGGGCCGTTTAGCCTGCGTCACCCGACAGGTCAGCCCCCAGATGCTGCACACCCCGTGCGCGGGCAAGCGCAATCTGCTTCTGCCGTTCGCGGAACCGGGCCTTGTCGGCGTCGCTGGTCTCATCAATACACTGATGGCAGGACACGCCGGCCTCGTAGTGCTCGGACTCCATGTCGGAAGGCAGAAGCGGCCGGCGGCAGGCATGGCACAGCACATGCGGTCCTTCCTTCAGCCCGTGATCGACACTGACCCGCCCATCGAAGACGAAACAGGAGCCGTGCCAAAGGCTGTCCTCTTCGGGCACCTCTTCGAGGTATTTGAGGATGCCGCCCTTGAGGTGATAGACCTCCTCGACACCCTGCCCGATCAGGAAATTGGTCGATTTCTCGCATCGGATACCGCCGGTGCAGAACATCGCGATCCGCTTGTTGTGAAAGCGATCCTTGTTCTTCTCCCACCAGGCGGGAAAGTCACGGAAAGAGGCCGTTTCGGGGTCTATCGCGCCGTCGAACGTGCCGATCGCCACCTCGTAGTCGTTTCGCGTGTCGATCACCGCGACATCCGGCGCGCTGATAAGATCGTTCCATTCCTCTGGCGCGACATAGCGGCCCACATGGGCGCGCGGATCCACGTCAGGCTGGCCCATCGTGACGATTTCTTTCTTGAGCCGCACCTTCATGCGCGCAAAGGGCTGTTCTGCGGCCGTGCTTTCCTTCCACTCCAGCTCCGCACAACCCGGCAGAGCCCGGATATGGGCGAGAACCCGATCGATCCCGTCCCGGCTGCCTGCGATGGTGCCGTTGATCCCTTCGCGCGCCAGAAGCAGCGTGCCGGTGGTGCCGGTCTCCACGCACAGCGCTTTGAGCGGCCCCTGGATCGCCCGGGGGTCGGCAAAGGGTGTGAAATGATAGAGCGCGGCAACGGTGAACATGGCCGATCACTTACGATCCCACGGGGGCACCCGCAAGATCAGCCGCCCATCCAATCGTCACCAGGCGATCCAGAGCGGCCCAGTCCGTGTATTCCTTGTCCGACTCCAGATCCGCGCCCGGATCCTTGGAGGCGATGATGCGGCGCATGATGAACCGCGTGAACATGTCGTATCGCGAGGGCCGATACGCGCCCGCAACCTGTTCGATCCGGTCCGGAGTCCAGCCCGTAACCTCGGCGAAGTCGTCGATGATCCGCTCCAGTCCGCGCCAGTCCTCAGCCTCGTGACCGGCCGCCGCAAGCGATACGGACAGGAAAAGCACCGGATGCCGGTCGAGCCAGCTACGGTGATCGGACGCAAAGCCCGACAGTTCCTTGCGATATTGCCCGGCATGGACCGAGGCCACCAGGACCGCGCGGTCGAACCGATCTGGCTCCAAACCTTCGGCATCCTCAAGCGAAAGGAGCTCGATACCATGGCCCTGGTCCATCAGCTTGTCCGCGATATGCCGCGCGATCTTGCGCGATTGCCCTTCGGTCGAGGCGTATCCAATCAGTAGTTTCATGTCAGTGCCCTCCGTGATCATTGGGCATACAATGCTGGCGTTCTCGCCTCTGCGCGTTGATGCGAGTCAAGTTGCCCTTCCGATTTCCCCGGTCGGGTTTTCAAGTCGGCGCCTCCGCCCTAGTCTGGCGCCGTTCAGGAAAGGAAGCCTCATGACCCATGCCCTTGTCGTCATCGACGTGCAAAATGATTTCTGCCCCGGCGGGGCGTTGGCCGTTGAAGGCGGCGACCAGATCGTGCAGCCGATCAATGCGCTCATGGCCGATTTCGATGCGGTGATCCTGACACAGGACTGGCACCCGGCCGGGCACTCCTCTTTCGCGTCCACGCATGATGCCGAACCGATGAGCATGACCGAAATGCCCTACGGCCCGCAGGTGCTGTGGCCCGATCATTGTATCCAGGGATCGCATGGGGCGAAATTCCACCCCGACCTGGAGATCGACCGCGCCGACTTGATCCTCCGCAAGGGGTTCAACCCGGACCTCGACAGCTATTCGGCGTTTTTCGAGAACGACCATGAAACACCGACCGGGCTGGATGGATACCTGCGCAGCCGTGGCATCGACAGCCTCACCATGGTCGGGTTGGCGACCGATTTCTGCGTCAACTGGTCCGCGACGGATGCGGCCCGGCTTGGCTTTGACGTCACCGTCCGGACCGACCTGTGCCGTGCAATCGACTTCGACGGGTCCCTCGACGCGGCGATCGAAGGGATGAAGGGCGCAGGTGTCCGTGTGGGTTAATCCGCGTCTCCGAAGAGAATCGCCGACACCTCCTGTTCGCTGGCCAGATTGGGGTGCCTGCGAGACCGGTATCGATAGCGCCCGGCGCCCTCCGAGTGCGTAAGCTCGTTGACGACGTAGCGCTCCCCATCGGTCATCATGTCGACGCGGACGAAATGGAATGGCGTGCCCAGCTTCTCCGCGGCATCCCACATCGCCTCCAAGCAGGTCGGTGGGTCCAGGTGCTCCGGCGCAGGGAAGCGGCTGTCATACGGGACAACGGCGAGGTCTCGTCCGAACATGAGAAAGTGTTGGCCGTCGGGGCTGCGACGGACCTCGAAGCCGAGCCGTGAGCGACCACGCAAGACATAGAACTTGAACTCGCGAAACGGCGCTCCGTCGAATACCAGCGGTTCTACGATGATCTTGGGGGTAAGGTAGCGATACTGATGCTCGCGCTTGCGAAAATAGAAATTGCGGCGCAGCCACTTTTTCAGCGTGGAACGGTCCACCGAGTCCCCTTGAGCGACCTTGCTCGACATATGGGTCGGTTTCACGAATGTTCCGGATGTGAAATCGTAGGTGTCGATTTCGTCCTCAGTCCGCAGAATGGCGTGGGTCGGGATCGTGTGGCCGGGCCCGAGAACCGCATCGACATGCGCCTTCACGTGTTCCTTGTCGGACGTCAGCTGCACCACTGGATCCAGATTGCGGCCGCTGGTCATCTGGTCATAGATCAGGTCGCTGACCCATTTGCGACTTCGGTCAGGAAGTCGTCTATGGCGCTTCAAGAAGCTCACCCAATGGAAGGCTCTGTCGATCAGTGGCACCTGCGACCGCTGACGCGTAGGGAATTGCTGCATCGCACCTTCATCGCTGTCAGCGGGCCATTTCCGGTCCGTTGACCAGGCCATTTGCCACGCTGCTTGCCACCGCCGCGCAAAAACAGCAAGACTCGCCCGGACTCGCGACAGAAAGGACGATCATGGTCGATATCGCCACCCGCGTCTGGAACCACAAGTGGAAGATCGACCCGATCGTCCGGTCCCTGATCGATACCGATTTCTACAAGCTGCTGATGTGCCAGTCGGTGTTTCGCAACAAGCCCGATACGCAGGTCACGTTCAGCCTCATCAACCGGACAAAGAACATCCGCCTGGCCGAGCTGATCGACGAGGGCGAGCTGCGCGAACAGCTGGACCANATCCGCTCGCTNTCCCTGCGGCGCGGCGAAAGCACATGGATGCGCGGCAACACCTTCTACGGCAAGCGGCAGATGTTCACGCCCGAGTTCATGGATTGGTTCGAGGCCCTGCGCCTGCCGCCCTACCACCTTGAAAAGCGCGACGGCCAGTATGAGCTGACCTTCGAAGGGTCCTGGCCCGAGGTCATGCTTTGGGAAATCCCCGCCCTTGCCGTGCTGATGGAGCTGCGCGGCCGCGCCGTTCTGGGGGAAATGGGCCGGTTCGAACTGCAGGTGCTCTATGCCCGCGCCATGACCAAGCTGTGGGAAAAGATCGAACACCTGCGGCCCATCGACGGGCTGCGCATCGCCGATTTCGGCACCCGGCGGCGGCATTCCTTCCTGTGGCAGGATTGGTGCGTGCAGGCCATGACCGAGGGGTTGGGCGACCGCTTCGTCGGCACGTCCAACTGCCTGATCGCCAAGAACCGCGACCTGGAGGCGATCGGCACCAACGCCCATGAACTGCCCATGGTCTATTCCGCGCTGGCCGAGGATGACGCGGCGCTGGCCCGCGCGCCCTATGACGTGCTGTCCGATTGGCACGAGGAGCACGAGGGCAACCTGCGCATCATCCTGCCCGACACCTACGGCACGCGCGGCTTCCTTGATAACGCGCCCGACTGGCTGGCGGGCTGGACGGGCATCCGCATCGATTCAGGCGACCCGGCCGCCGGGGCCGAGATCGCCATCGACTGGTGGAAAGCCCGGGGCGAGGACCCGAAGGACAAGCTTATCATCTTCTCCGACGGGCTGGACGCCGAAAAGATCGCGGAACTTCACAAACAATTCGCGGGCCGGGTGAAGGTGTCATTCGGCTGGGGCACCATGCTCACCAACGATTTCAAGGGCCTGACAACGGGCGACACGCTGGCCCCGTTCAGCCTCGTCTGCAAGGCGGTCGAGGCCAACGGCCGGCCCACGGTGAAACTCTCGGACAACCCCAACAAGGCCATGGGCCCGGTTGACGAGAT
>PR_CR_10_Liq_1_inCRDRAFT_1002144_pt1 | contig 10230 bp, 5 predicted proteins | sample PRCRCaboRojoPR_3_FD_10241 | JGI IMG/M metagenome (IMG submission 10241) | reverse complement strand
GAGCCGCTTCAGCATGGACAGCGCCACCTTCTGGTTGGTGGGATTGTCCTCGGCCACCAGCACGCGCAGCGGCAGGCCGGTCTCCGGTGCTTCCGCCGGGCTGGCGGCGGCGGCCGCCAGCTCGCCCGGGCGCTCGAACAGGCGCACCAGGAGCCGGTGCAGGACGTTGCGCTTCACGGGCTTGGTGAAGAAGGCGTCGAAGCCCGCCTGCTCCAGGGCCCGACCGTCGCCGCGCTGATCCCGGGACGAGAGCATCACCAGCTTTGGCTCGCCGTACTCGCCGCTGCGGCGGATCTCGCGGCCCAGGGTGAGACCGTCCACCACCGGCATCATCATGTCGAGCACGACGATGTCGTAGGCCCGGCTGGCGTCGCTGGCGGCGCCCAGACGCTGCTTGGCCTCGTCCGCCGAGCTGGCCTGATCGATGACGCAGCCGAAGGCCGTGAGGTATTCGTACAGCACGCGCAGGTCGGTGGCGTTGTCGTCCACGATGAGCACGCGCTTGCCCATCAGCACGTCGTCCGGAGCCGACACGGCCGCCTGCGCCCGCGGGTCCAGCAGGAAGGGGATCTCGCACCAGAACACCGAGCCACGCCCGGACGTGCTGTCGCAGCCGATGCGCCCGCCCATGAGCTCCACCAGCTGCTTGGAGATGGCGAGCCCGAGGCCGGTGCCGCCGAAGCGGCGCGTGGTGGTGGCGTCCACCTGGTAGAAGGATTGGAACAGCTTCGCCTGGCGCGCCTCGTCGATGCCGATGCCGGTGTCCGCCACCTCGAAGCGCAGCAGGCAGTGGCTGTCGTCCTCACCCGCATCCAAACGCTGCACGCCCACCGACACCTCGCCGTGCTCGGTGAACTTGATGGCGTTGCCGGTGAGATTCACCAGCACCTGGCGCAGCCGGCCTGCGTCGCCGCGCAGGCGCACCGGTATACCCTCCGGCAGCAGGCAGTTGAACTGGAGCCCCTTCTCGAAGGCCTTGAGCGCGAGCATGTCCGCGACTTCTTCGACGGTGGCGCGCAGGTCGAAGCCGGTGACCTCCAGCTCCATGCGCTTGGCCTCGATCTTGGAGAAGTCCAGGATGTCGTTGATGACGTCCAGCAGCGCCTCGCCGGAGTTGTGGATGGTCTCGACATAGTCGCGCTGCATGGCATTGAGGTCGCTGTCACGCAGCAGCCCGGTCATGCCGATGACGCCCACCATGGGCGTGCGGATCTCGTGGCTCATGTTGGCCAGGAAATCGCTCTTGGCCTGGCTCGCCGCCTCCGCCGCCTCCTTGGCGCGGCGCATGGCATCGGCGGCCTCGCGCCGCTCGGTGATGTCGCGGATGCTGCAGCGCAGGCCCATGTTGGTGCCGTCCGCGTCGAAGATGGGCTGACCGGAGATGACCGCCCAGGACAGGCTGCCGTCGCGGTGCAGGAGCCGGAACTCGTGCTCGCCGCCGTCGGCATCGAGCAGGCGCTGCACCTGCGCGCGGAAGGCATCCCGGTCGTCCGGATGCACCATGGGCAGCGGGTAGTCCGGCATGGCGAGACACTGCTCGACGGTATAGCCACTGACCCGCTGCACCGCCGGATTCACCCACAGCAGCTTGCCGTCCGGGTCGGTCCAGTCCTCCCAGTCGTAGGTATAGTTGGCGATGGCGCGGAACTCGCGCTCGCTGCGCCGCAGGGCCTCTTCAGCGCGGCGGCGCTCCGCCACCTCGCGATTCAGGGCAGCGTTCTTGGCCTCGATCTGGCGCTCGCGCAGGGCCGCCTCCGTGAGCCGCGCCTGCAGCGCCGCGGCGCCGAGATTGGCGCGGAAGACGATGGCCACACCGGCCAGCACCAGCGCCGCCAGCACGGCAATGGCCGACACCTGCACCCAGGGGTTGAGACCGCTGGCGACGGCATCCACCCGGTTCAGCTCGATGAGCTGGAACGGGGTGCCGGCCACGGGCACGGCAGAAACGAACACCGACAGGCCGGACTCCGGCAGCGTCAGGCGCAACGGCTCGGACAGATCCGGGATGGCTGCACCCGGGGCCGACTCCAGGTGGGCCAGCACCTCACGCCAGAGCGCGGAATCCTCGCCCCCCACGAGCCGGCGACCGGCATCGCCGCCCTCCACCAGCGCGAAGGCAAGGGCCTGCCCGGAGCCGCCCGCGTCCAGCAGGGCCGAGTGCAGCAGCCCTGGGTCGATCCAGGCCACGAGCTGCCCGGCATACTCGCCCTTGAACCGATACGGCACGGAGACCACGACCGCCGCCCCCGCCTCCAGCGTGCGCACCAGGCCGCCGCGCTCGTTGGGCCGCAGGCAGGCGCGCAGGTCGGGCTTGCCGGGCGCACCGTCCGAGCGCTCGCTCTGCGCGTCCACCAGCGCGGTGCCGGTGTCGTCCACCAGCACCAGGCGCTGGTAGATGGGCTCCCCGGCGACGCGCTTGCGGTCCATCAGGTCCGAGAACAGCTGCTCGATGGGGATCAGGCTCTGGTTGAGCCCGAAGCGCCCGCTCATGCCGAGCGCCAGATTCTCGAAATAGACCGATACCTCGCGCGCCCGGGCGAGGTTTTCCAGATCGCTCAGCTTCTCTTCAAAGAAGTACTCGATGGCCGTGCTGCGGCTCTCCGCCGCCTGGCGGATGCGGTCCACCAGGATCTCCTGAAGCCGTATGGCGTTGCGGTAGTTGTCCACCAGCAGATAGCCCATGAGGCCCACCAGCGCCAGGGCGGTGAGGACGGTCCAGAGGGCAAGCTGGCGCGGCTGTGCCGTATTCGCGGTGGCGTCGGTCATCGGCTCGCTGTGCTGTTTCGGGTGGCGCGGTGTTGGGCTTGGCGAGGAGTGCGGGCGCCGGGTGCGCACGACGGATGCGGGCTATGGGTGCGGGCGACAGGCGCGGGGACCCTGGCGATGTGCAGCCGGCGCTCCGCCCGGGTCGGATGCGGGATGCGACGCCGGCGTCGGGGCCCGGCGGCATGCGCCCGGAACCTGCGCACATTGTCCGATGCGCAGCGCCCCGCGAACGATGAACAGCGTCATAGTCCGCAGGGTCCGTGCAGCTCAGCCGGCTTACGCAGTCGCCGCCCGGCCGGCGTCAGTTGCCGGCGGCGATGAACTCGGGGAAGTAGTCCGCCACGAACGGGTAGTACTTCAGCGCCAGCGCATCGAAGCGCCCATCCGCCTTGAGCTCGGCCAGGTAGGTGTTGAAGGCATCGCGCAGGGCCGTGTCGTCACGCCGAAAGGCCGGTGCCATGTCCTGGGGCTCGCTCACCGGACCGATGACCTTGATCTGCCCCGGCCACTTCTGCAGCGCCACCAGGGCGTCCGGCACGTCCAGCAGCGTGAACTCGGACTCGTTGGCGAGCAGCGCCGGGGCGAGCTCGTTCAGCGTGCCGTCGAACAGCGAGATCTCGGCGCCGGTCTTCTCCATGTCGTACAGGGATGGGTCCAGGCAGGTATCCAGCTTACCGAGCAGTGTCTTGCCGTCCAGCACCGACTTGGTCTGCACGATGTCCTCCACCAGGCTGTTGGTGGGGCGGATTGGAGATACCGGCGAGTCCGCGCGGGACATGAGCCATACCTGCGTCGGGAAGGTGGGCTCGGCGAAGGCGACCACCTTCTCGCGCCACGGAATCACGGTCATGCCGTTGGCGATGACGTCGCCCCTGATGGGCACCTCGCCGATGATCTCGACCTCGCCCCCTTCCGCCCTGACCTCCTTGCCGGTCAAATCCCCGATGGCGCTGGACCAATCGGTCTGAACGTATTCATAATCCACGCCGAGCCATTCGGCGAAGCCCTGGATCAGCTCCACGTCCATGCCGTCTCCGGCACCGGTGACGAAGTTGGCGTAGGGGATGCCGAGGTGGCGCAGGACCCCGCGCTCCTGCACCGCCTCCAGGCTGCTGTCCGTCGCCGCCGGGGCCGGCCCGCACAGCAGCAGAGCCAGCGCCACCAGCGCAGCACGGGCCGCCGCGCCGGCCATCGGCAGCCGCGAGCGCCGCCGCGATTGCATGCATATCTTCATCCGATACCTCCAGCCAAATGCGTGTTGTTGCGAAATGTGCGGTCTTGTTGGGAGCCGCTCGTCACAGGCCGCAGCGACCAGGACACAGATCCGGGCCGGTGCTTGGCATTGTAGCGGAACAAGACGCCACGAAAGCCCGACAGACGGTGTTATTGGCCATTGTCAATCCGTTCAAGAGTGATTGCATTGTGCGGGCATTGAGTCTGCTCCTGCTGGCCTGCGCCGTCAGCGCATGCGCACCATCCCAGCAGCGTGTACTGCCGCCGGATGTGGACCAGCCGCCGCCCATGCTGCGCCCGGAGGCATTCAAGGCGCCGCCGCAACAGATGACGCGCCGCCTCACCACCGAGGAACAGCTCGCAGAGCTGCGCCGGCTGGAGGCGGAGACCCGCGTCGCCCCCACGCTCGGCAAGGGCGATATCCTGAGCGTTTCCGTGTACGACGAGCCGGACTTGAGCGTCACCGGCGTGCCCATCCGCCCGGACGGCAGGATCTCCTTTCCGCTCATCGGCGATGTGCAGGCCGCCGGCCGCAGCGTGGATGCGCTCGCGGACGCCATCACCGAGCGCCTCGCGCGCTTTGTCATCGCGCCGCGCGTGTCCGTCATCGTCACGGAGCTGAACAGCCTCAACTACACCATCAACGGCGAGGTCACTAAGCCCGGCGTCTACCCGCTGGTGACGGATGTGAGCCTGACCCAGGCCGTGGCCCGCGCCGGCGGCTTCAAGAAGGGCCAGTTCCGCTCCAGCTCCGTGGAGGTGGCGGACCTCTCCACCGCCTTCATCGCCCGGCAGGGTCAGGTGCTGCCGGTGGACTTCACGCGGCTCTTCCGCCAGGGGGACCTGCGCTTCGACATCGAGCTCCAGGACGGCGACTACATCAGCATCCCCTCTGGGCTGTCGAAGGAAGTCTACATCGTCGGCGAGGTGAACAAGCCCGCCCAGTTCGCCTTCCGCGAGGCCATGCCCATGTCCCGCTCCCTGGCGCTCGCCGAGGGCTTCACACGCGAGGCGGACCTGAGCCGGGTGCACATCGTGCGTGGTGCGCTGAGCAACCCGCAGCTCATCGTCGTCAATTTCAGGGACGTTCTGAATGGACGTGCGCAAGACGTGCAGCTGGAGCCGAACGACATCGTCTACGTGCCGCCCACCTATCTGTCGCAGTGGGCACAGATGCTGAACCAGATCGTGCCCACCATCACCGCGATCCAGACCGGCATCATCCTCAGCAACTCCGTCGGCAGCAGCGACGACGGCTGAGCATGGGCCTCACGCCCCGCCGCCGACTCGGGCCCGGCCCCGCGCTGCTCGTCGCGGTCGCCACATGGGGCGCGACGCTGCCGCCGGCGGCCGCGGACCCCGACGCCCGGCTGGGTGTCACGACGCCGCTGGGCCTGGATGTGGAGCAGGCCGCGGTGATGCAGGTGAGCCTGCCCGGGCAGGGTCCCGTCCGCGCCGTGACACTCCCCTCCCAGCGGGCCGTGACACTGCTGCTCACGGCGTCCGCGGACGCGCCGGCCGAGCTCGCCGCAGCGGCCATCCGCCTGCTCCGCCCCGACGGCAGCCGCGATGCGCCGAGCCGCATCGGCCGGGACCGCCAGGTCATCGGCTTCGATGCCGAGGCCCGGGCCATCGTCGGCACCCGGGTGCACCTGCTGTTCGACACGCCGCTGGGCACAGCGGCCGGCCACCGGCTGCTGCTGCCCGGGGACATGCCCGACATCCCGCTGCGCTGGCGAGCGGACCGGGTCACCGGCAGCATTCAGGCGAATCAGGTGGGCTATGCGCCTCACGCCCGCAAGCTCGCCTTCGCCGGCAACTGGCTCGGCAGCGCGGGCCCCATGCCGGTGGCCGCCAGCCGCTTCGAGGTGGTAGATGCGGACAGCGGGCGCCCCGTGCTCACAGGCCGGGCCGAATCCATCGCCGAGCACGACCCCTGGAGCGGCAACGGCCTGCTGCTGCTCGACTTCTCGGACCTGCGCGCACCCGGGCGCTATCGCATCCGGATGCCGGGGCTTGGCGTCTCGGACCCCTTCCGCATCGCGCCGGAGGTCTATGCACCGCTGTACCGCAAGGTGCTCCGGGTCTTCTTCCACAATCGCAACGGCATGCCCATCACCGCGCAGCATGCGGACCCGGGCCATGCCCGGCCCGAGGGCGGCGTGCCGGCGGCACTGGACGGCGTGCTGCACCCGTCTGTGCAGACCTCCAGGCTCGGCTGCGGCAGCCGCGGCTGCGGCCCGCGGCGGGTCACCGGCGGCTGGTTCGACGCCGGCGACTATGGGCAGTACGTCCCCAACGCCGCGCCCGTGTGGTACTACGTGGGCGCGGCGCTGGACCTCGCCCCGGCGCGCTTCGCGGACGGCGACCTCGGCCTGCCCGAGAGCGGCAACGGCGTGCCGGACGTGCTCGACGAGCTGGACTGGGGCATGCGCTGGCTGCTCGGCATGCAGGACACCGACGGCGGCGTGCACTTCCGCCTCGCAAGCCGGCGCTGGGACACGTCCCTGCCGCACCGGCTCACCGCGCCGCGGCTCATCGGCGTGCGCACCACCCATGCGACGGCATCATTCGCCGCCGCCGCGGCCATCCACGCCCGGCTCATGGCACCGCACGACGCGGCCCGGTCGCGCGCAGTGCTCGCCGCGGCCGAGGCCGCCTGGGACTTCATCGAGACCCACCCGCAGTGGCCGCCCGAGGGCGAGCGTTACCGCAACCCCGAGGGCATGCACGCGGGCGAGTACCAGGACGCGTCGGCCACAGACAACCGCCTCTGGGCCGCCGCCGAGCTGCTGCGCACCACCGGCGAGGATCGCTACCGGCGCGCCTACGCCCGGTTGGCGGACGGCGTCGAGATCGACCCCACCAACCCCGTCTCCTACGAACGGCAGACCATGGCGGCCTTCTGGGCCTACCTGATGGTGGACGGCACAAAGGACACGGATCTGGCGCAGCAGGCCCGCAGCGCGGTGCTGGAGGCCGGCCGCTGGCGGGCGCGCATGGCGGCACAGCACCCCTACCGCGCCCCGGTGCACCATTTCATCGCCTTCACCGGCTGGGGCAGCTTCGCCCTGTCCACCCGCGCCACACTGCCGTTGCTGCAGGCCTATGCCCTCTCGGGCGACGCGAGCCTGCTGGAGTGGGCCTGGCAGTCGCCGACACCGCAGCTCGGCGTCAACCCGCAGGCGCTTTGCTATGTCACCGGGTGCGGCGCACGCTCGCCGCGCTATCCGCTGTCCAAGCTCTCGCAGTACGATGCCGCAGCCGGGCCCTGAGCGGGCATCCCGGTGCTCGGCCCCCACTGGCACGTGCCCGCCGTCTCCCCACAGATGCGCAGCATCAATGCCGCCTATGTCCCGCCGAGCGAGCCCGACGGGCGCAAGCCCAGAGGGGATGCCGAGTACCGCGCCGCCTACCCGGTACTCAGGCGCTTCACGGATGCCGATTACCTGCCGCACATGGCGGAGCCCACCGTGGTGGACTACGCCCAGGTCGGTGTGGCCTATGGACTGTTGCGGCGGCCAGGCGTCGGCGCCGAGATCCGGGCGCGCTTCGATGAGCTCGACGGCGACTGAGCCGCGCGTGTCGGACCGGGCACTCGGGTCGGCACCACCGCTGGCGGCGCCGGGCACGGCGTCACGCAGCACGACCCTGCGGTCGACTTCCAGCTCGGGGCCGCCGAAGAACCGCTCATTCAGGCTGCCGGTGATGCTGACGCGGCCGCCCTGCTCGATGACCTGGTCGCCTGAGAGAAGCTTGCGGGCATCCGCGTCGCGGTCGCCCACCGCCGGAGCGACGGCAGCCGCGGGCCGACCGGCGGCGGCGCAGCTGTGGCCGCCGGCGGCCGCAGCGCCCCAGGGATGGCCCGCACGGCCTAAGCTTGAAGGAGAACCGCTCAGTCCCTGGGCCGCAGCCTTGGGCCCGGGTCGAGAACGCGCGAGTGATGGCTATGGCCGACTCCAAGCTCCCAGGCGCCAAACAGCCGCTGAACCGCCTCACGCCCGGTGGCAACGGCCCACCGCCGGCGCCCGAATGGCGCAGTTACGCACTCGCCGCCGTCGCCATCCTGCTGCTGGCGATGCTGCTGAACAACCTGGTGTCGGCGCCGCCGCACGAGCTCAGCTACACCGCGTTCAAGGAAGCGGTGCGCGACGATCGCGTGGCGGCGGTGACCTTCGACGGCGACCGCATCCGCGGTCGCTTCAAACCGGAGGCGGTTGCGCCCAACGACGCCGGCGAGCCGCGCGGCGTGGACATCGGCTCCCGCACCACGGGCGGGCCGATGCAGCGCACGGATCCGCCGGACGCCGAGCCCGCGCTGACGCCAGCCGCCAGCCCGTCGCGCTTCGTCACCGTCATGCCGCAGGTGGCTGGCCCCGGGCTCCTGGACCTGCTCGAGGAGCACGGCGTGGACATCGACGCCACCTCCGCCGACAGCGGCAGCTTGGCCCGGATGCTCATCGCCCTCGTGCCCTGGCTCTTGATTCTCGGGGTGTTCCTGTACGTCAGCTGGCGCATGCAGCAGCGCCTCATGGGCGGGGGCGGCGGCCAGCAGGGCGGCATCTTCGGCTTCGCCAAGTCAGGCGCCAAGCGCTTTCGCACCGAAGACGTCAAGGTGCGCCTGGATGATGTCGCCGGCCTGAAGAACGCCAAGGCGGACCTCGCGGAGATCATCGGCCACCTGGCGGACCCGCAGCGCTTCCGCGCCCTCGGCGCCAAGATCCCCAATGGTGTGCTGCTGGTGGGCCCGCCCGGCACCGGCAAGACCCTGCTCGCCCGCGCCGTGGCGGGCGAGGCGGGGGTGGCCTTCTTCAGCATCTCGGGCTCGGAGTTCGTGGAGATGTTTGTCGGTGTCGGCGCCGCCCGCGTACGGGATCTGTTCGACTCCGCCAAGCAGGCCGCCCCCTGTGTGATCTTCATCGACGAGATCGACGCCGTGGGCCGCTCCCGCGGTGCCGGCCTGGGCGGCGGCCACGACGAGCGCGAGCAGACCCTGAACCAGATCCTCGCCGAAATGGACGGCTTCGAGCCGCACGAGGACGTGGTGGTGCTGGCCGCCACCAACCGCCCGGACGTGCTGGACTCCGCCCTGCTGCGCCCCGGCCGGTTCGACCGCAAGGTCTACCTGGAGCTGCCGGACAAGGCCGCCCGCCGTGCCATCCTGGGCATCCACGCCAGAAAGATACCGCTCGCCGACGACGTGGATCTGGACCAGGTGGCTGAGCGCACCATCGGCTTCTCCGGTGCCGACCTTGCCAACCTCGTCAACGAGGCCGCCCTCCTCGCCGGTCGCCGCGAGCAGGAGCAGGTGGACATGGCGCTGTTCGCCGTGGCCCGGGACAAGATCGTCCTCGGCGCTGAGCGCGAGCAGGCCATCGGCGATGCCGAGCGCCGGCTCATCGCCGTGCACGAGTCCGGCCATGCGCTCATGGCCTGGCTGCTGCCGAACGCCGACCCGCTGGACAAGGTCACCATCATTCCCCGCGGCCAGGCGCTGGGCATCACCGAGCAGGTGCCGCGGGAGGAGCGCCATACCTACAAGCAGAGCTACCTGCGGGACCGGCTCGGCGTGATGCTGGGCGGGCGCATCGCCGAGAAGCTGGTGTTCGGCGAAGTCACCACCGGCGCCGAGAACGACCTGGAGCAGGCCACCGACCTCGCCCGCAAGATGGTGAGCCGCTGGGGCATGAGCGAGGCCATCGGCCCGCTGGCCTTCCCGCGCGGGCACGAGCACGTCTTCCTCGGCCGCGACATCTCCGCGGCGCCGAACTTCAGTGAGGACACCGCCCGGCGCATCGACCAGGAGATCAAGGCGCTGGTGGAGGATGTGGAGCAGGAGGTCCGGGGCCTGATGCGCAAGCACGAGGATGCGCTGACACACCTCGCCGCCCGCCTGCTCGAGGTGGAGACCCTGAGTCGCACGGAGATCGACGCCCTGTTGCGGGAGACGGGCGCGAAGCCCCCCGGCGCTCATCAAGCGGCAGCGAAGCCGAGCCGTCCGTCACGGCGCGCCATGCCGGTCTGAACGGCAAGCGCACCCCCGCGAAGGCCGGGCCGACTCGCCCACCATCGTTGCATGCGAACCCGCGTGCGTGGGCGATTCCGGGCAGAGCCGGAACCCGTCCCTGGCGCGCTCACCACACCTCGGCTGAGTGAATGCGCCAAAGCCCCCGACGCCGGGGCAGATCCCCCATCGTGAAGGGTGCACCCGCCGGCCTCGGCAACGGCTGG
>PR_CR_10_Liq_1_inCRDRAFT_1002142_pt1 | contig 10231 bp, 14 predicted proteins | sample PRCRCaboRojoPR_3_FD_10241 | JGI IMG/M metagenome (IMG submission 10241) | reverse complement strand
GTGGGTGCTAATGAGACGCACCCAGAGCTCTGCGCTCGTTGCGTAGAGAACATCGAGGGTGCTGGTGAGGTGAGACAATGGGGGTAGCGCCTGCTCAGATGAGCGTTGCCCGGTACAGCAAGTGGCTGGCGCTCGCGCTTGGCTTGGTGGTTTTGGACCTGTGGACCAAGCATCTGGCCAGCACTCAGTTGGATCTATATCGTGCCCAGCCCATCACCTCCTGGTTAAATTTGACGTTGGCGCACAACAGCGGTGCGGCGTTCAGCTTTCTAGCGGGCGCTGGCGGTTGGCAGCGTTGGTTTTTGAGTGCTGCGGCGGTTGTGATCATGGCCATTTTGCTGGTCTGGCTCAAACGCTTGCCCAACAATGCGCGATTGCTGCCCGCTGCCATTGCGCTTGTTTTATCCGGGGCGCTTGGCAATCTAGTCGATCGCGTGCGCTTTGGCTATGTGGTGGATTTTATCGATGTGCATGTCGCCGGCTACCATTGGCCTGCATTCAATATTGCCGACAGCGCCATCGTGGTTGGCGTCATCCTGATTCTGATTGAGGGCTTTGTGCCCAAAGCCATACGCTCACCTGCTTCCTCAAAGGAGCAGTAACCAATATCCGATGCGTGTCTTCGGGGTTTGAGTGGTTGATCGACATTGGCCCGCCCGCCCCAGTAGTCAGGGGCAAGGGGCCATCGAGTCTGGGGATTACTCTTCGCCGAACATGAATCCAAACAGGTGGAGCAGGCTCGAGAATAAATTATAGATTGAGACAAACAGCGTGACGGTGGCCATGATGTAGTTGCGCTCACCACCGCGAACGATTTGTTGGGTTTGGAACAAAATCAAGCCACACATCAGCAGCGAAAACATCCCGCTGACTGCCAAACTCAGCGCACTGAGCTGGAAGAACAAGGCGATCAAACCGCACACAAAAGCGACCAAGATCCCGATAAACAGCATCGGTGCCATGAAGCTAAAATCTTTTTTGGTGGTCAGAGCGAAGGCCGATAAGCCCACAAAGGCCACGGCTGTGGTCCCAAAGGCAGAGGCCACCAGTGCAGAACCATTGCTAAAGCCTGTCATGTAGGCGTTTATGATCGGACCGAAGGTTGCACCCATGAAGCCGGTGAGCGCAAACACCGCCAATACACCCCAAGCTGAGTTTCTGAGCTTGGCTGTCAAAAACAGCAGCCCAAAGTAGCCGGCCAGCACCACAATTGGCCCGGGGTAACCCCAGCCAGCGCGCATGGCCAAAAGCGCCATGCCGGCGCTAAATAGCAGGGTCATGGCCAATAAATTCCAAGTATTTCTGAGCACACGGCGTGCGCCCTCATCAACCTCTATCGAGCGGCCTTGAGCGGTCGTGGTTTGGTAGGGCTGATTCATGATCGTGTCTTCTCCTTAATGTTACTGTCTTTGGGTAGCACCGTATCTTGTCTGTGGACCGAGCTGTCACCTTCCAATCAGACAACACAAAGAGTGTATCAGTTCCGAATGAGTGGCGTTATGGGTTCGAGAATTTGTGCTCTGGGGCTTCTATTGGGCCACCGTTGCGCGGTATACTAGCGGGCTTGGCTGTGAGATCTGGTCGCGGATTCTCATGACTGGCCAAGAACCAAACTCAATCTATTTAGGAATGTAGAGCCATGTCAAAACAACACAAAATTCTGGCGGAGCTGCGCGAGGATGTAGGGAAGGGTGCGAGCCGCCGCCTACGTCGTGCAGGCCGGGTACCTGCCATCATCTATGGTGCCGGTCGCGAACCAGCCATGGTCACTCTTGACCATAACTATATGATCCACGCGGTGGAAGACGAATCCTTTCAGTCATCCGTGTTGGAAATCTCCGTGGGCGATAAGTCGCAAAAGGTCATTTTGCGTGATCTGCAGCGTCATCCCTATAAGCCATTCATCAATCATGTGGATTTCCAGCGCATTCGAGATGATCAAGAAATCCGCATCAGTGTGGCATTGCACTTCACCAATGAAGAGTCTTCACCAGCGGCCAAAGCGGCCGGTGTGGTGGTGTCTTACTCAATGACTGAAGTTGAAATTTCAGCTCTGCCCAAAGACTTGCCTGAGTATTTGGAAATTGATTTGGCCACCCTCAATCCAGGCGAGAGCATCATGCTCAGCCACATCAATCTGCCTGAGGGTGTGACCATCCCAGCCATTGAAAATGATCCTGACAACGACATGGCGGTGGTGAGCACGCTNTTCATTCGCGAAAGCCAGGGTACCGGGGCGGCAGCAGCAGAGTCAGACGCTCAAGCGGCTGAGGCGGCAGAAGAAGCGGCTGAACCAGCGCCAGAGGCACCGGCGGATGAGTCTGAGGACGACTCAGAGAGTTAAGGTGACCGATGGCCGATCGCTGGCTGATTGCAGGGCTCGGTAACCCGGGCACTGAGTATGACAAAACCCGGCACAACGCCGGGTTTTGGTTTTTGCACGCCTTGTCAAAGGCCCATTCGTTTAGTCTCCGCTCCAACAAAAAGTTGTTTGGCGAAGTCGACAAGATCCGGGTCTCAGGCGCGGAGCTGGTGGTCTTAAAGCCCGATACCTTCATGAATGAGTCAGGCCAGGCGTTGCGTGCGGTGCGTGATTTTTATGACATCCCTATGGAGCATGTGTTGGTCGCCTACGATGACTTGGATCTCCCACCCGGTGACATTCGTCTCAAGTGGGGAGGTGGGCATGGTGGCCACAATGGGCTGCGGAGCGCGTTTTCGCACCTCGGCGATAATGGATTTTGGCGTCTGCGCATTGGCATTGGTCATCCTGGTCAACGCGAGCAGGTGACGCCCTGGGTGCTGGGCCGGCCCAGCGCAGCGGATCAAGTCGCCATTGAATCAGCCATCGATCGTTCCATTCCCGTGATTCCAATGTGGCTCTCAGGTGATAGCAATCGAGCAGTGTGTGCCTTGCACACGGAATCAAAATGAGCGGCAACCATTTAACGAGGTGGATGTGAAACATGGGCTTTAAGTGTGGAATTGTTGGCTTGCCAAACGTGGGCAAATCCACGCTGTTCAACTGCTTGACCAAAGCAGAGATTGCAGCGGAAAACTATCCCTTTTGCACCATTGAACCCAACGTGGGTATGGTGGCGGTGCCGGATCCTCGCCTAGAGCAACTCAGCGAGATCGTACACCCCGAAAAGATCGTGCCCACCATGATGCAGTTTGTCGACATTGCCGGTTTGGTTGAGGGGGCATCCAAAGGGGAGGGCTTGGGCAATAAGTTTCTTGCCCACATCCGTGAGACCGATGCGATTGCTCACATTGTTCGGTGCTTTGAGGATGACGACATCACCCACGTCTCTGGGCGCATTGACCCGATATCCGACATTGAGATCATCGATACCGAGCTCGGTTTGGCCGATCTCGACACCGCCGAGAAGGCCCATGAGAAAGTGAGCAAACAAACCCGCTCCGGTGACAAAGAGGCCAAGCGCTTGGCCGAGTTGTTGGCTCGGGTGAGCGCCCATCTGGGTGAAGGTAAACCATTGAGAACAATGGATTTATCAGCCGAAGAGCGGGTGAGCCTTGCGCCATGGCAGTTCATCACCGACAAGCCCCAGCTCTACGTGGCCAACGTGGCCGACCAAGACCTGGAAGACAACCAACATGTGAAGGCTGTGCGTGAATATGCCCAAGCCCATGACGCCGAAGTGGTGGTGTTAAGCGCTGCCTTGGAAGCCGAGCTTTCGCAACTCGATCCGGCCGACCAAGCCGAATTCTTGGCTGATCTAGGGCAAACCGAGCCGGGGCTCAATCGTTTGATCCGCGCAGGCTATGCCCTGCTGGATTTGTTGACATTTTTTACCGCGGGGCCCAAAGAAGTTCGGGCCTGGACCGTGGCACGAGGGGCCACTGCACCGAAGGCGGCCGGGCGAATTCATACCGATTTCGAGAAAGGCTTCATTCGGGCCGAGGTCACCGCATTTGACGATTATTTGTCCTGTGGGGGTGAGGCTGGTGCCAAGGCTGCCGGCAAATTGCGCCTCGAGGGCAAAGATTATGTGGTCTGTGAGGGCGATGTCATGCATTTCAGGTTCAATGTCTAGCTCAGCTGAGACGAGATTTTTGTGGTCTCGGTGAGTTGACGCGGGCCGGCAAATGGGCGACAATTGCTGGCTTGGCCCAAAATTTGTGTTGAGCAGGGCTCAGCGCGAAATTGGCTTGGTCAGAGAACAGTGGTTATAAGGAGTGCTTATTTGGAGGGGTACTCAAGCGGTCAACGAGGGCAGACTGTAAATCTGCTGGCTATGCCTTCGCAGGTTCGAATCCTGCCCCCTCCACCACATACACAAGCATTGGGCACAACAGGAGTTTTGGGTTAAGCGGGTGTAGTTCAATGGTAGAACCTGAGCCTTCCAAGCTCATGATGTCGGTTCGATTCCGATCACCCGCTCCAAGATCGTGTCCGACAGTGGTGAAGACGATAAGCGCGCGAGAGAGTTTGAAGACGAAATGCCCGCGTAGCTCAGGCGGTAGAGCACTCCCTTGGTAAGGGAGAGGTCACTGGTTCAAGTCCAGTCGTGGGCACCAGATGAGACGGTATTAACTTAAACACAGGCAACGGAGTTGTAAGGCAATGTCCAAGGCAAAGTTTGAACGCAATAAGCCGCACGTGAATGTGGGAACGATTGGTCACGTTGACCATGGTAAGACGACGTTGACGGCGGCGTTGACGAAGGTGTGTGCGGAGGCTCGCGGCGGTGAGTTTCGTGCTTATGACCAGATTGATAATGCACCGGAAGAGCGCGAGCGTGGTATTACGATTGCATCGGCTCACGTTGAGTATGAGTCGGATAGCCGTCACTACGCGCACGTAGACTGCCCGGGTCACGCGGATTATGTGAAGAACATGATCACGGGTGCGGCGCAGATGGACGGCGCGATTTTGGTGGTATCAGCAGCCGATGGTCCGATGCCTCAGACCAGAGAGCACATTTTGTTGGCTCGTCAGGTGGGTGTGCCTTTTATTCTGGTGTACCTGAACAAGGCGGACATGGTGGATGACGCTGAGTTGCTTGAGCTGGTTGAGATGGAAGTCCGCGAGCTGTTGAGTGACTATGACTTCCCTGGTGATGACACACCGATCATCACGGGTTCTGCTCTGAAGGCTTTGGAAGGCGACGAGAGCGAGATTGGCGTACCTTCTATTTTGAAGTTGGTTGAGGCATTGGATGCTTATGTTCCTGAGCCTGAGCGTGACTTGGACAAGCCTTTCTTGTTGCCGATTGAAGATGTGTTCTCGATTTCTGGTCGCGGTACGGTAGTGACTGGTCGTGTTGAGCGTGGTGTGATTCACGTGGGCGACGAGATTGAGATTGTGGGCATTAAGGACACCACGAAGACCACTTGTACGGGCGTTGAGATGTTTAGAAAGCTTCTTGACCAAGGTCAGGCTGGCGATAACGTGGGTGTGCTGTTGCGTGGTACGAAGCGTGATGAAGTGGAGCGTGGTCAGGTATTGGCGGCTCCGGGCACGATCAAGCCGCACACACACTTTGAGGCTGAGGTTTATATTCTGAGCAAGGATGAGGGTGGTCGTCATACGCCGTTCTTCAAGGGCTATCGTCCGCAGTTTTACTTCCGTACGACGGACGTGACGGGTTCTTGTGAGTTGCCTGAGGGCGTTGAGATGGTGATGCCTGGTGACAACGTTCAGATGCAGGTGGAGCTGATTGCCCCGATTGCGATGGAAGAAGGTCTGCGCTTTGCGATTCGTGAAGGCGGTCGGACCGTGGGTGCTGGCGTCGTCGCCAAAATCCACAAATAATTTCGAAAAACCTCTGGTCAACAGAGGCCAGTCGTTGCTATAATGGGCGGCTGGCACGTAAGCCTGCCAGTTGATAGCTGGTAGGCTTCGTTGTATTGGCTGCCTCTCAAAAGAGGCGGTTTTGGTGCCCGAAAGGGTGCTAAGTATTTGAGTTCTTTATAAATTAACTAAAGGCGTACGGCAATGGCCGAACAAAAAATCCGTATTCGTTTGAAGGGCTTTGACCATCGTTTGATCGACCGGTCGACCCAAGAAATTGTGGATACCGCCAAGCGCACAGGCGCTCAGGTGCGGGGTCCGATTCCTCTGCCGACCCGCAAAGAGCGGTTCACGGTGCTGATTTCACCACACGTCAACAAAGACGCGCGGGATCAGTATGAGATTCGGACGCACAAACGCTTGTTGGATATCGTTGATCCCAACGATAAAACCGTAGATGCCCTGATGAAGCTTGATTTGGCCGCGGGCGTTGATGTTCAGATCAAGCTGTATTGATGGATGTATGACCATGAGTATCGGATTAGTCGGAAAAAAGAAAGGCATGACGCGCATCTTCACCGAAGCAGGTGATTCGATCCCTGTCACAGTGATCGAAGTGCAGCCAAACCGTATTACGCAGATTCGTGAGGTCGACAACGATGGTTACGCAGCCATTCAGGTCACCAGCGGGTCTAAGCGTTCGTCTTTGGTTAATCGCCCCACGGCTGGTCACTACGCGAAGGCGGGTGTCGAAGTCGGTGAGGGCCTTTGGGAGTTTCGCTTGGAAGATGGCGAGACCCTCGGAGAAGAAATGGGTATCGGCAGTGAAATCACCGTTGAACGTTTTGAAAACGGGCAGCGAGTCGATGTCACTGGCACCAGCAAAGGTAAAGGTTTTGCCGGTGTCGTCAAACGTTACAACTTCAGAATGCAAGATGCCACTCACGGCAACTCGCTCTCGCACCGGGCGCCTGGCTCAATCGGCCAGTGTCAGACACCGGGTCGCGTATTCAAAGGCAAGAAAATGGCGGGGCACATGGGTGACGAGCGCGTCACGACCATGAACCTCGAAGTCGTTCGTGTGGACCCCGAGCGTCATCTGTTGATGATTCGTGGTGCTGTCCCAGGTGCACCAGGCGGTCACGTGCTTGTCCGTCCGTCAGTCAAGGCTTAAAGGAGATTGATGATGGAATTAGCAGTTAATGGTGGCAGCAAGATCAGCGTCTCAGACGAGGTCTTCGGCCGTGATTTCTCTGAAAGCTTGGTGCATCAGGTCGTGGTTGCCTATTTGGCAGGTGGTCGGTCCGGCACGAAAGCTCAAAAGAACCGCTCTGCAGTCTCTGGTGGTGGCCGTAAGCCATGGCGCCAGAAGGGCACAGGCAATGCGCGTGCCGGCACCATCCGCAGTCCAATTTGGCGCGGCGGCGGTGTGACTTTTGCGGCTCAGCCTCGCGACTTTAGTCAGAAGGTGAACCGCAAGCAGTACCGCAGTGCAATGAAAGTGATCTTGTCAGAGCTGGTGCGCCAGGACCGTTTGGTGGTGCTGGATCAGTTGACGGTTGCAGAACCCAAGACAAAAGCTGTTTTGGCGCAATTTAAAGACCTTGGTGTCGATGGCACAAGCCGTTGTTTGATCATTGATGCTGATTTGAGTGAGAACCTGTATCTGGCAGCACGTAATTTGAAGAACGTGTCGCTGATGACAGCCGATCGCGTTGACCCTGTGAGTTTGGTCAGCGCCGAGAAAGTCATCATGACCAAGGCGGCTGTGGAAGGTATCCAGGAGTGGCTGTCATGAAAGAAGAGCGCATTTACCAAGTGATTCGCTATCCGCACGTCTCTGAGAAGACGGCGCGGTTGCAAGCGGACTCGAACCAATACGTGTTTGAGGTTCGTACAGACGCGACGAAAAAAGAAATTAAGCACGCTGTAGAGAAGTTGTTTGAAGTCAACGTCGAGCAGGTGCAGGTAGTCAACATGAAAGGCAAGGTCAAGGCCTTCCGTTTCAAAGTTGGCCGCCAAAACGATTGGAAAAAAGCCTATGTTCGTATTCGTGCTGGAGAGGTCATTTCTGACCTGCAGCCCGAGTAATAGGCAATTGAAACAGTAACTGGTTTTAAAGCGAGAAACGATCATGGCCATGGCCAAAACGAACGCAAAGATCATCGTTAAAGCGAAGCCGACCTCCCCAGGGCGTCGTGGCAAGGTGTCGATCCGCCACGATCATTTGTGGAAGGGCCGGCCATATGCTCCCTTGTTGGAAGCGCAAAGCGCGAGCGGCGGTCGCAACAACAATGGTCGAATCACGACACGTCACATCGGCGGTGGACACAAGCACCATTACCGTAAGGTCGATTTCAAGCGTGACAAAGATGGCATCAAGGGCTTTGTAGAACGGATTGAATATGACCCTAACCGCAGTGCACACATCGCGCTGATCAAGTATGCCGATGGTGAATGGCGTTACATCCTTGCACCAAAAACCTTGCGTGCAGGCGATGAGGTTCTCAGTGGAGCTGAGGCGCCCATTAAGGCTGGCAATGCGATGCCCCTGAAGAATATTCCTGTGGGTACTCAAGTCCACAACGTGGAAATGAAGCCGGGCAAAGGTGGCCAGATGGCCCGTTCTGCTGGCGCAACTGTTCAGCTGGTGGCACGTGAAGGGCAATACGCCACTGTCATGCTGCGATCAGGTGAGATGCGCAAGATCTTGTCGACATGTCGCGCCACGATTGGCCAAGTGTCTAACACAGAACACAACTTGGAAAAACTAGGTAAGGCTGGCGCCAAACGCTGGCGTGGTGTGAGACCAACGGTTCGTGGTGTGGCCATGAACCCAGTGGATCACCCGCATGGTGGTGGTGAGGGTCGTACCTCTGGTGGTCGTCATCCAGTGACGCCATGGGGTCAGCAGACCAAAGGTAAGCGGACCCGTAGCAATAAGCGGACCACACAGTACATTGTGCGCTCTCGGAAGCGGAAGTAAACAGCGAGACTGAATCAGGAAATTTGGTATGCCACGTTCGATTAAAAAAGGACCATTCGTTGATCACCACTTGGTGGCTAAGGTCAGCGAAGCGGTTGAAACAAATAGCAAGCGGCCCATCAAGACTTGGTCGCGCCGGTCAATGATCTTGCCAGATATGGTGGGTTTGACCATCGCTGTCCACAATGGACGCCAACACATTCCCGTTTTGATTAACGAGAATATGGTCGGTCATAAATTAGGCGAGTTTGCGCCAACCCGGACCTTCAAAGGTCACTCGGGCGATCGCAAGTCGAAGTAATTAGGAATAGATCATCATGGAAGCCACTGCAAAACTTAAGGGTGCCCGGATCTCAGCTCAGAAAGTGAGGTTGGTTGCTGATCAAATCAGAGGGTTGTCTGTTGAAAAGGCAGATGAGCTTTTGTCATTCAGCACAAAAAAGGCAGCTCATATTGTCCGCAAGGTGTTGATGTCAGCTGTCGCCAATGCCGAGCACAATCAGGGTGCTGACATTGATGAGTTGAAGGTTGGCACCATCATGGTCGACGAAGGCGCCACGATGAAGCGTGGCCGCGCCAGAGCGAAAGGTCGCTACACACGAATTCTGAAAAGAACAAGCCACATCACAATTGTGGTCTCGGAACAGGACAAGGGTTAAACCATGGGTCAAAAAGTACATCCAAACGGAATTCGATTGGGGATCTCAAGGGATTGGTCAGCCAAGTGGTATGCCGAAGGCGAGAGCTACGCTGACTATCTGAATACGGATCTCAAGGCTCGTGCGTTTCTAGAGAAAGAACTTGCTCAGGCAGCGGTTAGCCATATTCAGATCGAGCGCCCCGCGAAATCGGCTGAGATTACGGTGCATACAGCCCGCCCTGGGATCGTGATTGGTAAAAAAGGCGAAGACATCGACCGTCTCCGCGCCAAGCTCAGCCAAATCATGGGCGTGCCCACTCACATCCGAGTCAATGAGATTCGTAAGCCTGAGTTGGATGCGAAATTGGTGGCTGACTCCATCGCGCAGCAGCTGGAGCGACGTGTGATGTTTAGACGCGCTATGAAGCGTGCGGTGGGCAACGCCATGCGTTTGGGCGCACTGGGCATCAAGGTTCAGGTGTCTGGCCGTTTGAACGGCGCAGACATTGCCAGAACAGAATGGTATCGCGAAGGCAGAGTGCCACTGCACACCCTTCGCGCGGATGTTGATTACGGTACCGCTGAGGCTGCTACAACTTACGGCATCATCGGGATCAAAGTCTGGGTTTACAAGGGTGATGTGTTTGATTTGCACCAAGAGGTGAAAGAAGACGCAGCGCCTGGCCGTGGTGGACGTAAGGAGAGCTAATCATGTTGCAGCCAAAACGCACCAAGTTTAGAAAGCAACAGAAGGGCCGGAACCGTGGCCTCGCTCAGGTGGGTAACCGCGTGAGCTTCGGTGAATTTGGTCTGCAGGCCACCACGCGCGGGTTCATTACTGCACGCC
>PR_CR_10_Liq_1_inCRDRAFT_1002141_pt1 | contig 10232 bp, 5 predicted proteins | sample PRCRCaboRojoPR_3_FD_10241 | JGI IMG/M metagenome (IMG submission 10241) | reverse complement strand
CTTCGAACAGTTCCTGGGCGTAGCAGTCCTGATCGCCGATACGGTGGTATTTGATGCCGTCGACGATGAACAGGCGCATCTGGCGCTTGATGATGCCCGCGACCTGCTCGATGTACTTCTGCGGGTTGTTCTTGAAGTCCTCGAGCCGGCAACTGCGGAGCATGATCTCGACGATAGAGCGCCGGGTCAGATTGGTCTCGTTCTGGAGGTAGCCGACCACGTCCGGCAACGGATAATCCCGGCCATCGAACACCGCGACCGACTCCCGGACCTCTTGGGCCGCCACGCCGCCGCGGTCGATGTCGATCCGGGCGGTGCGTGTCACGAACCGCGCCTTGCCGACCTTCAGGTTGTCGCGAATCTCCTCCGCACAGGTCTCGATGAGCCGCTCGGAGTCGAAGTCCACATGGAAGGTGGTGCGGTACTTGATCTGCTCCCATAGCTGCTTGAAATCTTCCCCAAGAAACACCGCCTTGTTCAGCTTGACCGGCTTGCGGTCATCCGCGTTCTGGATGTTCAGATTGCCTGCCACCTTGCGGAGCACGGCCTGAATCTGGTCCGCATGCTCCCGGTATTCGTCCGGTAGGTCGACGGCGTTGTGCTTTAACGCGGTCTTCAGAGCGTCCTGCACGTTTCCCTCCTTGTCGATGTAGCCCTGGTCGAAAAGATGATTCCAGAGCGTCCGGGAGGCATCCATGCCCAGGTGCGCGGTTTGACCATGCTCGTCCGTGACCGGAATATTTGCAAAGAGATGGGTCTGGACGATGCCGAAACGGATACCGGTCTCCTCCTCGATCTCCTTCTGGAGCTGCGCGGCGAACTGGTGGTAGGACTCGTTGGCCATGACCGTCAGCCGATTGACCTCGAACCCGTAGACCCGCTCGCCCGCCTGGTTGACAGCAATGCGCAGCCCACGCCCAATCTCCTGGCGCTTCTTGAGCACCGAGCCCGTCTCGTTCAGGGTGCAGATCTGGAACACGTTCGGGTTGTCCCAGCCCTCGCGCAGGGCCGAGTGGGAGAAGATGAACTTGAGCTTAGAGTCGAGACTCAGCAGCCGTTCCTTGTCGCGCATGATGAGTGCGTAGGCGTCTTCGTCTGCGGCGGTCTTGCCCGCGCCGCGGGACTCCTTGAACATCTCCACGGCCCGGCCTGCGACCTTCTTCTTGTCGGATGCGAAGTACCCGTCGTGGACACCGTCCACCGCGGTCTCCCGGTCGATCTCCGCGAACAGGCTGTCGTACTTTGGCTTCCTGATCTCGGCCGCGTACTCCTCCTCGAACCAGCGTGCGTATTTGCCCGGTTGCGCGTTGCCCGCGTTGTCGTACTCGCGATAGTTCACCACTCGATCGATGAAAAACAAGCTGAGTACCTTGATGCCCTTCGGCCGTAGCAGTAGCTCCTTGTCCAAGTGCGCCTGGACGGTCTTCCTGATCTGCAAACGCTTGTAGTGGTCATCGTCCACTTGGCCGATCGACTCGTGCAGCCGGACGATGTCTGGCTTGCTGGTGAAGCTGATGTACTCGCTGCCCTCGCCGCAGTAGATCTCCTCGATGATGTAGCCGTCGTAGACAGAGCGCCCGCCGGACAAGTCTAAGAGATCGTCGCCGCTGCGTACCCACTTGACCGTCCGCGCGACCGCACCGCCCTTCTTCAATACATCCAGTTCGATGCGGGCCCGCACACCGCCGTGGCGATTGTCCACCGTCAGCAGCTTGACGTAGGCGCGGTTGAACCCGTCCTCCACCTCGATGCCAGAGACCTCGATCTGCTTCACCAGCTTGCGCTCGTAGGCATCCACCGAATCCAGCCGGTAGAGCATGTTGTACTTGTCGACGTGGGTCGCCGAGTAACGCAAGGTGCACAGCGGGTTCAGCGATGCGATCGCCTGCCGGCTCTTGGCCGTGGTATCGACGCTCTGGGGCTCGTCGATGATGACCACCGGATTGGTGGCCTGAATGAACTCGATGGGACGATTGCCGGTCATCCGGTCATGGGGACGATGGATGATGTTCGCCTTGTCCTCCCTGGACGGGTCGGTGAAGCTCTTGCGGAAGGCATCGATGTTGATGACCATGACCTGGATACTGTCGCTGGTTGCGAAATTCCGCACTGAACTTAGGTCTTTGGAGTCGTATACGAAGTAGTCGCAGCGGGCGTTTTCGTAGAGCGCGCGGAAGTGCTCCTCCGTGATCCGGAGCGATTTGTAGACCCCCTCCTTGATGGCCACCGAGGGCACGACGATGATGAACTTCGTGAAGCCGTACTCCCTGTTCAGCTCGAAGATGGTGCGCAGGTACACGTAGGTCTTGCCAGTACCCGTCTCCATCTCGACGGCGAAGTTCATGCCATCGAGCTCCGCGGATTGGGCGAGCCCGTTGCGCAACTGTACGGTTCGGACGTTCTCCAGGATGTCCTCTTCAAGCAGTCGTAGCCGGTTGCCGATGCCGAGATCGCTGGATTCTCCCTCCAGGGCCAGGCTCATTTGCGGGTCATCGCCAAGGGCCGCGACCGTGAAGTTCGTCCGACAGGTCTCCTGCCCTTTGAAGACATCGACGATCGAGGCAGTGGCTTCTGCCTGATAGTCAAGGTCTGCGCTAAATTGGATCTTCATGGGTCTGGCTCCTATTTCTGAGTGAACAGCCGCTTCCGCAGCGTCTCGCCCGTCGCTACAGGCTCTTCACGTCGTCGATTCCGGCTTGGCGCAAGATCTGAACCGTATTGGTCTTGACCACATCGTCCGGGAAACCAGCGTCCTTGAAGACGACGCGCATGATTTCGGGCTCCAACTCTGCCTTCAGCGCGGCGATGCCCTCAACAAGATCCAAGGTAATGCCATCCCCCAGGCAGACTATCAGCGCTCCAGCGCCGACGATGTAAACGGTGCTCCCTTCGATTTTCCGGGGCTCGACCGGAACGGTAAGGTCCAGTCCGTACTTGAGCAGCAGCTCGTAGAGAACATCCTGCCCGTTTCGGTCGTCTTTGATGTTCTCTACGGCCTTCAGGAGAGAAGGCGCTAAATCGTCGAAGCCTGCTTGCCAGGGCCGAATGTTGGTGTCCATGAGCTTGAAAGTCTTGAATCCTGCGCCGCCGTTGAGATCGACTTCAATCGTTTTCTGAAGCCGCTCCCTTCCAATTTCCGCTATGCTGAAATAACCGGCATTTGCCGCTTTGGATTCCGGGTCACATTTCTCTGGGAGCTGAACCATTATGAATCGTCTGCATCCGCCATCTTCCGCATTTAGTTTTAAAACTGCGGACGCAGAAGAGCACGAGCCAGCGAAGAAGTCCAATACAATCGAGTCCTGTGAAGTTGTTAGCCGAACAAAATCCTGAAGCACCTCTACGTTTTTAGGGAAGGGAAAGACTCCGTCGCCAACGAGCGCCTCGACCGCCAATGTTGCCGACCGCCCATCAGCGTAGAGAACGCTTTGGAAGGGCTCCTCGCTAATCTCCTTCAAATAGCTTTTCCTCATCGGGATGGTAGTTTCATCAGGACCGAAGTGTATTCTTGGCGGATCTTGCTGAAGAGCCCAATCTGTTTTCTTTTTCTCCCAACGCCAACCAGTTGACGGTTTCTTGCATGGCAGGCCCGTCACAGGGTGAATGATGTCATGGCGGGGGCGGTTCTTGCGACCATCGTCAGGCCCATGAAAATTGTCCGGAAAATATAGTCCTCGCTCGTCCGACCAATTGTAGTGTTTGTGACGTTTTCTCGGGTCCCCTTCTTTCAAGGAGCGATACCATTCCATCATCTCTAAGCGTATCGCATCGTGATCGGACCCAAGCCGGGCACGCAATTTTGCATAGTGTGAAAGCACTTCGTCCGCGCCTTCTTTTGGTTTTCTCCAAGCCCCCTGCGCCAAAGCACTTGAAACATCTCTAACATAAACCAATACATATTCATGGATGTTTGCGATCAATTTTGCATCGCCACGTTTAGAACGCTGCCACACAACCAGCGAGACGAAATTTTCTTCCCCGAAGATCTCATCACACATCATCTTTAGGTTGGCGACTTCATTATTTCCAATGCTTATCCATATAACACCCGCATCCTCAAGCAGGTTTCTGGCGAGCTTCAGGCGAGGATACATCATGTTCAGCCAGTTGGTATGAAAGCGCCCCGCAGTCTCCTTGTTCGTCGAATTCGAGAAACCCAGGGAATCTTTCTGGCCGGTATAACGAAGATAGGTATCTAGATTATCTTGATACTTGTCCGGATAAATGAACTCATTCCCAGTGTTGTACGGCGGATCGATATAGATCATCTTCACCCGCTTGTGATAGCTTTTCTGCAGGAGCTTCAGCACCTCCAGGTTGTCGCCCTCGATGAAGATGTTCTGGGTCGTGTCCCAGTTGACCGATTCCTCCGGACAAGGACGCAGCGTCCCGGTCGAGGGGGTCTGCGCGATGCGTCGCGCCAGGCTCTTGCCGTTCCAGGTGAAGCTGTAGCGCTCGGGCTGATCGTCGATCTCGTCGCCCAGCAGCTCGCGGAGCACATCGAAGTCGACCTTGCCCTCGGTGACGCACTCGGGAAACAGGCGCTTGAGGGCCTCGATGTTCTCGGCGGTGATGTCCTGAGATGCGCCGTCGGTCTTGGGGTCCAGCTTCTTCATTGTCGATCTTAGATTGTTGATTGATGATTGGAGGCAATGGCAGACGCCTAGGCGTAGCTCGATGGCATCGCGGGATTGCGGCCGAGCATGTTCAGCTTTTCAGGGAGACGGTGGTAGTCTTGAGACCGGGAATCTCCTGTAGGCGATCATCGTTGGTCAGGAGCACTGCGCCTTGCGTCAGCGCCGTTGCGGCGATGATGGCGTCGGGGATCTTGATTCGGCACTCGCGGCGCAACCGGATCGTCTCTTCCTTGACTGCATCATCAAGCGGGATAATGGCCAAACTGTCGAAGAGGGCTTTTAGGGCATCTTCTTGCGCCTCCGTCAATCCGGAGAAGCTGCGCAGCTCGATCTCAGTGATAATGGACAGTGCAAACCGACCCGGTGGCAGCGGCGCGGCAAGCAGTCCCTTCTGAAGGTAGATGACGACATTGGTATCAAGCAGGTAGTCGCAGCCCTTCATCGTGAGTCCCAATCGTCGCGCTGGGACTGCTGCCACGCCACCGGGTCTTCTATCGGCCAATCGATTGTTCCGGCAAGGCGCATCAACCGAGCGGAGTCGTCCGTATGCGGTGGGGCATTGTCCTCGCCGTCGGGCAGCAGCACGATCACTCGTGCCCTATGGCCGAAGGCATCTCGAAAGGCCTCAGGCAGCCTGCCGTCAGCGGGAATGTCAGTTTCAAGTTCTATGGCACGCATCGTATCGTCCTCACGGAGTGTTTAAGCCAGGGTCGCGGCCTAGCCGGCCCAATCTCCAATGACAAATCTTCAATCATAAATGCGCGACTGCGTCGCGCAACTCCCGCTCCAGTTGCTTGATCTGTGTGTTCAACTCGACTTGTCGGTTGAACTGGGTTTCTTTTCGAATCTTAGTCCTAATCCCCTGGATGCGCGCCTCCAGTGCACGACATTCCGCCAGGCGCGCTCTGCGCTGGCCGCGCCGCTCCAGCGCGGTTTCCAGCCGATAAGCGCCGCTCAGGTCCGCACAGGCGAGGGCGACCAGTCGGTCCGCCCAGGCCGAGTAGAGGGCGTAGAAGTGGGTCTGGGGCAGATCCGCAAAACGCAGGCTGGCGATGAATGCCTGTTGCACTGGCGAGGGGTCGGCAAGCGCGATCCAGTTTGTCACGAGGAAATCGTCCGCAACAACGGCTCCCTTCTCCGCCTGGCTGAACCGCTTGTGCGCCAGACTGACGAGGACATCACCGTCGTGAGAGAAGACGAGGATCACCGGGTACGGGATCGCCCGATGGATGACCTCGGCCAGCCGGCCAACACGCTTGCGGGCCTTCAGGTCGGCCTGTAGCAGCGCGATCTCCAAGTACTCCCGCTCGCTGTCCTGATAGGGCTGGATCGGGACAGTGCTGGGCTTGAGGGTGTAGGCCCAGGTCAAGACGTCCAGATCGTCGCGCAGGGCCTTCCGGTCGGTGACGGTCAGCGCTGCGTTCTCCTCCAACAGCTTCTTGAAAATGCGCTTGCCGAGTCGGCAGCTCGGCGGCAGGGCCAGCGCTTCGTAAAGCCTCTCGATCATGTGCTCTCACGTTCCGTGTCGAGTATCACCAGGTAGGCGACTACTTCGAAGTCGTCGACACCCCGGAAGCTGTCGTTGCTCAGTACGGTGCCGCCGGCTTGGAACAGGCTCTCGATGCCTTTTTCTTCCGCTTTGCCGGTGATCGCAGCGACCGCCTTGCCAAGCAGAGTCTGATAGTGGCTCGTGTCGAAGCCGTTCCGGGTCATGGCGTTAAAGGCCGTGACCGCTTGAGGTTCTGGATTGGAGCGACCTAGCGTCAGCTTCTTGAGGAGATCCAGGATCTTGCGGGCGTTGGTAAAGTTCAGGCGAGTCTCGCCGCTGTCCGAGACATAGACCAGGTAGTGGGGCGCGAGTGCATAGGTGCTGTCGGTGCGCACCTTGGCGTTGTCGCTGCGCAGGCAGAAGATGACGCCGGGCTCTGGAGACTTTGGGGGACCCTCATCGAGGCCGCCTTCAAGCCCCCCTGGGAGCAGGACGTCGACGAGGTCGTCGGCCGTCGTGACAGCGAAGGCCCCCAGCGGAAGGCTCTCCAAGACCTCGGCATAGTCCTTGAGATACTCCGCAAGGTCCATGCGGAAGTCGTTCAGGGTCATGTCCGTGATGGAGATGCCGCCGCCGAGGTCCTCCACGTCCACCACTTCGTTCTGAAGTTGCTCGAGCTGACGGCGCCGATACTCCAGATCCTTCATCTGGCCGGCCCCGGTGCTCTCGATGACGTTCTCCTCACCGGTTGCCGAGATGTCGAGCAGGACCATACGGCCGGCGACGCGCGCCTCCAAGTTGATGTACTCGTCCAGCTCCATGTTCGGCCAGAAATTGACCAGCTGGATGATGCTATTGCGGGAGCCGAGCCGATCAATGCGGCCGAAGCGCTGGATGATGCGCACCGGGTTCCAGTGGANGTCGTAGTTGACCAGGTAGTCGCAGTCCTGAAGGTTCTGGCCCTCGGAGATGCAATCGGTCGCGATCAGGAGGTCGATCTCAGCGGTCTCGGCCTGGTCGAGCCCTGCTTGTATGAGGGCTCGTTCCTTCGCGATCGGCGCGAAGGCTGTCAGGATGGAGGCGAGATCACGCCGCGTATCGGGCAACGTGGTGCGATTGCCCCCCGTCTGCCCGGTGACCAAGGCCGAGTGCAGGCCCAGCTCCTTCAGCGCCCAGTCGGCAATGTTGCGATAGAGGTAGCCGGCGGTGTCGGCGAACGCAGTGAAGACGATGATCTTGCGATTGCTGGGATTGATCGGCGACGTGCACTTCTCGGCGATCATCGCCTTGAGCCGGCCCAGCTTGGCATCGCGGAGTTCGTCGATCTCGCGCGCTGCGCGCAGCAGCTTGACCAGCAGGGTCTGGTCTTCCTCTAGCTCTTGGCGCCAGCGCACCCGGTCGACGTCCTGCAACAGCACCTTGATCTTGGTGCCGACCAGGTAGGGGTCGAAGGCCTCGTCCTCGAGCTCGATGTCCTCGATCGCCAGCGCTTCAACCTCGGTGTCCGCGTATGCGTCGATCCGCTCGATCAGGGTTTGAACCTGGTGGAGCAGGCGCTCGACGGTCAGCGCGAAGGAGTTGATGGAGCTTTCCATGCGCTTGAGCAGATTCACCCGCATCAGGTGGATCAGGCTCTCCTCTCTGTCGATCTGCTTGAAGACGGAGCCACCAGCGACTTGCCGGTCGTACTTACGCCCATACTCCGCGAGCTTCGCGGGCAAGACGTACTTGATAGGGGCGTAGGCGCTGAGGTTCAGGCGGCGGATATCGCGGTTGATGTCTCGCAGCTGCGGGAAGCGGTCGAGGGTGTCGATATCCGCCTTGACGTTGATGGGCTGTGCGCGCTCCGGGAAGCGGCCGATGTCGCTGAGCTCGTAGTACTTCTCGATATGCCGGCGCGAACGGGCAATGGTTAGCAAGTCGAGCAGTTTGAAGTAGTCGAAGTTCAGGGTGTCGAGCAGGCTCTCCGTGTTGCGCTCGCAGGTATCGCGGCGCAGCCATTGATTGAAGCGGATCTGCGCTATGCGCAGGGTCTGCTCGATGCTCGCAATGCCTTGACCGTACAAGGCGTCGTCGCGACCTTCCGTGATGAAGGCAACCTGGTTCTTCAGGTCGTTCATGCGATTGTTGACCGGCGTGGCCGAGAGCATCAGGACCTTGGTCTTGACGCCGGATTGGATGACGTCGCGCATCAGGCGCCCGTAACGGGTGAGCCCGTCCTTGCGCGGCGGGTTGTTGCGGAAGTTGTGGGACTCGTCGATGACGATCAGGTCGTAGTTGCCCCAGTTGAGCATCTCCAGCGTGATTTCGCCGGATTTGCCTTGCTCCCGCGTCAGATCGGTGTGGTTGAGGACATCGTAGTTGAAGCGGTCGGCGGCGAACAGGTTGCGTCGATCGTTGACCGTGTAGAGGGTCCAGTTCTCGCGCAGCTTCTTCGGGCAGAGCACGAGCACGCGGTCGTTGCGCAGCTCGTAGTACTTGATGATCGCAAGCGCCTCGAAGGTCTTACCCAGCCCAACACTGTCGGCGACGATGCAGCCGTTGTGCCGCTCGATCTTGTCGATGGCCCCGAGCACGCCGTCGCGCTGGAAACGGTAGAGCTTGCTCCAGACCAGGGTGTCCTTGATGCCCGTGCGGGTCTTTATGATGCGCTCCTCGTCCAGCTCTTCCCGCAGTTCGCTGAAGAGGTGGTAGAGGGTCAGGAAGTAGATCAGCTCTGGGGACTTGTCTCCGTAGATGGCTTCGAGCTGGGCGAGCAGTTCCGGTTTGACGTCCCGCACCAGATCGGGTGCATTCCAGATGCCGTCGAACCAGGCAAGCAAACTGTCGACCTCGTCCTTAGTCGTGAACAGGGTGTTCATGTCGAAACGGGGGGAGGCAACGAAGCCAAGACCCGATGAGGTAAAGGGGGAGCTGCCGCTGATCGCCAACCCGTCGGCGCCACGGCTGGCAACATGGATCAGATTTTGGGGGGTCGGCGACCCGACCGCCCGGACATCCGCGGTGTCGCGCAGCCACTTGGCGCAATCCCGGGCGGTCCGCGCCATGTCGAGCTGGTTGCGATAGCGCCGGTCTGTGGTCGAACCCCCCGCAAGTTCTGCGACGCGAAAGCTCGCGCCATTGTCTGCCGAGGCCGCGGGCGCTCCAGCCGGAAGGAGCAGACGGAGCGAGTCGACTTTCTTCAGGTGGTCCTTCAGCAAGGAATAGGCGTAGATGGAAAAGCTGCCCGACAACACCGAGAGCTGGGCGCCCTTGGCGATACGCTCGACCAGAACGTCGGCAACTCTACCTTGCGCCCGATTATCCAGGAGCATGATTCAGTCCGCTATGCGCAGCCCCTTGGGGGCATGCAGTGGTTTCATCCTTAGTCCAGCTGGTTTGGATTGGGGGTATCGCTCCGTCCTGAGGTTACCCATTCGTCGACTTCGTGTCGATGGAGCTTCCTCGCCGTGACCGCCAAATACAAGCGGATGCTCGACAGTAGCGATCTCCGCCCGACGCCTCATCATAGCGCGAGAGTGCAGGCATGTTGTGATCACGCCCCTTGAGAGCTTGGCTAAGAGCTGGACCATCTCTTCCCCTTGCTGCACAGTCGCTAAGATCCAGACGATCTGGCGGGCCTAGATGCCGGCTAGGCTCTGCGCCTTGGCGATCTCTTCGCGTCCCATCTTCTGCTACATCATCGCGCCACTGCAACTCCCCTCCGGCCGACAGCCCGTAACTTGCCGGCGAGACCGACCCGTGCCCGCCGCAACGCGACATTGCCAAGCGCCGGGTAAGATTCGTCGAGGCGCATGTCGGCGGGAGTTGCTTAAAACACGACAGATCGCTTGAGAGACGGCGGTATTGCATGGTGCGGCGTCCCTCAGGGTTATCCGCAAGGTGCCACCACTGTCATCTCCACGACTGGCTAACACGATATCACATCCGCCAACGCTCGTGTACATCCGAGCAACAATCGCGTACGATAGTGCCATGTTGTGAGCAACCAAGGGGAGGAGCCACCTTGAACGACGTCGAGGCCCAACTCACACGCCAGATCGGCGAGCGGCTGCGGGCCGCCCGTCAGGCCCGGCGCTTCAGCCTTGCCGAGCTGGCGGCGCGCA
>PR_CR_10_Liq_1_inCRDRAFT_1002140_pt1 | contig 10233 bp, 7 predicted proteins | sample PRCRCaboRojoPR_3_FD_10241 | JGI IMG/M metagenome (IMG submission 10241) | reverse complement strand
GTGGCGCGAGCTGACGTTGCGCTTGCATTGCTCTCTGAAACATATCAAGGTTGACGCTGAGACAGTGGGATCCACTCGCCCACTAGAGGCAAAGGTTTATGGCAAAAGATAGCTCCACTGGCGATAGCGACAAGCTCCTTTATTGCTCGTTCTGTGGTAAGAGTCAAAATGAAGTTCGCAAGCTAATTGCTGGTCCTTCGGTCTTTATCTGCGATGAATGTGTCGATTTATGCAACGATATCATTCGGGAAGAGGTGCAGGAGGCGGCTAGCGAGGCCAGCTCAGATAAGCTGCCTATTCCCAGAGAAATCAACGACATCCTCGACCAGTACGTGATTGGCCAACAGCGGGCCAAGCGCGTTTTGTCGGTCGCGGTCTACAACCACTACAAGCGTCTCCGCTACGCACCTGATGCCCGTGGTGACGATGTCGAACTCAGTAAATCTAATATTTTGCTTGTGGGCCCTACCGGTAGCGGTAAAACCCTGCTCGCGGAAACCTTAGCCCGGTTACTCGATGTGCCGTTCACCGTCGCTGATGCGACCACGCTGACCGAGGCGGGTTATGTGGGTGAGGACGTCGAAAATATTATTCAGAAGCTGCTTCAGAAGTGCGATTACGACGTTGAGCGCGCCCAAATGGGTATCGTGTACATCGACGAAATCGACAAGATTTCCCGCAAGTCCGACAACCCGTCGATCACCCGCGACGTATCGGGCGAGGGTGTCCAACAAGCCTTGCTGAAGCTCATTGAGGGCACTGTGGCGTCGGTGCCACCGCAGGGTGGGCGCAAGCATCCACAACAGGAGTTTTTGCAGGTAGATACCAGCAACATCCTGTTTATTTGTGGCGGTGCTTTTGCGGGTCTCGACAAGATTATCCGCAACCGCTCTGAGAAAGGCGGCATCGGCTTTACCGCCGACGTCAAGAGCAAAGACCAAAACCGCAATATTGGCGAGACCTTGGGTGAGCTGGAACCCGACGATTTGGTCCGCTTTGGCCTGATCCCAGAATTCGTAGGGCGCTTACCGGTTATTGCTACCCTTGAAGAACTCGACATAGACGCGCTTGTGCAAATCTTAACCGAGCCTCGTAATGCGCTAACCAAGCAGTACGCCAAGATGTTCGAAATGGAAGGCGTTGAAATTGATTTCCGCGAAGACGCTTTACGCGCTGTGGCCGAGCGTGCCATGGAGCGGCGTACGGGCGCGCGTGGTCTACGATCCATCCTCGAGGGTATTCTGCTGGATTCGATGTACAGCATTCCGTCTCAACCAACAGTGGCAAAGCTTGTTATTGACGAGAGCGTCATCAAGGGTGAGTCTGAGCCCCTGTTGGTACACGAAACTCAGGACACCGCGAAAACGGCTCAAGAGTAGCCTGTTTTAGGGCGGTTATCGGGGCCCGACGGCCTGCCGCCCCCACGGGACCCCGGTTAACACAAGACCTGTCGTGGCTATTGCATAATGGCCGCTAAACCCCCATGTCATGGGGAAGCCGACCGGAGAGAGCTATGTCTGACGCCGTTGCAACCGAGTTACCGTTACTGCCGCTGAGAGATGTGGTCATCTATCCACATATGGTCATTCCCCTATTTGTCGGCAGGGAAAAATCGATAGAGGCCCTTGAGCAGGCCATGGCGGGCAGCAAACAGGTTTTGTTGGTAGCGCAGCGCAATGCTGCGGATGACAACCCTGCCGTCGATGACCTGTACCAGGTGGGCACCATCTCCAATATCTTGCAGCTACTCAAGTTGCCCGATGGCACGATTAAAGTCCTGGTCGAGGGTGACAGCAGAGCGGCCATTGAAGCCATGAACGATGACGGCGATTACACCATTGCCCACGTTCGGCAGATTGAATGCGAACCTGTGCCCGATGGTGAGGCGAACGATCTGGTCAAAGCCACAGTTGAACACTTTGAAAAATACGTCAACACCAGCAAAAAGGTGCCCGCAGAGGTGCTGACGTCGCTGTCGGGCATCGACGACCCCGGTCGGCTCGCCGACACCATTGCGGCGCACATGGGTGTTGAGCTACCCGAGAAGCAACATATCCTCGAAATTGCGTCTGTCCCGGCCCGCATTGAACACTTGTTGGGGCTGATGGATGCCGAGATCGATTTGTTTCAGGTCGAAAAGCGGATCCGTGGGCGCGTTAAGAAACAAATGGAGAAGAGTCAGCGCGAGTACTACTTGAATGAGCAGATGAAAGCCATTCAGAAAGAACTCGGCGATATGGATGATGCGCCCAACGAAGTGGATGAACTTCAGACGCGCATCGATCAGGCGCGTATGCCCGAGGAGGCGCGGGAAAAAGCGGTTACCGAGCTGGCCAAGCTGAAGATGATGTCACCTATGTCGGCAGAGGCATCCGTGGTACGTGGCTACATTGAGTGGATGGTCAGCGTTCCTTGGCACAAACGCAGCAAGGTGAAACACGACCTGGGTCGAGCGGCCAATGTGCTAGATACCGATCACTATGGGTTGGAAGAAGTTAAGGACCGTATCCTCGAATATCTCGCGGTGCAGAAGCGCGTGCGCAAAGTAAAGGGGCCGGTTCTGTGCCTGGTAGGACCGCCCGGTGTCGGTAAAACATCGCTGGGTGAGTCAATCGCTCGCGCCACGAATCGTAAGTTCGTACGTATGGCCTTGGGCGGCGTACGAGACGAAGCAGAGATTCGTGGACACAGGCGTACCTATATCGGCTCTATGCCAGGCAAGCTGCTACAAAAAATGTCGAAGGCGGGTGTCAAAAACCCTCTGTTTTTGCTCGATGAAATTGACAAGATGGGCATGGATCATCGAGGAGATCCGGCTTCGGCCATGCTCGAAGTGCTCGATCCTGAGCAGAATCATGCGTTCAACGATCACTACCTGGAAGTCGATTACGACTTATCGGATGTGATGTTTGTCTGTACCTCGAACACGATGAATATTCCCGGTCCTCTGCTCGATCGCATGGAAGTGATCCGGATACCGGGTTACACCGAAGACGAAAAATTGAGCATTGCAGAGCGCTACCTCATTCCCAAGCAGATCAAGCAAAACGGTCTCAAGCACGATGAGATTATTGTCAGTTCTGAGACGGTGCTCGATATCATTCGTTATTACACCCGTGAAGCGGGTGTTCGGGCGCTAGAGCGAGAAATCGCTAAAGTGTGCCGCAAGATGGTCAAGCGCTTTGCCACTGGTGAAGTGACAGGCACAACGACCGTTACGCCCACGCTGCTGCCCGATCTGCTCGGTGTCAGGAAGTTTAATTTCGGTATTGCCGAGGAAGAGAACAAGGTCGGTCAGGTAACAGGTTTGGCTTGGACGTCGGTGGGGGGAGAATTGCTTACCATTGAGGCGGTATCCGTTACCGGTAAGGGCCGCCATATCAAGACCGGTTCCCTCGGGGATGTCATGCAGGAATCGATTCAAGCCGCCATGACAGTGGTGCGGTCTCGATCGCAAATGCTTGGGGTACCGGCGGCCTATCATGACAAGCACGACGTACACATTCATGTGCCCGAGGGCGCCACGCCGAAAGATGGTCCCAGTGCAGGTATCGCCATGTGTACGGCGCTAGTGAGTGTTGCGACGGGCATTCCTGTGCGGGCCGACGTGGCTATGACCGGTGAAATTACGCTGCGCGGTGAAGTGCTACCCATCGGTGGCTTGAAAGAAAAATTATTGGCTGCCCGACGTGGCGGTATTCGCACTGTCATCATCCCAAAAGAAAATGAACGCGACTTGAAAGAAGTGCCTGACAACATCATGGAAAATCTTGAGATCCGTGCGGTCAAATGGATCGATGAAGTGTTAGCGCTGGCATTGGAGCGCGCCCCCGATCCTCTGAGCGATGATGATTACCTGGCAGAGCCAGCAGGCGTCGTCGCCAATGACGATGATCAAGGCGCCGAGCCGCGGGTTTCGGCACATTGATATGCCTTTCAAGTTGACCGCAATGTGGGTGAGGGTTTAATCTCTAACGTCTCCCGAGGCGCTCTCGCCCTTTACTAAACGCCACGACTCCTAAGAGGTTTATACGTGAACAAAAATGAATTGATTGACGCCATTGCTACCGAAGCTGACTTGTCTAAAGCATCCGCCGGTCGCGCTCTCGATGCTGCCATCAGCGCCATTACCGATGCACTCAGCAAGCAGGAAACTGTGTCTTTGGTCGGTTTCGGTACCTTTGCGGTTAAACACCGTGCCGCTCGCGATGGTCGCAATCCTCGCACTGGCGAAACCATTCAGATTGCCGCGTCTAACACGCCTAGCTTCAAAGCGGGCAAAGCCCTGAAAGACGCCTGCAACGCGTAAGCAGCTCTGCGTTACGCAGGGTTTGCTGACCGCAGACTAGGAAAGGCGCTATTAGCGCCTTTTTTTCGTTTAAACGATCACTCACCTATCGGATTCATCACCTTATGTTGCAGTCGATTCGAGAGGGAACTCAAAGCACTTGGGTGCGGGTTCTTGTCATTCTCATTGTGCTTTCATTCGCCGGTTTCGGTCTTGAGCAGGTGCTCTTTGGCGGCACCGGTACCTCGGTTGCCGAGGTCAATGGTGAAGAGATCACCCCGCAGCAATTACAGATTGCTATCGATGCCCAAAAGCGCCAAATGCAGCAGATTTTTGGCGACAACCTTGACCCCGCTATGCTCGAAGACGACCGTTTACGGCCTTCTGCTCTCGAGGGATTGGTTGAGCGAGAGTTACTTCTGCAGGAGGCGCGTCGACAAAACTTGACCGCAAGCAGCCGCGCAATCGGTCGACTTGTGGCCGATGTTGAAGCGTTCAAGGTCGATGGGCGTTTTGATGCGGATCGCTTCAAAGTCGTTCTAGCCAATGCGGGTCTGACCCCAGAGCGGTTCCGTCGATCGCAGTCGCAAGACTTAATTTTGCAGCAGGTCCAGAGCTCGGTCGCCGATACCGAGTTCACAACGCCCCTCGAGTTGAGTGCAGCCGCCAGCGTGCTGACCGAAGAGCGCGAGGTACGGTACTTACTGTTAAATCCCGAAACGCTAGTGGCCGAATCGGCGATTAGCGAGGATGAGCTGCGCGCTTACTACGACACTAATCCTGAACAGTTCGTCTCTGAAGCGGCGGTGGTCGCCGAGTATGTCGAGTTGGCCATCGAGGACTTCTTCACGCCCGTTGACCCGTCAATGGTCGATGAGCAGTTGGCGGCGGTAAAGGCTGATTACACTGTTGCGGATCAGGCACGCGTGTCACACATCCTGTTGATTCCCACGGACGACGAAGATTCGGATGCTTTTGCACAGCGAGTTGATGATGTCGCCGCACGTTTGAGCGGAGGTGAGGATTTCGCCGCTGTTGCCGAGAGCGCCTCTGATGATTTGGGTTCCGCTAGCGCTGGTGGTGAGCTGGGTTTCACCGATGGCAGCGCGTTCCCCGAGCCGATGGAAGCGGCCATTGCAGCGCTGGAGGTGGGTGAGATATCGGCACCGGTTGAAACCGATGCGGGTACACATTTCATTCGCGTTGATGAGCGGATTGCAGGGGAAACCCCTGACGATGGGGTTTTACGCGCCGAATTGGAAGCGTCCATTCAGCGCAGTGAGGCCGAGCGAGAACTCCTGCTTGCTGTCGACACCCTGCGAGATTTGAGCTTTAACGCGGCAGGGTTGGAAGGACCCGCAAAGGCGATTGGCGCTTCGGTGCAACGGGCCGAGTCGGTGACACGGAGCTCGGGAGAGGGCGTATTTGCCAATGCCCAGGTTCGCAATGCCCTGTACGCGCCCGAGGTGCTCGAAGCGGGTAATAACAGCGACGTCATAGAGATAGCGGGTCCACGTTTTGTGGTGGCTCGTGTTGCAGAGCGTATCCCACCAGCGCCGAAGGCCTTTGAAACGGTAGCTGCCGACATTAGGCAGCAACTGGAAGCCGAGGCATTGCAAAAGCGTCTGCAGGAACTGCTAGCGGATATCGCCACGCGACGCGCCTCTGGTGACGGCTTCGATGCCATCGCGGAAGAGGGCGGTTACGAGTGGCAGGTGGTACTGGATGCCAAGCGCAGAGGCGGACAGCTACCCCGGGAAATTGCCGAGGCGGCTTTTACTATGACACTCACGGAAGCGCCCGATCTAGAGCTGGTGACGCTGCCCGGTGATCAGTACGCGGTCGTTGAGCTGTCTCGCATTCGCCCTGGTGCTGTGCTGAACCTCAGTGATGCAGAAGCTCAAGCACTTGCCCAGCAGGTGTCACAGCTGCAGGGAGAGGTGTCACTGTTAGAATTCCGCCGCGCCTTGCGAGCGGATGCCACGATTGTGACCCGCTAAGGTGATCTGATGGCTCCTGACGCTAAGGGACAGGATCCCCTAGCAAGTTTGGCCGCGTCGCTACAAGGCCACAACGAGGGCGCGGCGACCGGTCTTGCGACAGTCACCGGTAGACCATTGCCGCCGGTCGAGCGTTGGAACCCAAGCTACTGCGGCGATATTGATATTGAAATCCGCGCCGATGGTTCCTGGTGGCACGAAGGCACACCCATCAAGCGCCAGGAGCTGGTGAAATTGTTCGCCAGTATTCTGATACGTGAGCAAGAGCACTACTACCTAGTAACGCCCGTTGAGAAGGTGAAGATACGGGTGCAATTGCATCCTCTTATCGTGATCGATGCCGAGCCCTTGCAGGCCCCAAAAAATAGCGGCGTGTCACAAGAAGATGGCTATCCCATACAAGTTTTAACGCTGAATACCGGTGGTCACATACCGGTGAGTAATCGTTACCCATTGGCCCTTGAACCCAGGGCTAACGGTGCAGCCTTTGTTACCCTCGAGCGGGGCTTGACCGCTTTATTTAGTCGGGCCGCGTGGTATCGATTGGTCGAGTCCGCTGATGATAGTGGTGCGGTTCACAGTGGCGATTACCGCTTTGTATTAACCGATGAACTCTAGTGTGCAGTTGCGTATACGCAACCTGCGTTTCCAACAGNTGCGTATTCCGTTTTGGCAGATTGATCGGGGGTCAANCTGGGTTGTTTTGGGTAAAAACGGCTCGGGCAAGCAAGCGATCGATACGGTGTTATTGGGAGCAGACCTACCCAGTGCTAGCGCCGTAGCTTGTGAGCGTTTTATTGCCGATGACGAAGTGGCACTCATCTCCTTTGAACGCCAGCAGCAGTTGTATGAGCGCGAGCTGAAACTTGAGGCCAACGACGCACTGTCTGAGGATGATCTAGGAACCCCCGTCAGGGCTTTTCTACCTGCTGATGCAGACCGCAGTAAAGAGTGCAGCGAGTTGTTGGACGCCTTCAATCTGCGGCATCGCCTCGATACCCGGTACCGCTTTTTAAGCACCGGCGAAAGTCGCAAATTACTGATCCTACAAGCGCTGTTAAACGGCACCACCCTGCTAGTCCTCGATAATCCTTTCGATGGACTTGATGTGACTAGTTGTGCCTTGTTGAGCACGGTGCTTCGGACGGTGGCAGCACGGGGAACATCGGTGGTGCTACTGCTTAGTAATCGACAGGATATTCCCGACTGGGTAGAGCATGCGGCACTTGTGACCGCTGGCGATTTTCGCGTGCTGGGGGATGCACAATCGGATGCGGTAAAGGCCGAGCTGCAGGCCCATTTCACCTGGGGCCAAGAAGAGGCATTGGATTGGCCCGACGACGCTGTCGATCCAGAGCTGTACCCGCACCGTCATTTGGTCGCCTTAGATGGCTGCGAGGTTCGCTACGGGGGTAAAACGGTGCTCAATCAAGTGCACCTACAGATTGCACCGTTGCAGCATACGTTGATTACCGGCGCCAATGGCTCGGGCAAGTCGACGTTACTGGGTTTGATAACAGGGGATTGCCCCCAGTGTTACAGCAACCCCGTAACCGTCTTTGGTCACCGTCGTGGTTCCGGCGAGTCCCTGTGGGATATCAAACGGCCTATGGGGATTGTGAGTAATGGGCTGCACCGGGAATATCGGGTGCATTGCGATGTGCGTACGGTGGTGGTGTCGGGTTTGTTCGATTCCATTGGCGTGTATGAACCGGTGACGGCGCGCCAGTGGCAAATGGCCGAGCGCTGGCTGGTGCTAGCAGGGCTTGCAGGTCGGGGCAGAGAGGCGTTTCAGCGCCTCAGCTACGGCGAGCAGCGCTTAGCACTAATTGCGCGAGCCCTCATAAAAGGGCCCTTGCTATTGATTCTGGATGAGCCGACCCAAGGGCTTGATGAGCCGAATCGCCACCGGGTATTGCAGTTCATTCAAACAGTCAGCGATCGCTGCCGCAGCACAATGGTATTTGTGAGCCACCGTCAGGACGAGCATTTGCCACTGTTTCAGCAGCACCTACACCTGTCCTGAGGGCAGCCCTGGCAATATCTGGCCACTACATATTGGGGTAGTTAGGTCCGCCAAATCCTTCGGGGGTCACCCAGGTGATGTTCTGTGACGGGTCTTTGATATCGCAGGTTTTGCAGTGGACACAGTTTTGCGCATTGATTTGGAAGCGCTTGCCCTGATCGTCTTCAACCACTTCGTAAACCCCCGCAGGGCAATAGCGCTGTGCCGGCTCATCGTAAGTGGCAGGTTCTGCGTAATGGGGATATCCGGGTTGGCCAGGGTTAGGTGGCAGGGCTGATCCTCTTCATGGTTGGTGTTCGATAGAAATACCGAGGACAGCCGATCAAACGTAATTTTGTTGTCCGGCTTCGGGTAGTCGATTTTCGGTGCTTCGTCGGCTCTTTTCAGGCAGGCGTAATCGGGCTTGCTGTCGTGAAGCGTGAAGGGCAGTCGTCCACCAAAAATGTTTTGATCAATCCATACCAAGCCTGCACCTAGAAGGTACCCGAACTTGTGCATAAACCCTGGGAAGTTTCGGGTTGTGTACAGTTCATCACCCAGCCATGAGCCTTTGACTTTGGCATCGAAGGCCACCAGGTCAGCGGCTGCATTGTCACCTGAGGCCAGGGCTTCCATGACGGTCTCGGCAGCTAGCATGCCGCTCTTCATGGCGGTGTGGTTCCCTTTGATTTTGACCGCGTTCAGAGTGCCCGCGTCACAGCCAATTAGCAGTCCGCCTGGGAAATGCATTTTCGGCAGTGAGTTATAGCCACCTTTCGCGAGGGCACGGGCGCCGTAGGCGATGCGTGTCCCGCCCTCCAAATAACGCGAGGTCTCGGGATGGGTTTTCCATCGGTTGAACTCTTCGAAGGGACTGACATGGGGGTTGGCGTAGTTAAGATCGGTAATGAACCCTAAATACACTTCGTTGTTGTCGGCGTGATACATGAACGCGCCACCGGAACTGCCACTCTCAGACAACGGCCATCCCAGGCCATGGATCACCTTACCCGGCTCATGGCGGCTGGGGTCAATCTGCCAGATTTCTTTGATGCCGATGCCATAGTGTTGCGGGTCTTTGCCGGCATCTAATTCAAATTGGCGGATAAGTTGCTTACCCAAGTGGCCCCGGCAACCCTCGGCAAAGAGCGTGTAGCGGGCGTGAAGCTCCATGCTGGGTACGTGACTGTCTTTCTCCGTGCCATCAGCACCGATACCCATGGCACCGGTGGCGATACCCTTGACGGCACCCTGGTCGTCATAAAGTATTTCTGCGGCGGTGAAGCCCGGATAAATCTCTACCCCCAAGTCCTCCGCTTGCTGTGCTAGCCAGCGGCAAACGTTGGCCATGGAAACAATATAATTGCCGTCGTTGTGGGTTGGCTTGGGGATCATGAAGTTCGGCAGTTTGGTGGCCGATGTTGCCCCCGTGTAGAAGAAGAATGTGTCTTCGGTGACCTCGTTCGTTACCGGGGCTTCTCGATCGCGCCAGTCGGGGAATAACTCGTCTAGGGCGCGGGTCTCGAGCACAGCGCCTGACAGAATATGTGCGCCCACTTCGGAGCCTTTCTCCACAACACACACAGTGGTTTCGCGCCCGGCGGCTTGGGCCAGTTGCATAATTCGACAGGCCGCCGAGAGACCGGCTGGACCTGCGCCTACGATGACTACATCGAACTCCATTGATTCGCGTTCCATGGGTGTTACCTCATTGATAAAACGGGGGGCGACCGCCGCGGCCGTTGCAGGTTACTGGGAAGTCGTTTTTTTGAACTTTCGGTATGTTACACTTTCGCGCCCTACGATATCATCCCGGTGGGAAAAAAAAGACGCTCGCACGCCCTATCTGGACCTTGAAGCCCGGGCCTGTATAGGGCCATTATGCCGGCGCAAACGACGACAGCAATGGAGACGCTATGAAAGCACTGGTCGCAGTGAAA
>PR_CR_10_Liq_1_inCRDRAFT_1002139_pt1 | contig 10235 bp, 11 predicted proteins | sample PRCRCaboRojoPR_3_FD_10241 | JGI IMG/M metagenome (IMG submission 10241) | reverse complement strand
TTCGACATGCCGCTCCAGCAGCGCGTAGAAGACGACCTCGTTGCGGTCCTGCAGGACCCGTAGGAAGACGTGCTTGTCCAGATCGGTGGTGAAGCCGCGGAGGTTGTCTTCAGCTCGGGTGACCTGTTCTTCGAGGGTGGAGATGTGCGGGGGTAGCAGGCCGTGCAAGTTGAACGCATCGCGTTCTTCGGCGGTGAAGGCGGATTCTTTGTTGAGGATGGGGAAACGCGTCAGCATGGTGCCGGGCAGGTTCGTTTCAAGGACCTCGGTACCGTCCTCACGCGTGCGTCGTTCGTAGGGAATCATGCGGTCTCCTTGGGTCGGTGGGCTTACGGCCGGTTGGGCCCGGCCAGCATGCGGGATTGTTCGGCGAAGAACGTCAAGGTGGCGTCACCTGGCGCGCGCTGCAAGGCGCGTTCAAAGGCGTCGGCTGCGTCCTGCCAGGCACTGCGGTTGAAGTGGATCTGACCGACTTGCGCCCACGGAGCTGCCCATGACGGTTGCTCACCAGCGAGGAGGGTCAAGCGTTCAATGGCCCCTCCTACGTTGCCTGCATCGTACTCCTCGAGGGCTGCTTGGTACGCCAGCGCAGCTTGAGTACCTACCTGCGTCGCGTGCCCGACCGTTTGTTTCAAGCGTCGCAACGCTGGGTGGTTTGGGAAGCGTTGCTCAAGGTTCGCGACGTGCGTGACAGCGGCATCGGTATCGCCCGCCTGCAGTGCCGCTTCGACGACACCTGCCGCCGGCGCGCCCCAGTCCGCAGCGGCCGTGGCGGCGGTCATAAAAGCCTGTTCGGCTGCCGTCCAATCACCGTCCGCACCCAAGGCGAGGGCATGCCGGTACGCCTCGCTGGCCTCAAGGCCCCACCGTTCGCGTTCTTGAACGACACCGAGCGCATGGGCGATCTCGCGGTCATCTGGAAACTCGCGGGCCAGTGCCTGCAGGCGCCGCAAGGCGTCGGTGCGCCGATCTTGCTCGAGATCAAGACGGGCCTGCAAACGCCGCGCGGTGAGAAGGGTGGGCGCGTCAGCCAAGGCTTGCTCGATGAACGTTCGCGCGGCAGGCAGATCATCCTCTTCAAACCGGGCGTAAGCCAGTTGGGTGCGCACCTCAGCGCGTGCGGCGCGTTCGTCTACCGTTAGGCCACCCTGTTGGTCTTCAAGTTGGGTCCACGTGACGTTGGCCCGCACCCACCAGGAGACCGCTTGGAGCGTACGGGCAAGCTGCCGCAAGGCCGCCGCTTGCGCCTGAGGCGTGGTGGCCTCCGCCACAGCGAGTTCGGCTGCCTCAATGGCGACCGACCAGACGGGAACATCCGGCGTGGCGTCCACCTGACTTTGTTGGGCACGCTCGAACGCTTCGGTAGCAGCCGTCAGCTCAGCCGATTGCGCAGCCACCGTCTGGGTCAGCATGCACACCATGATGATGACGGCCAAAGGCCCCCCACGCGGGCGTCGCTGGCGGGTGATGGTGCGGTCTGCGAGGGTCATGGCTACCTAATTGGACTGTAGCAAAGCCATCTTGACGGTTGGGTGGCGCTTGGCTACCCTCGCGTTCGGAGGATGTCCCTTGTTTGAAGCCTTAGGCGAACGCCTACAGTCGATTGCCGCCAGCCTGAAAGGGCGCGGCAAGCTGACCGAAAGCGACGTAAAACAAGCGCTGCGCGAAGTGCGTATTGCGCTGCTGGAAGCCGACGTGCATGTCGATGTGGCGCGAGCCTTCACGCAAGCGGTACAGGAACGCGCGGTCGGGAGCGACACGCTACTCAGCCTCACGCCGGACCAGCGGGTGATTGGGCACGTGCGCGACGAGTTGCGCGAGGTCCTGGGCAGGGATGCGTCGGTGCCTGAACTTGCCAACGACGGCAACGTGTGGCTGCTCATGGGGCTTCAAGGGGCAGGTAAAACCACCACCGCCGGCAAGCTTGCCTACCACTACAAATCGAAAGGACGCCGGCCGCTTCTCGTGGCTGCCGACACCCAACGGCCGGCCGCGCGAGACCAGCTTGAGGTGCTTGCAGGTCAGGTCGGCGTTCCGATTCTGAAGGTGGCTGATGGTGAGGCGCCCGAGACCACCGCGCAGCGGCTTCGCGCTTGGTTGGCGGATGATTTTCGGGATTTGGTGATTGTGGACACCGCCGGACGCTTGCAGGTTGACGAGGCTTTGATGGATGAGCTGGCTGCATTGTCGCAGGCCGTGGGTCCAACCGAACGCCTGCTGGTGATCGATGCGATGACGGGGCAACAGTCACTCCCTGTTGCGCAAACGTTCGACGAACGCGTGGGNGTCAGCGGATTGGTCCTCAGCAAGACGGACGGTGATGCGCGGGGTGGCGCGGCGTTATCGGCCAAACATGTGACCGGTAAACCGATCGTGTTCGCAGGAACCAGTGAACGCCTGGATGGCCTTGAGCCGTTCCGTCCCGACCGGGCGGCTGACCGCATTCTCGGTATGGGTGACGTGCTGACCCTGATCGAGAAGGCCGAGGCGCTTGAAGCTGAGGAGTCCGAAGGAGCGGCTGCCGGACGTACGCCACAAGATTTCACCTTGCAGGACATGCTGAACCAAATGCGGCAGCTCAAGAAGCTGGGGTCCTTTGGTGAGGTGCTCAGCATGATCCCCGGGGCGAACAAGATGCTGCCTGAGGGTGCGTCGGTGGATGAGAAAGAAATCGGTCGGATGGAAGCCATCCTGTCCAGCATGACGGAGAAAGAGCGCACGATGCCGAAACTGCTTGATGCCAGCCGACGCAAGCGGATTGCGGCCGGGTCTGGCACCCAGGTGCAGGACGTTAACCGTTTGGTGAAGAACTACGACCAGATGAAGAAAATGATGAAGCGAATGGGCAAAGGCCGGCGTGGGGGGATGGGCTTACCGCCAGGCGTGGGCGGACGCTGAGGTCGTTGCCTACGCTGCGCGTTTCGTGCTAATCTGTCCCACTGCTGCCACGTCATGTTGTGGCGCCTTAACTTGATTGCCGCTCACGGCCGAGGTTGCGGCCCGGGGAAGGAACGACCGAAATGGTGAAGATTCGTCTGATGCGCATGGGTTCAAAACGCAACCCGCACTATCGCGTGGTGGTGACCGACGCCCGCAAGAAGCGTTCGGCTGACTACATTGAACAACTGGGTTACTACGACCCCCGCGACACGACCGAAGAGCCGCTCAAAGTCAACACGGAACGCGCGCAGCACTGGTTGAGCGTTGGCGCCCAACCGACCGATACGGTCGTGCGCTTGTTCCAGCAGGCTGGCGTGGAGGTTCCCGCCGTCCAAGCCAAGCGTCGCAACGCCTACACGCAGCGCGTGGCTGCCGGCAGCTAAACACGGCCTGTCATGACGCTTGAACTCGTCACTTTCGTGGTGCAAAACCTGGTCGAAGATCCTGATGCTTTGACGGTTGAAGCCCATCGCTCCGATAGCGGTCTGAGGATTGATATCGCTTGCGGAGAAGGTGACGCCGGGCGCATCATCGGCCGGAACGGCCGCATTATCAACGCCATCCGCACGCTTGCTCGCGCAGCGGCAGACGGCCGTGAACGAATCGATATCAACCTCGCGGATTGACCTCATTGAACCGCAACCCAAAAGGCCCACCGGACGGTTTCGTTCCGGTGGGCCGTGTTGGTAAAGCCCACGGCCTCAAGGGTCGGTTTCGCCTTCAGGCTGACGGTCTGAACGTTGAACGTCTCGCGCCAGGCGACCCGGTGTGGCTCGACGGCCTCGGTGAAGCCGTGATTGAGACATTAGAACCCCGCGCCTCGTTTGCGGTGGTGCAGGTTGACCGCGTCCGGGATGCCGACCACGCCCGCATGCTGCTGCACCACTCTGTGTACGCGGTGGTTGCGGACGAGGATGTGCAACCAGACCCGGAAGGCATGCCGGTCATCTTGAACGGCCAGCCGTTCGGTGAGATCGTCCGCCTGCTTGGAAGCGACGCGAGTCCCCTGGTCGAGGTTGACACGGAGACGGTCGGACGTATCCTCGTCCCGGCCGTCGCGCCTTACGTACACTGGCGCCCCGATGGGCTGCACCTGGAAGACCCACCTGAAGGGCTGCTGCCGTCATGATCGTCACGATCTACACGCTCTTTCCGAACCTCGTTGAGCCGTACCTCCAAGAGGCGATCTTGGCGCGAGCGATCCACGAGGGCAAGCTAACCGTTCAGATACGCGATTTAAGACGCTTTGCAGGCAACGCCAGCGGCCGGGTTGACGACGCGCCATACGGTGGTGGCGCTGGCATGGTGATCCGACCGGATGTGGTGACCGCAGCGCTCAACGAAGTCACCCAAGACGAACCACCCCCCAATGAAACGGTGCTGCTCACGCCGGCAGGTGAACGCGCCACGCAACGCACCATGGAGGACCTCGCCACGCAAACCCACATCTGCCTGGTTGCCGGTCGGTACGAGGGGTTTGATGCGCGCGCCGAAAGCCGTTTCGACCGGCACTTATCGATTGGTGATTACGTCTTGATGGGCGGGGAACTCCCCGCGCTCGTGGTCCTTGAGGCTGTGGCGCGCCTGCTTCCAGGCGTGTTGGGTGATGAGGACAGCCACCGTCACGACTCGTTTTCAACGGGTCTGCTGGACCACCCACAGTACACACGCCCTGCCGTCTTTGAGGGGGAAGCGGTCCCTGATGTGCTCACGTCAGGCCATCACGCCAATGTGGCGCAGTGGCGTCGGCGCACAGCGCTTGAACGCACCGCCAAGGTCCGGCCGGACCTGATCGACCCCAAAAAGCTCACGCCCGACGAGCGGGCGTGGCTGACGGCGCTACAACGCAACAACAACGAAGACGACGCTTAAGGCGAGCCGTACTCCGTTTGCATACGCTCAACAGCTTGGTCGGTCAGATCGGGCACGTCGTCGGCGGCGAACACCACCAAGCCTGAAGCCGAACCGATATCCAGTACCAGGTCGTAACCCTGGTCGGCGGCCAAGCCTTCGATGATGACGTTGGCGGCCTGTTCGGCAGGCGCGGCTGCGTCTCGGATCGCCTGCACGCCTTCGTTACGGCGTGTCTCGATCGTCACCGACAGGGCCTGCAGTAGCTCTTGCTGTTCGGCGGACAGCTGACCGTTTTGCGCCTGACCGAGCAGGTCTTGACGCTGCTGCAGCAGCTCTTGAAGTTCACCGTCCAACGATTGCGTCAGGCGATCGATCTCCGCTTGCGCTGGGTGCGCACGAATCAGCGCTTGCGTGTCCACAAAGGCGAGCGAGACTTGGGCGGACGCCTGGCCCGCAATGGCGACAAGCAGGACAACAACGAACGTAAGGGGGGCTGCAATGCGTTTCATCACGGTCCGACGGTACCACCCACACCACGGAGTGCGCAGCCAGCGCCGAGAACCGGTCCGCTGTTGGCGGTACGATGCCGCGGCATGTCGTTGGCGGTTTGGGTGACCTTGGCAGGCTTCGTACTCGGTGCGACCTTGGCCAGTTTTTTGGGTTTGGTGGCCGACCGCCTTCCCAAAGGACGCTCCGTGGTAGCGCCTCGCTCGCGCTGTGATGCGTGTGACACCACCCTTCAGCCTTTGGACCTCATTCCCATCGTGAGTTTTCTCGCGTTCGGCGGGCGCTGTCGCCACTGCCGGGTGCCACTACCCGCGAGGCTGCTGGTGGTGGAGGTGATTTTTGGCGTGATCGTGGCGTCCTTGGCCGTCTGGTCGTTCGTGCACGCCGACGCCGCCACGTTTGCCGTGCTCACCCTGTGGGCGTCCGTGCTGTACGCCGCCGCCATCATCGATCTCGACACGCTCGAACTGCCCGACGTTCTCACCCTGGGTGGCACAGCGGCCACCGCCACCCTCGCCGGCGCGCTGGGGATTGGACCCGTGGTGTTTGGCGGCCCTTGGCTGGCGTCGCTTACAGGCATGGTCTGGGCGGCAGGCTCCATTGTGCTCGTGAACCGAATCGGCGGTCTGGCCCTACGCCGGTTTCGTGACACCAACGACCGGCTTCGTCCTATCGGCTTTGACGAGGTGAACACCGCCGCATTCGCCGGGGCATTTCTTGGTGCCGTCGCTGGCCTAGCGGTGGCAGGTTTGCAGGCGCTCATCAAACGCGTTCATCCCGCGCACCCAAGACTGCCGGAACCGTTGCTTTACGCCACCCTGCCGGTCGCCTTCTTGGTGGCACCGATCGGGGTGGGCTTGCAAGCCAGCGTGCACGGACTTTTGGCGGGTGCCGGCACCGCCGCGCTGGTTGGCGGCGTGTACTGGTGGTGGCGGGACCGTCACACAGGCCCAGAACATGACCAGGACAACGCCACTCCAGACGCGCAAGATCCCGCCGCCGACGAACCTGTCGCCATGGGCTTCGGTGACGTCAAACTGGCCGCCTTGATCGGGCTGATCGTGGGACCGTCCGGATGGTGGGTGACTTTGTTCGCTGCGGTGCTCGCAGGCAGTGTCGTGGGTCTTGCCTTGCGCATGATGGGTGGCACCCGGCTCGTGCCGTTCGGCCCCTTCCTAGCGTTTGGCGCTTGGTTGACCGTGCTTGCGGGTGAGCCTCTCCTACGGGCGTACCTCGGTTGGCTTCAAATAGCGCCGCCTGCCTAACCGCCAGGCCGTTAGGGCCGATGTTTCCTACGTGGTAGCGTTTTGCTTCACGCCAGCCCACAGGCGGCGTGCGAAGGGATTCTCCATGGCCGAAAACGACGCCCATCCGCATTTGACGGGACGCGATTTTCTCACCTTAGGCGATTTCTCCGCGTCGGAATTCACCGAGCTTCTCGAGCGCGGCTTGGACATGAAGCGCCGATGGAAGGCCGGCGACCGCCCTCGCACGCTTGAGCACAAGACCCTCGCCATGATCTTCGAAAAGCAATCGTTGCGGACACGGTCAACGTTTGACATTGCCATGTTCCAACTGGGCGGCCATTCGGTGCTGCTGTCGCAGAACTTTATCGGTGTCGGCGTCCGCGAGTCGATTCGTGACGTCGCCAAAAACCTAGAACGTTGGGTGGACGGGGTGATGGCCCGCACGTACGGTCACGGAACCCTACACGAACTCGCCGAACACGCCAGCGTGCCGGTCATCAACGGTCTCTCAGACCGCTATCACCCGTGCCAGCTAACGGCCGACTACCTGACCCTCATGGAAACGTTCGGGAGCGTTGACGGTCTTCGCTTGGCGTTCGTGGGGGACGGAAACAACGTCTGTAACAGCCACATCCAAGCGGCCGCGGTCACCGGCGTGTCGCTCGTCATTGCCGCACCGGAGGGCTTCGATCCTGATCCCGAAACGCTTGCAGCGGCACGCGCCAAAGGCGCCGACGTCACCATCGTTCGTGATCCTCGCGAGGCTGCCCGAGGCGCCGACGCCCTGTATACCGACGTCTGGATCTCCATGGGTGATGAGGAGGACGCAGACCGCAGGCGCACGGCATTTCGTGGGTTCACGGTCACCCCTGAATGGTTCAACGATTTGAGCCCCAGGGGGGTGTTCATGCACGACCTACCGGCACACTACGGCGAGGAGACGGTCGAAGAAGCCGTCCATCATGAACGCAGCGTCGTCTTCGATCAGGCGGAGAATCGTTTGCATGCCCACAAGGCGATCTTGCACGCGGTAATGGCCGCAGAGCCGGCATGATCCAAGCGGCGGTCATCGGCGGAGCGGGGTACGCCGGTGTGGAGCTTTACGCGAGGCTGTCGGCCCACCCTGAAGTCGGTGGGGTCGCCATGGCCTCCCGCACGCGCGCCGGCGAACGGTTAGAGGACGTCTGGCCGCANCTGCGTGGCGTGGCAGGCACCTTCGTCACCCCCGATGTCGCGATGCAGGATGCCGATGTGGTGTTTTTGGCCACCCCGCACGGGCAGACCGCGCCCTTGGTGCACCAAGCCCTGGCAGCAGGAAAGCGCGTGATCGATCTTTCCGCTGACTCCCGCCTGAATGCCGAGGTGTACGCCGAGTGGTACGGGCCGCACCCGCATCCCGAAGACCTTCTGCAGGCCCGTTACGGCCTCGTGGAAGCCCACCGGCGTGACCTCGATGGCGCCACCCTGGTCGCCGCACCTGGCTGCAACGCCACCAGCATGAACCTTGCACTCCTGCCGCTCGCCGAAGCCGGCTTGCTTACGGGTCAAACCCCGGTTTGCCATGTCGTGACCGGATCAAGCGGAGCGGGTCGTAACGCCAACGACCTGCATCATTTCCCTGAGCTCAACGAGAACGTGCTGGCGTATAAAGCCGCCGGCACCCACCGGCATACCGCTGAAGTGGAAGCCGTCCTTGGGCGGGCCGCCCGGCAGGGGCAGCATGCCGCCACCCACGGCGAGCGCGATGAGAGCATGCGTGTCACCTTCACCCCGCACCTAGCGCCACTCACCCGCGGCATCCACGCGTCGTGCGTGGTGGCCGTCGGCGGCGAGATGGACCACGACCGCCTGCAGGCTCTCTACCGTGACCGGTACGACGCCGAGCCGCTGGTGCGCTTCGCAGACGACCTGCCACACACCAAAAGCGTGGCCGGCAGCGACCTGGTGCATGTCGCGGTGCGACACGACGCGCGGACAGGCATGGCGCACGCCTTCGCCACCATCGACAATCTCGGCAAGGGCGCGGCGGGTCAGGCGGTGCAAGGCTTCAACGTCGCCTTCGGGTTTCCGGAGACNGCCGGTCTTCGCCTTGACGGGATGTGGCCATGAAGGCGCCTCGCGGGTTTCACTTCACGGCTGGCACAGCCGGGCTCAAGGCGTCCGGCACGCAAGATGTGGCGATGGCGTGGAGCGATACGCCGCTCGCGTGGGCGGCCACCACGACACAGAACCAACTGACCGCGGCGTGCGTCCAGCGCACGCGCACACGCNTCGCATCGGGTGACCCNGTGTTCGGGGTCGTCGTCAACTCCGGTAACGCCAACTGTGCCACAGGACCCGCCGGTGATGCGGCCGACGAACGGATGGCCCAAGCGGCCGCGGCAGCAACCGCTGTACCGACCGCGGACGGCATGCTGACCGCCTCCACAGGCGTCATCGGCGTGCCGTTACCTGTCGAGGACTTGGTGGTTCCAACGCTACAGAAATGCGGTCGCGACGCGTCCGATGACGTGAGTGGGTTCGCGCAAGCGATCTTGACCACCGATCTTGTCACCAAGACGGTGGAGGTCACGGTCCCTGGTGGGGCGCGCATGGTGGGCATCGCGAAAGGCTCCGGCATGATTCACCCCAACATGGCGACCATGTTGGCGTTCGTGTTCACCGACGCGAAGGTCGATCAAGACGACCTGCGGTCCACCTGGCCTGAAACCGTGGCAAGCACCTTTAATCAGGTGTCCGTCGATGGGGACATGAGCCCCAACGACATGGCGATGGTGTTCGCGTCAGGCCACGTCCCAGCGGCCTTAGACGACGTGAAGGCGGCGCTCGGTGAGGTCGCGGAAACGCTCGCGAAGGCGATTGCGGCCGATGGCGAGGGGGCTGCCACGCGGCTTGATGTGCACGTCACCGATGCAGCCAGCGTGCCTGAAGCGCGGGCGGCAGCGCGTGCGGTTGCCGGCAGCAGCTTGGTTAAAACCGCGGTGCACGGCCGCGACCCGAACTGGGGTCGGGTCCTCTCCGCTGTGGGGCAGAGCGGTTTGGCGTGGGATACCCGCCGCCTCAAGGTGGCCGTGCAAGGCGTCACCGTGTTTGACGGTCAACCGGTGCCGTTCCACGGCATGGAGTTGGCCACAAAGATGGACCGACCGGTGGTCACGATCGAGGTGAGCATCGGCGTCGGTGACGCCGATGCGTGGGCTTGGGGTTGCGACCTTAGCGAAGGTTACGTCCGCATTAACGCCGACTACACCACCTGAGCGAAGGCCTGAAGGGACGCACGCAAGCTCAGCGCTTGCGACGGTTCGCGGTATGAATCGCTTGGCCGTGGGCGTGCTCGGCAGCCTCCATGAGGCCTTCAGACAACGTTGGGTGCGGGTGCTGGGTCGCTGCGACGTCCTCGAGGGTCGCCCCCATCTCGATCGCCAAGGCAGCCTCCGCAATCATGTCGCCTGCACCAGGCCCGACAATATGCGCCCCGAGCACCGTATCGGTCGTGGCGTCCGCGACGACCTTGAATACGCCATCCTCTGCGCCGATCGCGGCCGCACGGCCGGACGCGGACAACGGGAAGCTGCCCGTGCGTACCTCAAAGCCCGCATCGCTGGCTTCTTGCTCGGTCATCCCAACACTGGCCAGTTCAGGGTTCGTGTAAATCACGGCCGGCGCGAGGGTGTCGTGGGCCGCCGG
>PR_CR_10_Liq_1_inCRDRAFT_1002138_pt1 | contig 10237 bp, 4 predicted proteins | sample PRCRCaboRojoPR_3_FD_10241 | JGI IMG/M metagenome (IMG submission 10241) | reverse complement strand
GTCGGGGCGGGGCGGGGCAGGGGCCGGGGTTGTCCAATTAAACGATCGGCCAGGCGACTGGCAGCAACTCCCTATCGCTTGCAACCCAGAACATGCCAGCCGCCATTGGTGGAGGTGGCCTGTCCTTTTCCACCGTGCAGCAATCGGTGCCGATCACCTATGCGATCAACACCGTGGGGCTCTATCCAAGTCGCAGTGCGTTCCAGTCACCGGAGCCCGGGTTCCTTGCGCAGATCGCGGCCTTTGCCGGTGACCTGCCTCCGGGATGGCTGCCCGCGGAAGGTCAACTTCTCCCGATTGCCGGCAACGACGCGCTCTTCGGCCTGATCGGGACGATCTATGGCGGTGACGGGCGCACGACATTCGCGTTGCCCGACCTGCGCGGTCGTGTGCCCGAAGGGGCCGGCACCCAGATCGGTGGCGACCAGGTGCGTCTGGGTGCGAGATCGGGACAGGAAAGTGTCACGCTGAGCCAGGCGAACCTGCCCACGGGATTGGGTGGGTCGGGTCAATCGGTCAGCAACCTTCAGCCGACGCTCGGCATCAATTTCGCCGTGGCCCTGGCGGGGCTTTACCCAAGCCGTGATGGGGGAGCTTGGCCCGCCGGCGGCTTTGGAGAGCCGGTTCTTGGTGAGATCATCATGTTTGCGGGCAATTTCGCGCCCCGCGGCTTCGCGTTGGCCGAGGGCCAACTCTTGTCGATTGCGCAGAACTCGGCGCTGTTTTCCCTTTTCGGCACGGCGTTCGGCGGGGATGGCAGAACGACCTTTGGTCTGCCGGACCTAAGAGGGCGCACGATAATGGACGCCGGCGACGGTCTTCGGCTTGGTCAGAAAGTCGGGTCCGAACAGACCAGTGTGACCCTCGCCAATACCGGCACCAGCGCCATTCCGGATGTGCTCAATCTTGACGGCGACAGCGTGACCTTCTCTCGCGGCGACGGCGCGGTGTCGCTGGATGCAGGGACGGCGGCGGGAGTATTCGACGTCGATTCCACGAATTTCGCAAATGGCCAACTGTCCGTGGCCTTCCGGGTCGGCCAAAGGGCGGATGACCGGTTGGTGATCGACACCGACGGAGCCGTGTCGCTTTCGGCCGGGCAGGCAGCGGGCAGCACGGTTTCGGTGGCCGGGGTGGCGATCGGCACGCTGGATACCGGTGCGACCGGCGGCGCGGGCGAGGGGTTGTCGATTTCACTGACCGCCGACGCCACGCCCGACCGGGTCGCCGCGTTGCTTCAGGCGCTGCAATTCGACAGCGCCAATGCCACCAACCCCGGAGATGGTCAGCGCCAGATCGAGATCACGCTGTCGGACGGGGATTCGCTGCCGCTGACGGTGACATCGCTTCCGGATGTGGTCACGGTCACCGTGCAGCCCCCGGATGCCGCGCCAGAGTTCTCGGATCTCAACGGAACGCCCAGCCTGATCGAGAACGGGGCACCGGTCATCATGGATGCCGATGTCGCCATCGCCGATGCGGATATCGACCCGTTGAACGATGGTGCGGGCAACTACAATGGGGCCACCCTGAGCGTAGGCCGCGCGGGCGGGGTGAGCCCCGATGACGTGTTCTCGATCGAGTCAGGCGGCAACCTGACCGTCGTGGGCAGCGATGTTTTGGCGGGTGGCAACGTGATCGCGACCGTCGACACCACGAGCCCGGGTCAGGTGACCGTCACGTTCTCGGACAATACTACCGTGCCCTCGCGCGCGCTGGTCAACGAGGTCATGCAGGCGCTTCGGGTAACACATCTCAGCAACGCGCCCCCCGCCACCATCCAATTCGATTGGACGTTCGATACCTCCGGTGTGTCCGGGCAGCCCACGCCGGCGGCAGCCCCCGCCACCGGGTCGGTGACGCTGAACGTGACCCCGGTCAGCGATGCGCCGCGCCTGTCGGCAAACAGTACCAACCCTATCTTTACCGATGGCGGCGGGGCTTCCGATCTGTTCAATACGGTGACCGCGTCGACCGTGGAGACCGGCGAGCGGTTCACTGATTTGACCCTGACGGTCACCAATGTCTCGGACGGTGCCAGCGAAGTTCTGAGCTTCGATGGCAGCGATGTCGCTTTGACCGACGGAACCAATGTCACCACGGCGACCAACGGATTGACCGTTGCCGTGGCCGTGGCGGGCACCACGGCCACCGTCGGGTTTCAGGGCGCGATGCTCACCAGTGCACAGATGCAGACATTGGTCGATGGCTTGACCTACCGGAACACCTCGGACGATCCGACCGCGACTGGCAACCGGGTGGTCACGATCACCTCTATCAAGGACACGGGCACGACAGATAATGGCGGCGTGAACACGTCCAGCCCGAATGTGACGACGACCGTCACGGTCGTCCCGGTCAACGACCCCCCTGTCTTGACCGTGACCGCCGAGAACCCGACCCATGTCGAAGGCGCCCCAGCGGCCGATCTGTTCAGCACGGTATCGGTGACGACCGCGGAACGCGGACAAAGCCTTTCGGCCCTGACGCTGACCGTCACCAATGTCGCCGACGGTGCAAACGAAATCCTGAACATCGACGGCAGCGATGTCGCCTTGACCAACGGAAACAGCGTCACGACGGCCACGAACGGGCTTGGCGTGTCGGTCGCCGTCACGGGCACCACCGCGACCGTGAGCTTTCAGGGGGCGTCGCTGGATCCGGGTCAGCTCGCGTCGCTGGTCGATGGTCTGAGCTACCGCAACGCCTCGTCCGGTAGCGGCTCGGCCGGCGACCGCGTCATTACGATCACCGAGTTGAAGGATACGGGCGGCACCGCAGATGGCGGCGTGGACACGGCCACCCCCAACGTGGCATCCACCGTCACCGTGACGCCGCCGAACACCGCGCCCGTGCTGACGGCAACAGGTTTGAATCCGGTCTTCATCGAGGGGGCCGCCACGGTCGATCTTTTTGGCACTGTGAGCGCGGACACCATGGACCCGGGGCAGACCTTCACCGGCATGGTGGTGACGGTATCGAGTGTCGCCGATGGTGCGAATGAAGTGCTGCGGGTCGACGGAACTGACGTGACCTTGACCGACGGGACCAGCGTGACGACGGCCGATAACGCCCTTGCCGTCACGGTCGGCGTGACGGGCGGCGACGCCACAGTAGCATTCAACGGCGCATCGCTGAGCAGTGGTGCCATGGGAAGCCTCGTCGATGCCCTGTCGTATCGCAACCTGTCGGACGACCCGGGCACCGGCAACCGATTGGTGACCATTACGGAAATCAGGGACTCGGGCGGCAGGGTCGGGTCCGGACAGGATACCGCGGCGCCGAACATCACGTCGCTGATCGGGGTCACGCCGGTCAACGACGCCCCTGTCGTTGCGGCGACGGGTCTCGATCCGACCTATGTCGAAGGCGCGCCCGGCGCGGACCTGTTCGGCTGGGTCGTCGCCGACACCGTGGAGCTTTGCCAGACCTTTACCCGGCTGAGTCTGACCGTGCAGAACCTGGCCGATGGCGCGGCCGAGATCCTGAACATCGACGGCACCGTGGTTCAATTGACCGATGGTACGAGGATCCTGACGGCCGGTAACAGTCTGACCGTGGATGTCGTCGTGTCGGGCGGTACGGCTGACGTGGGGTTCCGGGGGGCATCACTGCAGCCGTCAGAGATACAAAACATCATCGATGGGTTGACCTACCGCAACGGTTCCACGAGCCCGACCACCGCCAATGACCGGATCATCACGTTGCAGCAGGTCGAGGATTCCGGCGGGACGGCAAACGGTGGGCAGGCGGCAACCGGCCCGCTTGCCTCGTCGACTGTCGGGCTTGTCGACGTGGTGACGCCCCCGCCCCCTCCGGGTGGTGGCGGCGGTGGTGCCCCGCCGACACCCGGGTCAAAGGTGGACGGTGCATCCGTGACCACGCAGACCGGCACGCGCGACGGCGGGCTGCCCATCCTGCGCACGACGCTGCAGGTGGATCCGACGCTGGATGACGACGGGGTCTCGACCCACCGGTTCGGATCCGCGATCACGGAACGCGCGATTACGCTCGACCTTGGCCCGAGCGGCGCGGCGACCGTTTCGGGGCCGACGGCGCCCCTCTCGCCGAACCTGGCCGAGATCGAGCTATTGGCCAGCCTAGCTGAATTGCAGGACCCGCCCGACCGCGGGCTTCAGGATGCGATCCGCAATTTTATCGACGGTCGCGAGGATGGCGGTGCGCTGAGCCTTGCCACGATCACGCCCGACCTTGGCGGCGGGAGCGGTCCGATCCGGATCGATACGCCCAACCCGGCCAGCGCCGTAATCATCGACGCGCGAAACCTGCCGCCCGGGACCGAGATCGATCTTGACGGGGTCGGTTTTGCCATCGTCATAGGCGCGGTCACCCTGACCGGAGGGGCGGGTGACAATGTCGTCTTTGCAGGCGATGGCGGTCAATCGATCGTGCTGGGCGATGGCGATGACACGCTTGACGGTGGCGCGGGCAACGACACTGTCGGTTCCCATGGCGGCGATGACGTGATCGGCGGCGGGGACGGTGACGATCTTTTGACGGGCGGCGCGGGTGACGACACGATCACTGGCGGCACCGGAAACGATACCGTCGCGGGCGGCGAGGGGGTCGACACGGCGGTTTATGCCACCGGGCGCAGGGGGCATACCGTTCAGATTGAAGGGGACGGCGTGACCGTGATCGATCGCGGCGGCGTGTCGGGTGCCGACACGCTGAGCGGGGTCGAGCATCTGGCCTTTTCCGACGCCGGGCTGGACCTGACGTTGTTCGGCGCGGGCGGGTCGGTCAGCAGCGCCGATCTGGCGCGCGTGATCGAGCTCTACATCGCCTATTTCGACCGGGCGCCGACGGCGCTGGGGGCGAATTACTGGGCCGGCCGTGCGGCTGACGGCATGGAACTGCCGCAGATCGCGCGCAGTTTCTTCGTGCAGAACGAGACCACCGCGCTTCTGCCCGGCATGGACGAGATCGAAGGCTACGTTGCGACGGTATTCGAGAACGTGTTGGGCCGCGCGCCCGCGGAAGAGGGACTGGCGTACTGGACCACCGAACTGCAAAGCGGCTCCATCGATATTCCGGTGTTCATCCTCGCGGTCATAAACGGGGCCAAGTCGGCAACGGGCAGCGCGGCGGATTCCGCCTATCTTGCGTCAAAGACCGATGCCGGCACCTATTTCGCGGTCACCAAGGGGCTGACGGATTACGACAATTCGATCGCCGTGATGGACACCTTCGATGCCGACCCGGGGAACGCGGACTCCATCAAGGCCCTGGTTGACGGGTGGCACGAGGCGGCCACCACCGGCCCGGCACAGGAGCTTGTCCTGCAACTTGTTGGGGTCGTTGCGGACCCGTACGCGATCTGAGGGCTCCGGGCGGTCGGCCGCCCACCCGGTCGCTCCTTGTCGCGACCCTCAGGCGGCGGCCTGCTCGGCGGCATTGCCGGGCACGTAGTTCAGCACCGGCGCCAGCCAGCGCTCGGCCTCGTCTATATCCATGCCCTTGCGCGTGGCGTAATCAGCGACTTGGTCGCGTTCGACCTTGCCGACGCCGAAATAATAGCTGTCCGGGTGACCGATATAGAGGCCTGATACAGATGACCCCGGCCACATTGCCATGCTTTCGGTCAGTGTCACGCCGGTGGCGGCCTCGGCATCGAGAAGATCGAAGAGGGCGCGTTTCTCGGTATGGTCGGGCTGGGCCGGGTAGCCGGGCGCGGGACGGATGCCGGCATAGGGTTCGCCGATCAAGTCCTGCGGGGCAAAGCTTTCGTCCGGGGCATAGCCCCAGAGCGTGCGCCGCACCCGTTCATGCAGCATCTCGGCCATAGCTTCGGCGATGCGGTCTGCCAGCGCCTTGACAAGGATCGCGCCGTAATTGTCGTTGGCCTTGTCAAGCTTGTCTGCAATCTCGATCTCCTCGGGGCCGGCGGTCACGACGAAGCCGCCCACATGATCCGCCCCGCGCCCTTCGGGCGCGACGAAATCCGACAGCGCCACATTGGGCCGATCGCCGCGTTTGGAGGTTTGTTGCCGCAGCGTGTGCAGGGTTGCCAGCGGTTCGCTGCGGTCTTGCCTCGTGAAGAGGCGAATATCGTCACCCACCGCATTGGCGGGCCAGAAGCCCACCACGGCGCGAGGGGTGAACCAGCGCTCGGACACGATCTGCCTCAGCATTTCCTGCGCATCGTCGAAAAGCGCGCGGGCGGCGGCACCTTGCGTCTCGTCCTCTAGGATCTTGGGGTAGACGCCGCGCATCTCCCAGGTCTGAAAGAAGGGCGTCCAGTCGATGTAGCGGACGATCTCGGCGAGGTCCCAATCGTCGATCACGCGGGTGCCGGTAAAGCTGGGGGCTTTGGGCGTGTGGGCGTCCCAGTCGAGCTTGAGCGCGTTGGACCGTGCTGCCGACAGGGGCAGGCGGCTTTTGGCCCGCTCGGAGCGTTCGTGCTTTTCGGCCACATCGGCATATTCGGCCTGCAGGCGCGCCACGTAACCGGACTTTTGCGCGGGGCTCAGAAGTGCGCCCACCACGCCCACGGCCCGGCTGGCATCGGTCACATGGATCGCCGCGCCCTTGGTGTAGCGCGGCGCGATTTTCACGGCGGTGTGGACCCGCGAGGTGGTGGCCCCGCCGATGAGCAACGGAATGTCGAGCCCTTCGCGCTCCATCTCGGCGGCCAGGTGCACCATCTCGTCGAGCGACGGGGTGATGAGGCCGGAAAGCCCGATGATATCCACCTGTTCCTCGCGCGCGACCTGAAGGATCTTTTGCGGCGGGACCATCACGCCCAGGTCGATGATCTCGTAATTGTTGCAGGCCAGAACGACGCCCACGATGTTCTTGCCGATGTCATGCACGTCGCCCTTGACCGTGGCCACCAGCACCTTGCCAGCAGAGTTGCGCCCGTCGCCGCCGGTCAGGCGCTTTTCCTCCTCCATGTAGGGCAAGAGCACGGCCACCGCCTGTTTCATGACCCGGGCGGATTTGACGACCTGGGGCAGGAACATCTTGCCCGCACCGAAGAGGTCGCCCACCACGTTCATCCCCGCCATGAGCGGCCCTTCGATCACATGCAGTGGGCGCTCGGCGGTCTGCCGCGCCTCTTCGGTGTCTTCTTCGATAAATTCGGTGATGCCGTTGACCAAGGCATGTTCAAGCCGCTTGTCCACCGCCCAGTCGCGCCAGGCCAGATCGCGGACCTTTTCCTCGCGCTTGTCGCCCTTGAAGCGTTCTGCGAGGTCGAGCAGGTTCTCGGTCGCCGTGCCGGATTTGGGGGTCCGGTTCAGCACTACGTCCTCGCAGGCCTCGCGCAACTCGGGGTCGATCTGGTCGTAGACCGCCAGCTGACCGGCGTTGACGATGCCCATATCCATGCCCGCGCGAATGGCGTGATACAAAAACACCGCATGCATCGCTTCTCGCACGGTGTCGTTGCCGCGGAAGCTGAAGGACAGGTTCGACACCCCACCCGAGACATGGGCGTGGGGCAGGTTGGCCCGGATCCAGCGCGTCGCCTCGATGAAGTCGACGCCGTAATTGTCATGCTCTTCGATGCCGGTGGCGACCGCAAAGATATTGGGGTCAAAGATGATGTCTTCGGGCGGGAACCCCACTTCTTCGACAAGGATGCGATAGGCACGCGCGCAGATCTCGGTCTTGCGCGCGAGGGTGTCTGCCTGCCCGTCTTCGTCAAAGGCCATGACGACCACCGCCGCCCCGTAGGCCAGACACAGGCTGGCCTGCTGGCGAAACACCTCTTCGCCCTCCTTGAGGCTGATCGAGTTCACCACGGACTTGCCCTGCACGCATTGCAGACCGGCCTCGATCACCTCCCACTTGGAGCTGTCGATCATGATCGGCACACGGGCGATATCGGGCTCCGAGGCGACAAGGTTCAGGAACTCGACCATCGCCTGTTTGGAATCGATCAGCCCTTCATCCATGTTCACGTCGATGATCTGCGCGCCGTTCTCAACCTGGTCGCGCGCGACATCGAGCGCGGCGGCATAATCGCGGTTCACGATCAGTTTGCGGAAGCGGGCCGAGCCCGTGACATTCGTCCGCTCGCCCACGTTCACGAAGGGGATGTCCGGCGTCAGGACAAAGGGCTCGAGGCCTGAAAGACGGAGGTATCGCTCGGTCATGCGGGGACCTTTCTGGGGGCAAAGGGGGCCACGGCCTCGGCGATGGCGCGGATATGCTCGGGCGTGGTGCCGCAGCAGCCGCCGACCACGTTCACGATCCCATCGCGGGCAAACTCTTCGACCTGCGCGGCGGTCTGCGCGGGCGTTTCATCATATTCCCCGAACGCGTTCGGCAGGCCCGCATTGGGATAGGCGCAGGTCAGCGCGGTTGCGACGCCTGCGATCTCGGTCATGTGGGGACGCATCGCCTCGGCCCCCAGCGCGCAGTTGAGCCCCACGGTGAAGGGCCGGGCATGGGCGACCGAATGCCAGAACGCCGTGGGGGTCTGGCCCGACAGCGTCCTGCCAGAGGCATCGGTGATCGTGCCCGAGATCATCAGCGGCAACTTGTTGCCTGCGCGTGCGAAGGCTTCGAAGGCGGCAAAGATCGCGGCCTTGGCGTTCAGCGTGTCAAAGATCGTCTCGATCAGGATCAGATCGGCGCCGCCTTCGATCAGCCCGTCGATCTGCTGGCCATAGGCGGTGTGCAGATCGTCGAAGCTCACGGCACGGTAGCCCGGATCGTTGACATCCGGGCTGATCGAGGCGGTGCGGTTGGTCGGCCCCACGGCCCCCGCGACAAAACGCGGGCGGCCATCCTCCGACGTGGCCCGATCCGCCGCGCGCCGCGCAATCTGCGCACCCGCGACATTGAGATCATGCACCGCATCCTGCAGCCCGTAATCGGCCTGGGCGATGGTCGTGGCGGAAAAGGTGTTCGTCTCGAGGATATCGGCCCCGGCCATGGCAAAGGTATACTGGATATCTTCCACCGCTTGCGGCTGGGTCAGAACCAAAAGGTCGTTGTTGCCCTGCTGGGGCTGCTCGGGGTGATAGTGATGGCGGCAGCCCGGACCGTGGACATGGCCCTTTGCCGAAAAATCCTCTTCGGTCATGCCCAGTGTCTGGATCATCGTGCCCATGGCACCGTCGAGGATCAGGATCCGATCGTCAGCGAGCGCGCGCAGCGTCGAGAGGGCAGGCGTTGCGGGCAGCGAAAAGTCGAGCATGGGCAGCGGGATCCGCGTCGTTTCGGGAACCCGCACCTTAACCTTTGCATAACTTGAGGTGAAATGAATGTTTCCTCAGGACATCATGAAGGTCGTTCATGCATCTTTGGCCTGTCACGCGCCGAGCATTGCCAATATCGCGTTCAGCTCGTCGGTCAGCGCCACCTGGGCGGCGCAGACGCACTGATCGATCGTCGCGCCCAGAGGCCGGATTGTCCCGAGGCTCCCGACCAGGTCGCGCCGGTTGTTGCCCGTCACCGGCACGCCCGCGCGCTGGGCTCAGAGCGGCAGGCGGACCGCCCGTCGCGCCTGGGCCCCGCCGCGCCGCTGGCGGGGCGGCAGAGAGAGGGGCAGGGGCGTCAATGGCCGCTCCACGGAGCTGAGCAAAAGCTCGCAGAATTCGGCCACCGCCGGGGAATGCACCATGAAGGGCGCGGCCCGGTCGAAGGCGTCCAGCGCGGCGCGCCGGTAGTCGGCGTCGCCGGGCAGGCTGGCGATCCACTGCATGTAGCCCAGCTGGCCCATCTGCCGTGCCGTGTCGGCCGCCACGGGGCCGGTATCAAGTTGAGAAATCGTGCGTTCCAGTATCATCGCGCCCTCCGCGCAAAAGGGCAGGAGGCGCGGGCAACGGCGATGTCTGAGGTCCGGGTCGGGCCATCTGTCGTCTCTCCGTTCCCAGGGCACCCCGCCCGGGTTCAAGGTGACTGCGGCGCAGTGCATCGCGCCGGAGATGGCAGGTCTCCTGACTTGCGGGTCACAGCTTTCCCGATCCTTCCCGAGCCCGTGGGCTCAGTGGCGTTCGTCGGGGTCGCTCTCCGCTCACAGTTGCGGGGGCAGTCGCGGAATTGAGACCCGTCTTGCACCGGGGCCCTCACCGCGTTCCCTTTTCAGCCGACCGGAACCGGTCGGACACCATCACCAACCATGAGCGCAGAAATCCGCGCCCCTGTCCAGCGAAAGCATCTTAGGGGCAGGGGAATCGCACTTGAGCTTTGACAGTTGTGCAGAACTGGATTCTTGAGGTTTCATCATCAGATGGAGCTTCGAGATGCCGGCATTATCCAA
>PR_CR_10_Liq_1_inCRDRAFT_1002137_pt1 | contig 10242 bp, 8 predicted proteins | sample PRCRCaboRojoPR_3_FD_10241 | JGI IMG/M metagenome (IMG submission 10241) | reverse complement strand
CGGACCGGTCCCCCTCCTCGCGGCCCTACCGGACGGCTCCAGCGACCGCAACGCGCTCACTATTGTCCCCGGCGCGCCCGCCACGGTCAGCGTCGAACCCGCTTCCATCGAGGTGGTTGCGGGCAAGACCGAGCAATTCTCCGTCTCCGTCGAGGATGGAGAGGGGAACACGGTGAGCGACTTCGCTCCCGTCTGGTCCATCCCCGACGACCTCGGTACCATCGGCGAGGACGAGGTCTTTCATGCCCGCATGGCCGGCACCGGCTCGCTCGAAGTGACGGTCGGCGAGGCCAGTACCTCCGTTGAGGCAACGGTCGTCCCGGGCCCGGTCGCCTCCGTCCAGGTGAAGCCCGCCGAGGCCACCCTCGCCGCCGGGGAAACCCTCGCCGTGCAAGCCCAACCCTACGACGCGGAGGGGAATCCGCTCGACATGGACGTCTCCTTCAGCGTGACCGGGGGAATCGGGAACATCGACGCGGATGGCACCTTCGCCGCCCGCACCGTCGGGCAGGGAAATCTCGTCGCACGGGCGGGACCCGTGGCCGAGGTCACGGCCACCACAGTGGTTCCCGGGCCGATCGACTCCGTCGAGGTGGTCCCCGGTGATGCGACCGTGGTGGCCGGCGAAATCATTTCCCTCGCCGCGACCGCCCGGGATGCCTTCGGCAACCGGGTCCCCCGCGATCTGTTCCAATGGCAATTGGGGCAGGGNGAATCGGCTCCGACGGTGGAGGCGGAGGAAGTGGAATTTTCCGACCGGGAGGTCGGGACGNTCGCGGTGACCGCGCGGGCGAACGGAGTCGCCGGCAGCGCCCGCGTCGAGGTCGTCCCCGCCGCACTGGATCGTTTCGCCGTCACACCCGGCTCGATCTCCGCCGCGTCCGGNGACTCCGTCCCACTTGAGATTGAGGGATTGGACCGCTTCGGCAATACGGTGGAGATCANNCCCTCCGTCACCACGGAGCCGGAAGAACTGGGCACCCACGACCCGCAGGCCGGCCATTGGACGGCCGCCGCCGAGGGNGAGGGTTTCCTGCGGATCCAACAGGGGTCCACCGAGTCGATGATTCCCCTCGCCGTGACACCGGGGACCCCGGTCCGGCTGGAGATTCAAGGCCTCGAGGAATCCTATGTCGCCGGCCGGGACTATCCGCACGAATTGGTCGGCTTTGACGCGGGTGGAAACCGGGTGCCGGTCGAGGCCCGTTGGGCGGTGAGTCCTTCCATTGGAACGGTGGAAGCGCAGACCGGCCGATTGCTCGCCCGGACCCAGGGCGGTGGCGTCCTCGTGGGATTGACCGACGGGCTGACGGTCGCCGAATCGATCGAAGTCCGTCCGGGAGAGGTCCACACCTACTTTCTCGAACCGAGCCCGGTCACCCTGACCGCCGGTGCCGAGCAGGTGATCACCGTCGAAGCTTTCGACGCCCAACAAAACCCCGTGCCCCTGACCGCGGATGCCCTCGAGTGGTCGATCGTCGGACCCATCGCCGAGGTGGTGCGACCCGGGGTGGTCCGGGGAACACGGGAGGGCACCGGCAAGGCCATTGCCCGCATGGGCGATCTCTACGGAGAAGCAATTCTTCGCGTCGAACCGGGTGCTCCTGACCTCGCCCAGAGTCGGCTCCGCACGGTCCATGCCACGGTCCCCGCGAATGGGGAGAGCGAGGCCGACCTCCTGATTGAGGTGCGCGACGCCTACCGGAACCCGGTGCCGGGCGTCTCCGTCACCCTGGTCTCAAGCCGGGCGGAGGACACCATCAGCCAGATCCCGCCGACGGATGCGGATGGAGAGACCGTTGCCCAGGTCCGTTCCTCGGTTCCCGGTGAATCGATCTACCGTCTCCTGATCGACGGGGAAGTTTCGGAGGATAGCGCGGAAGTCCGGTTCGAGTAGGCAGGGCCCACGGGGGCCGCGACCAGCGGCACTCTTGCGGTGGGCCCTGTCGGATTCGAACCGACGACCAAGGGATTATGAGTCCCCTGCTCTAACCCCTGAGCTAAGGGCCCGGCGCAGCCCCGAAACTGCCCGGCCGGCGTTCCGTGGGCAAGGGTCCAATTCTCTCCTCCGGGAACACGGCCGCGGATTGACACCCGCGCCGTGCTCCGTTTGGCTCTCCGCTTCTCACGGTGGTAGTAGCTCAGTAGGTTAGAGCACTGGATTGTGGTTCCAGGGGTCGCCGGTTCAAATCCGGTCTACCACCCCAGTTGTACCGGGCTGCTTCCCCCGCCGATTCTCGTCACCCCTCGTCCGCCATGAGTCCCCCCACCCACCAGGAGCTGCGGGAACAACTCGCCCGGTGCTCGGCTGCGGAGTTGGCCGATTTGCTGGTCCAGCTCGCCGACCAGAGCACGGAGGTGGAAAAGGCCGTCCAGACCTTTCTCCTCCGCGGGGATCCCAAGGCACTCGCCCGCTCCCTCCGCAGCCGCATTGCCAGCGTGAGCCGTGGCACGCGATTCTTCTTCCGCGCCGAGGTCCACGCGCTGGCCAGACGCCTCGAGGATCTTCTCTCCACGATCGAGGAAGATCTCCTCCCGGCCGATCCGCTCCTCGCCCTCCGCTGCCTCGGCGCCTTTCTCGCCAGCGACGAGAAGATCTATCCACGCGTCGATGATTCCAGCGGGGTGATCGGCGATGCCTACCACGAGGCCTGTCGACTCCTCGGGAATGCCTCCACCGCGGCCAACCAGCCGCCGGAGGCGACCGAGCTCTTCCTGTCGCTCTCCTCCAAGAACCCCTACGGGACAAGGGATCGCCTCTTCGACGAGGCCGCCCGGATTGTCGCCCCGGACGATCTGCAGGCAATCGTCGACGAGTGGTACGAGCGGTTCCAGGAGGAACGCGGAGAGCCCCTCCCCGGCATCGGCGTTCCGCTCTCCGCGGTCGCCCGCAGTATGGGCCGTCTTTCCCTCTTCGAGGAAACCCTTCTCGGGGGTCACTCCCTCGAGGACGTTCCCCTCTTCACCCCCCAGCTGGTCCGCGTCTACCTCGAGCATGGACAGCCGGAGACCGCCCTCGATCGCTTCCGGACCGGGACGAAGGGCAAACACCTCTTCGAGTACTCCGCGATGCTCCTCGAGCTGCACGCCGCCTTGCCCGCACACGAGGAAATCACCCGGCGGCTCTGGGAAGCGTTCGCCGTCTCTGCCGACAGTTCGCTGGCGGATGCCTACCTCGAACGCCTCCCGGCAGGCGAGCGCGACTCCACCCGCGAACGCATGCGCCAGCATGTCCGCACCGCTGGGTTTTCCCTCCTTCAGCAGGCCGAGTTCTTTCTCGCCATGGGCGAGACCGCCACGGCCGCCTCCCTCCTCGAGGAGGGCCACAACTCCCTCTCCGGGAACGATTCCGAGTACTCTCTCGTCTCCCTCGCGAGAAGGCTCGAAAACCCCGAGCCCCTCGCCGCCTCCCTCCTCTACCGCGCCGCCCTCACCTCCCTTCTCCAGACGAGCAATTCGAGGTACTACTCCCGCGCTGTCCACTACGCGAAAACCCTCAAGAACCTCTCGGAAGAGATCACCGACTGGAAAGCCGCGCCCCCGCCCGAACGGTTTTGGCAGCAAATCCGCGAAGATCACGGCCGCAAGCCGGCTTTCTGGAAAAAGCTCGCCCAAGCCTCCCTGCCCTGATCGCTCCACCGGGGAACCGGGATCGAGCTCCCCCCAGAGCACCCAGCAAGCCCCCTCCTCCGCGGCGCGACCGGCGGGGGGAACGACCTTGCCGACGCCCGGATGCTACGAGGGCTTCCCACCCGCTTCCCCCTCGCCCCGCGCCTCCCAGCCACCGCCTTCCCCGCAAGCGGGCTGGGGAAGGTGTGACTCTGGTCCCCCCCCTCCGGAACCATCGATTCGGAAAGCGAGGAGAGTGCGCGGTCCCGGAGATGCGGTGAGAGGGAAGGACCCACGGGGCGAAGACCGGCGAACGCCCACGGCGAGCACGGAGGGTCATGAAGAGTTCTCCGCGCCCCGCGTACGATTGGATTCAGGGGGCATCCTTTGGGGTCGCCGGTTCCTTCCCACTGCCCTCGTCGAGAGCGAGGCCCAGCTGGGAGGCATCCCGGCGGGAGCGGCGGGGACGACGACGATCCTCCGGGGAACGCCGGGAACCGTGCTGCTCGCGGACGCGGGCGGCTTCCGCCCAATAGGCCTCGGAGCGCCGGAGCGCGGCGAATTTCGCCCGGGCGCTCCGTACCGCCTCCTGGTGATCGACGACCGGTCGCGGGTAGTCCACCCCGGGCCGGAAACCGGCGTCTCGAGCCTCGGCCGCGGTCAGCGTCCACGGCTGCTGGAGACGCTCCTCCGGCAGTTTCTCCAGCTCCGGTACCCAGGCGCGCACGAAGCTGGCGGCCGGGTCGTGGTCGGCCGCCTGCTTGAGCGGGCTGTAGATGCGGAGGGTGTTGATCCCGGTCACCCCGCTCTGCATCTGGATCTGGGAGAGGTGGATGCCGGGCTCGTAATCGATGAACTGCCGGGCGAGGAAGGGGTGGAAGTGGCGCCAGTCCAACCAGAGGTCGTAGGCCGCGAAGGAGACCAGCATCGCCCGCATGCGGAAATTGATCCACCCCCGCGCGCGCAGGGACCGCATGCAGGCATCGACGAAGGGATAGCCCGTCCGGCCCTCCTGCCAGGCAGCCAGTCGGGCTTCGTCGGGTGCGGCCGGGCGCAGGTCATCGCAGGCCCGGTTGAAGCAGTGGAACTCGAGGGCCGGCTCGTTTTCCAGCTTCTGCATGAAATGGCAGTGCCACCGGCAGCGGGAAAGAAAGGAGGAGGCGTCTGTCTTCGGGAGGGAGGTGCCCCGGGCCGCCTCCACCACCGCTACGGCCCGCCGCAGCGAGAGGCAGCCCCAGCTCAGGTAGGGGCTGAGCCGGGAGCACTGTTCGTAGGCGGTGACAGGGCTACTCATGGCCCGGCGGTAGCCGCGCCCGCGGCCCTCGGCGAAGGAGTGCAGCACCCGGAGCCCTTCCTCTTCCCCGCCCACCAGGTCCGGCGCCCGCCCGGCCTGCCGACGGAGGTCAATGCCCCGGAAGGCCTGCCCCGGATCTTCCCCCCCCACGCTGACCCCAACCACCTCCCCGGGCAGCGCGGCTTCCGCCCGGTGCAGCGCCCGGTTCCACCGGCGCGCCCAGCCATCCCGGTCGCGGAGGCCGCGAACCACTCCCGCCTGTGGAAACTCGCGCCAGCCCACCCCCCTCTCCCGCGCCCAGGCCAACACCCGCCGGTCGCGGGAATAGGTGATCGCGTTTCCGGTCTCCTCGTGGGACCAGAGCCCGGTGAATCCGGTCTCCGCGCGCAACGCCTCCAACACGGCCACAGCCTCGCCCCGCCGCACCACGAGCTGGACTCCCCGCTCACGCAGGGACGCGGCCAGCCCGACCAGCGACTCCTGTACGAAATCCGCGTGCAGGCCGTCCGCGTCGGCTGCCGCCCACACCTCCGGCTCCACCAGGTAGACCGCGAGCAGGGGTCCCTCCGCGGCGGCCGCCACCAGCGGGGCGTGGTCGTGGACGCGGAGGTCCCGCTTGAACCACACACACTGCGGCGGGCGTAGCTGACCCCGTGGATCCATGCCGTCAGCCAACCCCATTCCGCCGTGAGGGCAACCCGCCCCGCCCGGAACCCGCCCTGCGGGCCCGCGACCGGCAAGGGGTCCCTAGAATTCGAGTTGCGCGGCGCGAGCTTGGTCCAGGTGGCCCCGGGCCCGCAGGGCGAGGGTGAGTCCGGAAACGACTGCGGCCTCGGACCGGAGAATGGCTCCCCCGAGGTGCCGCCAGGTCACGCCCGCGGCGGCCAGCTGCTCGAGTTCCCCCGGGGTCCAGCCCCGCTCGCCGCCGAAGAGCAGTTCCTTCCGGCCGGCCTCCCCCCGCTCCCCTTCCTCGCCGAGGAGCTTCTCCCCGCGGTAGGGATCCAGCCCGATCGCGCTGTCCGTCGCCATCTCCACCGCACACCACCGCCCGAGGGTCCACACCCCGAGGAACTCCGGGACCCGGGTGTGGAAACCTTGTTCCGCACCCTCCCGGAGAAAAGTCGCCGCCTCCTTGAGGCTGCCACTGCGGGCGTAGCCCGGAGGCGTCCGCTCCAGCGAGAGGAACCCGATCCCCTCCACCCCGAACGATCCGGCGTGCCAGAGAATCCGGCGGGCCTCGGAGGGGCGGGGCAGGCCCACCCAGAGCCGGAACGGAACCGCCCGGGGGGCCCGGTTCTCCGGTTCCCAGCGAAGGTCCCCGAGGACGACCTCTTTCTCGCCGGAGGAGAGGAGACGGGCGATCCCCCGCGGCCCTCCCACCACCCCCACGCGGACCTCCTCGCCCCCCAACCGCCGGAGGAAGTCATGCTCGCGGGTACCCGCAGGCCAGCGGTACTCCCCTCGGATCTCGGGGACGAGGAGCAGGTTCATGGCCTCCGCCTCTTCCCCCTCACGCGCCTCCGGGGAGGATCCGGTCCACCCCGGCCTGCCCGAGGGTGAGCAGGAGATAGACGAGATAGCCGTAGAAAAGGGTGGCGACGAGGCCGAGGACAAGCGCGCCGAGGGCCAGGGCACCATCCTCCTCACTGAGGGCCACCCCCAGCAGGAAGATCACTCCCGCCGGCAGGGTGTTCGTGAGGGGAATGGGAAGGATCATGAGGAGGCTCATCAGGCAGACCGCCCCTCCGTAGAGGACCCGACCGGGCGCCCGGTGGATCCAGCGCATGCGGGGATGCACCAGCCTCTCCATCCAATCGAGGAAGCGGCCCGCTCCCCGGAACAATCGCTCGGCGGTGGCCGGACGGATCCGGGCCCGGTTGGCCCGCTCCGGGAGCCAGGGTCTCGTGCGGGCGGCGAGCAGTTGCACCCCGAGCAGCAGCAGGACAATCCCGAAGGGGGTGCTGTAGCCGGGGGCGGGCACGGGGAGGGCGCTGGGGAGGGACAGCACCGCGAGGAGGAGCCCGAAACCGCGGTCCCCCACCTCTTCGGCCACCCGGCCGACGGTGAGATCGTCCTTTCGCTCGGAGAGCAGGTGGGCGAAGGTTGCGGACAGGGAACGCCGAGGCTCGGCAGCACGGGAATCACTCACGGGCGTGGAGGCTTGGTGGCCGGGCGGGAGGCTGCAAGCCGGGACCGAGGAGGGAAAGGGTCGCGGGGGATTCCCCGGGGGTCAGGCCCGCCCGTACCGGATCGGCCCCCGGGCGGTCCCCGGCGCCACGACTTGTCCGCGCTGGCGGGCGACGAGGATGCCTTCCTCGACCATCCCGTGCCCGACTTCCCGGACGACGCCCATCCGCCCGCGCCATTCCCCGGCCGGGAACACTCGCCGGGCGACCTCACTGGGGCAGAACGTTTTCCCCGGGGAACGCTCTGCCAGGAGATCGAGAAAGGCTGCCCGGACTCTCCGCCTCTCCTCCCGGCCCGGCCCCACGGACGGGGCGTCGCTCACGAGCCACGCAGGGGCGTCGACTCNCGGCCNCGGCAGGTNAGGAACTGCCAGAGGGTCAGCCGAAAGCGCCCGCGGGAGGCACCCGGNCGCAACCTCACCAGCGGACGCCCCCCCACGTGCAAGAGGATCTCGGTGGCGCCGTCATCGGGCAGGCGGAGATGGGCCGGGACCGCCCCCGCCGCCCGGAGTTGCCCGAGAAACTGGCGCAAGACCCGCAGGTTCGGAAAGAAGAGCGAGGGTCTGCCCTCCCACTCCCCCACGGAGAAGGTGCCCTCCGGCATCTCCACCGTGAGCCGACCCTGCACCCGGACCGGCCCGCGCACCGGTCCGGTCGCGCTCATTCCGAGCCGGAGTCCCGGGTGGAAATCTTCAGGGTGCCGTTGACCTTCCAATAGGCGTGGTGGGCATTTTCCCCCGTGCCGCTCGGCACGGCCACCTCGAGATGGTCGAAATGGTAGGTGATCTCCGCGTTGCGGCCGGTCAGCTTGTCGTACAGGCCGATGGCGAGCTCCGGCCAGGTCGTGGTGTGGTGGGTATTGTCGGACATGTCCGGAATCAAGTGGATGGCATTCCCAACGTGCAACCCCCGAAATCCTTTTTTACGCGAGGGGGACCGGCCCCCACCTCCTCCCGCGGACCCCGCCGGCGCTCCCTCCCATTCGCGATTGCAGCGGTGCCCGCCCCGGGTGCATGTTCCTGCTTCCCCCCGGAAGCACGCATGACCAACACCAGCGATTTTCCCACCGCGGACCAGTTCTTCGCCGACTCGGTCGCCGACGGCCTCACCTTCGACGACGTCTCCCTGGCGACCCGGTACTCGGAAGTGCTCCCGAAACAGGCGGACCTGCAGACCTCCCTCGGCGGGGTCCTCGACCTTCCCCTCCCCCTCCTCTCCGCGGATATGGACACCGTGACCGAGAGCGGGATGGCCATCGCCATGGCCCTCAACGGCGGGCTCGGTGTCATCCATTACAACATGGCCGAGAAGGAGCAGGTCCGGGAGGTCGCCCGCGTCAAGAATTACGTGAACGGGCTGATCCAGGAGCCCTTCGTAACGACTCCGGAGAAACACGTCGGGGACATCATCGAGCTGGTGGAGCGCAAGCAGGTGAAGTTCCGCACCTTCCCGGTTGTCAACGAGGACAATCGGCTCGTTGGCCTACTCTCGGGTCGAGTGGTCAAGCCCCGTTACGCCTCCCACCGGGTCGGCGAAGCCATGACCCGCCGGAAGAGCGTGCACACCGTCCGCGAGGACGAGCTCGGGGAGAATCCGGTGGCCGTGGCCGACCGCTTCTTCGACGAGCACCTCGGGATTCACAAGCTTCTCGTCGTCGACAGGGAGGATCGCCTGAAGGGACTCTTCACCCTCAGCGACATCGAGCGGATCACCGAGGAAGCCCGCTCAAACCTGCGGCCCGCCCGGGACAGTCGTTTCCGCCTCCTCTGCGGGGCCGCCCTCAGCGCGGTCCGGAGGGAGGACGGCTCCCTCGATCGCGACCGCATCCTCGGGCACGTCCAGAACCTCCTCGACGAGGGCCTCGACCTGCTCGCCATTTCCACCGCCCACGGATTCTCCCAGGGAGTCGGCGACACCGTTGCCCTGGTGCGGGAGGCCTTCCCGGAGCTCCCCCTCCTGGCCGGCAACGTCACCTCCGGCGAGGGGGTCCACTACCTCGCCCGCGCCGGGGCCAACATCGTCAAGGTCGGTCAGGGTCCCGGCTCGATCTGCACGACCCGCCAGGTCGCCGGGGTCGGGATTCCCCAACTGACCGCCCTCTATGTCTGCTCCCGCGCCGCCCGCGAGGCCGGGGTGGGCCTCCTCGCCGACGGGGGGATTGCCAAGTCGGGTGACCTCGTCAAGGCCCTCACCCTCGCGGAAGCCGCCATGTGCGGGGGCATCCTCGCCGGCTGCCGGGAGGCTCCCGGGACCCTTCTCGAGATCGACGGCAAACTCTACAAGCAATACCGCGGCATGGGGAGCGAGGCCGCCATGCAGGCCGGCTCCGCCGCCCGCTACGGCCACGGCCGCAAGGACGTCCACCGCAAGGCCGCTGCCGAGGGCATTGAAGCCCTCAAGGAAATCTCCGGCAGTGTCGACGAGGTCGTCGGCCAGCTCGCCGGGGGACTCCGCTCCGGGATGGGCTACCTCGGGGCCGCCACCCTCGCGGAACTCCGGGAAAACGCCCGCTACATCCGGGTGTCCCCCGCCGCCCAGCGCGAGGCCTCCCCGCACGATGTCATCGTGGTGAAGGCCGAGTCCGCCACCACCGATGATCCCCGGAAATCCTGAGATGGCCACCGCACCCTTCCGCAGTCCGCTCATCGCGGCGACCGGCCTGAGTTTCGGGGACGAGGGCAAGGGCCGCCTCATCCCCGAGGTGATCCGCGAGCTGGTGGCGAGCACCGGACGCCCCGACCCGGTGGCCATGGTCCTCAAGGTCAACGGTGGGGCCAACTCGGGCCACACCGCCGGCGGGCTCAAGCTGAACCTCCTGCCCGCCGGGGTCATCGAGGAGAGTGTGCCCCTGCTCGGTCTCGGTGCCGGGGTGGTCGCCGACCCCCGCAAACTCGAGTGGGAGACGACCGCCACCGAGGCTCACGGCTTTCGCGTGCGGGAGCGCCTCTGCATCGACGAACGCACCATGGTCAGCGATCTCGGCCACCGGCTCCTCGACCTCGCCGGCGAATTCTACCGCGAGCGGAAGCTCGGGCTCCCGGCGCGTGGGTCCACCGGGCGCGGGATCACCCCCGCCTTCAGCGATGAGACCGCCCAGTGGCAGATCTTCTACTCCGACTTCCGCGGCGCCTACGCCGACTTCCGCGAAAAATT
>PR_CR_10_Liq_1_inCRDRAFT_1002136_pt1 | contig 10242 bp, 7 predicted proteins | sample PRCRCaboRojoPR_3_FD_10241 | JGI IMG/M metagenome (IMG submission 10241) | reverse complement strand
CGGCAGGCCGCCCGCGACCAGTGCCTCGGCCAGCGGCCGGGCGGTGTCGGCGTCCTCGATCACCAGCACCGGCACGATGGGCGCCAGGGCGCATATCTCGCGGGTCCGCCGCGCGGCCTCGCATCCGTCGATCATGGGCTCGCTCCCTTCGTCCAAGTGGCGGAAATATCCCCGCCGGAGGCATGAAATCTCAGACCACGACGCCGGCCCCGGCGGTGGCCGGCCCGACGCTCTGGCGGAAGACCGAGAACAGCTCGCGCCCGAGGCCCGCCTGGTTGCCCGAAAGATCCGGCGCCGCCGGGTCGCGCGCGGCGACCTCCTCGGCGAGAACCTCCAGTACCCCGGCCCTGGCGTCGACCCGCATCGGGTCGCCATCCGCGATCTTGGCGATCAGCCCGCCATCGGCCGCCTCGGGGGCGACGTGGATCGCGGCCGGCACCTTGCCGCTCGCGCCCGACATGCGCCCGTCGGTCACCAGCGCGACCTTGTGGCCGCGGTCCTGCAGCACCGACAGCACCGGCGTCAGGGCGTGCAGCTCCGGCATGCCGTTGGCCTTCGGCCCCTGGTAGCGGACCACCACCACCACGTCGCGGTCAAGTTCGCCGGCCTTGAAGGCGGCCTTCACGTCCGCCTGGTCGTGGAACACCCGCGCCGGGGCCTCGATCACCTGCCGCTCCGGCGCGACGGCCGAGACCTTCATCACCGCGCGGCCCAGGTTGCCCGAGAGCTGCCTGGTTCCGCCAGTGGGCTGGAACGGGTCGGCGGCCGGGCGCAGGATCTTCTCGTTGCGGCTTTCGCGGGTGCCGTCCACCCAGCGCAGCGCGCCGTCGATCAGCCTGGGTTCTTTGGTGTAATGGGCCAGCCCGTCGCCGGCCACGGTGCGCGCATCCGGATGCATCAGCCCTGCGTCCAGCAATTCGCCGATCATGTAGCCCAGCCCGCCCGCGGCGTGGAAATGGTTCACGTCGGCCAGCCCGTTCGGGTAGACCCGTGCCATCAACGGCACCGCGTCGGAAATGTCGGCGAAATCCTCGATATCGAGCTGGATGCCCGCGGCGCGGGCCATCGCGACCAGGTGAATGAGCAGGTTCGTGGAGCCGCCCGTGGCCATCAGCCCGGCGATGCCGTTGACGAAGGCCCGCGCGTCGAGGATCTCGCCCACCGGGCGATAGTCGTTGCCGAGCGCCGTGATCTCCAGCGCGCGCCGGGTGGCGGCGGTCGTCAGCGCGTCGCGCAGCGGCGTGTTCGGGTTGACGAAGCTCGCGCCGGGCAGGTGCAGCCCCATGAACTCCATCAGCATCTGGTTGGAATTGGCCGTGCCGTAGAAGGTGCAGGTGCCTGGGCCGTGGTAGCTGTCCATCTCGGCCTTCATCAATTCGTCGCGGCCGATCTCGCCCGCGGCGAAGCGCTGGCGCACCCTGGCCTTCTCGTCGTTGGGCAGGCCGCTGGTCATGGGGCCGGCGGGCATGAAGACCGCCGGAATATGCCCGAAGCTGGCCGCCGCGATGACCAGGCCCGGCACGATCTTGTCGCAGACGCCCAGATAAGCGGCTGCGTCGAAAGTGTTGTGGCTGAGCGCCACGCCCGCGGCGAGCGCGATCACGTCGCGCGAGAAGAGGCTCAGCTCCATGCCGGTCTGGCCCTGGGTGACCCCGTCGCACATGGCCGGCACGCCGCCGGCGACCTGCGCGGTGCCGCCGGCCGCGCGCGCGGCCGCGCGGATCTGGTCGGGAAACCGCTCGAAGGGCTGATGCGCCGAGAGCATGTCGTTATAGGCGGTCACGATGCCGAGGTTCGGGGCGCGCCCGCCGACGAGGCTGTCCTTGTCCGGTCCCATGGCGGCATAGGCATGGGCCTGGTTGCCACAGGAGAGATGCGCGCGCGCCGGGCCGTCCTCGCCGGCCTGGCGAATGCGGTCGAGATAGGCCGCGCGGCTGTCGCGCGAGCGCTCGACGATGCGGGCGGTGACGTCGGTGATGGTCGGGTGCAGGGCCATGGGGGCGGTCCCTTTCGATTCCTGTTGGTGGCTCGGATCGCATGTTAGCGCTAACAAGCGTGAATTTCCAGAGGCTCCGGCCAGGCGGCTCGGCAGGGTGCCGCAAAGGGCGCTGGAATCCGGGGCCGGATGGAACGAAACGCGCAGGCGGCCGTTCCTGCCCTGCGGCGGGGCGCCCCGCCCGATGATGGGCGCCGTCCCGCCCGAGGCAGACATTCAAAGGAGGCAAGAAGAATGCGTATCCTCATGACATCGACCGCCGCGCTGGTCGCGGCAGCGACCGGTCCCGCCCTTGCCGGCAACCCGGTGCCCGCAACCGAGGAACCGGCCGTGATCGTGACCGCGCCCGCGCCGGCGCCGACCCCGGACTGGACCGGCTTCTACGCCGGCGGCCAGCTCGGCTATGGCGATTACGACTGGTCGAACGGATCGGACCTGTCCCTCGACGGGGCCACGGGCGGGCTTCATGCCGGCTACAACCACGATTTCGGTGGTTTCATCCTGGGCGGCGAGGCGCAGATCGACGCCGCCAATCTCGAGGATGCGGCCGGGACGACCGCCGTCGACCGCATGATGCGGGTGAAACTGCGCGCCGGGCCGGACCTGGGCGACACCTTCCTTTACGGGACCGTCGGCATCGCGCATGCCAGCCTGGACGACGCAGGCACCGATCGCGACGATACCGGCTACACCGTCGGGGCCGGGATCGATTATCGCCTGACCCGGCGCTGGAGCGTGGGCGGCGAGGTGCTCTTCGACCGCTTCGACGATTTCGACGACACCGGTAACGACCTCGAAGGCACGTCGCTGCGCGCCCGGGTGTCCTACAACTTCTGATCCCGGCCGCCGGGGACCGGGCAGGGCGGCGCCGCGGCGCCGCCCCGTCTCATGCCTGGCCGGTCAGCTCGGCGAGCACGTCGCGCACCGTCATGACGTCGGCGCGGGTCGTGGCGAANCTGCCCGCGGTCATGCGGATCACGAAACGTCCCTCGTGCAGGGTCTGCGTCAGGTAGACCCGGCCATCGTCGTTGATGCGGGTCAGCAGATCCCGCGTGGCGGCGTCCGCGTCCCGGCCGTCCGGGGCGTAGCGGAAGGTGAACAGCGCCAGCGGGCAGTCGGTCACCACCTCGAAGCCGGGCAGGGTGGCCACGGCGTCGCGGAGGTCATGCACCCAGGCGACATGATCGCGAATGCGCCGCCGCAGGGCTTCCAGCCCCTCGGCGCGCAGCAGGAACCAGAGCTTCAGCGCCCGGAACCGCCGGCCCAGCGGAACGGTCCATTCGTTGAAATTGGTGACCGCGTCCTGGTCGAGTGTCTGCAGGTAATCGGGGCGCAGCCCCATCGTGTTCACCTGCGGTGCCGGATCGGCCAGGAACTGCACCGCGCAGTCGAACTGCGCGCCCAGCCATTTATGCGGGTTGAAGACGACCGAGTCGGCCGCGTCCACGCCCTGCCAGAGCCAGCGGAATTCCGGGCAGATCATCGCCGAGCCGGCCCAGGCGGCGTCCACATGGGTGTAGAGATCCGCGGATTTCGCAACCGCGAGAACATCCGCCACGCGGTCCGAGGCGCCGATCGACGTGCCGCCGACGCAGGCGATCACCCCGGCGGGCCGATAGCCCGCGGCGCGGTCGGCCGCGATGGCCCTTTCCAGCGCGGCCGGGTCCATCGCGTGGGTCCTGTCGGTGGGGATCTTCACCAGGTTGTCCTGCCCGATACCGGCCATCCGCACGGCCTTGTCGATGGAGGAATGGGTCTGCGCCGACGCGTAGATCCGGACGGGGCTCTGCCCGGACAGCCCCTCCGTCAGCCCGGCCCAGCCGAGCGCGCGCTCGCGCATCGTCAGCACCGCGCAGAAGGTGGCGGTGGTCGCCGTGTCGTGGAGCGTGCCGCTGAAATGGGGGGCGAGCCCCAGCGCGCCGCGCAGCCATGCGATCATGACCTGTTCGATCTCGGTGGCCGCCGGCGAGGTCTGCCATAGCATGCATTGCGCGGCCATGGCGTTGGCCAGCTGTTCGGCCAGCATCGAGGCGGGCGCGGCATTGGCGGGAAAATAGGCGAAGAAGCGCGGATGCTGCCAGTGGGTCATCGCTTCGGGGACGATCGCCTTGAAGTCGGCGAAGATCGTCTCGAGGTCCTCGGCCTGCTCGGGGGCGGCATCGGGCAGCCTGGCGGCAGTGGCCCCGGGCGTCGTGTCGGCCCGGACCGGGCGGTCGCCCAGCGTCGCGTGATACTCTGCCGCCCAGTCGGCGGCGCGTTTCGACCAGTGGCGCAGCGCGTCGTGATCCATGCTATCTCCCGCTTTTGCCGGGGCCGCCCCGGCAGGCGGCCGGGCGGAGATTGCCCGTATACCTTGTCATGCGCAAGCAGGTGCAATCGCCCCGGACATGGTGTAGATTTCGCTAACGCGCCGCCATGTGCCCGGCGCGGAGTGCCAGTATGGAGGGTATCCGATGTTCTTTCGCCGCAGTGTTAGCGGACTGCTTCTGGCGGTCCTCGTCGTCCTCGCCGGATGCGGCGCGTTCCGGACCGATTATCCGGCGGCGCTTCCGGCCGCGGTGAGCAAGGGATGGACGGTCTCGACGATCGACGTAATCGTTCCCGACACGCTGACCGTGAGCGAAGCCCCCGTGATCGCGCCGGAGGCGGACATCGTCTGGCGTGAGGAGCCCGCCGGCGACCGGCGTGCCCAGGTTGCGCGCATCTTCCGCGAGGGCGCGGAAAAGGCGACCGCCGCGCTCGACGGGCCGCGGCCGGTTCGGCTCGAGATCACGCTGGTGCGCTTTCACGCGCTGACGCTCCAGGCCGAGGCGCTGCCTTACAACGAGGGGGTCCACGCGATCACCTTCACCGCGCGCATTCTCGATGCACGGACCGGTGCCGAGCTTGTCCCGGCCACGCGCATTGACGCCGACATGCCGGCCATCATGGGATCGGCCGCCCGCCTGGCCCGCAGCGTCGGCCTGACCCAGCGCGTCCAGATCGTGCGCCACCTGGAGACCGTTTTCGCCGGGTGGCTGGGCATCGGCCCCGATCCGCGCCAGAGCTTCACCCGCATCGGCGTCTAGCCGGCGACGGCGTCGGGCTGCAGCGCGAAATCGACGATCCGTCGCAGCGCGTCCTCTAAGGAGGCGTCCGCGACGCTCAGGGCCACGCGCACATGGCCGGCCGCGGCCGTGCCGAAGCTTTCGCCCGGCATCACGGCGATGCCGGTCGCGTCGAGCAGACGGTTCGCGAAGGCCTTGCCCGAGAGCCCGGTCGCCCGGATGTCGAGCATGATGTACATCGCGCCCGAGGACGGCACCGCGCGCAGGCGGTCCTGCCCGGCGAGCACGCGCTGCGCGATCGCGCGGCGCCGGCGGAAAGGGGCGGCGATCTCCGCTTCCAGGGCGGGCCCTTCGCCGAGCGCGAAGACGGCGGCGTCCTGTATGTAGCCGGGCACGCCGTAGGTGGTGACCGTGGCGAGATCGATCAGCTTCTCGATCATCGGCTCCGGCGCCACGATCCAGCCGATGCGCGAGCCCGTCATCGCGTGGCTCTTCGACATGGACCCGATCACCATCGTGCGCGCGGCCATGCCGGGCAGCGCGCGCGGCGAGAGATGCGCGCCCTCCCAGACCTGGGTGTCGTAGACCTCGTCGGAAATCACCCAGAGATCGTGCTCGCGCGCCGCACCGGCGATGCCGTCGAGCGTCGGGCGGTCATAGACCACGCCGGTCGGATTGTTGGGCGTGTTCACCAGCAGGCTGCGCGCGCCCGAGGCCCGCGCGGAAATCTCTGCGCCGCGGGGCTGGAAGGCATCGCGCGCATGGGTCGCCACCGCGACCGGCACGGCCCCGGCGGCCCGGATCGTTCCGGGATAGGTGGCGTAATAGGGGTCGCAGTAAAGCGCCCTGTCGCCGGGGTTGCAGGCGGCCATGTGCGCGGCGAAGAGCCCGGCCTGGCCGCCGGCCGTCACGATCACGTTGCGCCAGCTGGTCGCCACGCCGGTCCGGTCCGCGACGCGGGCTGCGACCGCCGCGCGCAGCGCCATTTCGCCGGGCACGGACGCGTAGCCGGTATTGCCGGCGGCGGCGCTCTCGTGCATCGCGGACAGGATCGCGGGGTGGGTCGGGATGTCGTGCTCGCCGATGGTCAGCTCGATCACCTGTGCACCCGCCTCGGCCATCTCGCGGGCGCGGTAGAACACGTCCCAGCCGTCGGACCCGCCGCCGTTGATGCCCTCGATCCGGTCAGATGCGCGCATGAATGCCTCCGTCTCAGACTGCGGGAACGCCATCATGCCGGGACCCGGTTGGCAAGCCGATAGTTCTTGCCAAGCCCGGAAAGCCCCGGCATAACCGGGCCCATGAGAACGGCGATCTGCATTTGCGGGATTTGCATTACCGGCTGAGAGATCCGGCGGGCCGTTCATCTGTTTCCAAGCATGACCGAAGCTGATAGGCCCGCCGCCGGAGAGGCGCGCAAGGAATCTGGGCATGACCGACATCAGGCTCTGGAACACGAGAACCCGGCAAAAGGAGCGTTTCGAGCCGCTCGATCCCGGCAACGTGCGGATGTATGTCTGCGGCCCGACGGTCTATGACCGCGCGCATCTGGGCAATGCGCGCCCCGTGGTGGTCTTCGACGTGCTCTACCGGCTGCTGCGCCATGTCTACGGCCCCGGCCGGGTGACTTATGTGCGCAACATCACCGACGTCGAGGACAAGATCATCGCCCGCGCGCGCGAGAACGGCGAGGAGATCGACGCGCTGACCCGCCGCACCACGGCCTGGTTCCACGAGGACATGGCCGAGCTGGGCGTCGATTATGCCGGCGATCCGCAGTTCCGCGAGCCGCACGCCACCGATTACATTCCCCAGATGGTCGAGATGATCGCGGCGCTGATCGATCGCGGCCACGCCTACGAGGCGGAGGGTCACGTGCTCTTCGCGGTCGAGAGCTACGGCGAATACGGCGCGCTCTCGGGCCGGTCGGTCGAGGACATGATCGCCGGCGCGCGGGTCGAGGTCGCGCCCTACAAGAAGAACCCGATGGATTTCGTGCTCTGGAAGCCCTCGGCCGCCGACGAGCCCGGCTGGGAGAGTCCCTGGGGCCGCGGGCGGCCCGGCTGGCACATCGAGTGCTCGGCGATGAGCCACGCGTTGCTGGGGGCGAGCTTCGACATCCATGGCGGCGGCATCGACCTGCAGTTTCCCCACCACGAGAACGAGATCGCCCAGTCCTGCTGCGCCCATCCCGAGGGCAGCTTCGCGCGCTTCTGGCTGCACAACGAGATGCTGCAGGTCGAGGGCCGGAAGATGTCGAAATCGCTCGGCAATTTCTTCACCGTGCGCGACCTTCTGGACCGCGGCGTGCCGGGCGAGGTGATCCGCTTCGTCTTTCTCCAGACGCATTACCGCAAGCCGATGGACTGGACCGAGGAGAAGGCCCGCGAGGCCGAGGCGGTGCTGCGAAAGTGGCGCGCGCAGACCGCGGCGGTCGATGCCGGCGCCCCGGACCCGGAGCTGACCGCGGCGCTGGCCGACGACCTGAACACGGCCGGGGCGATCGCGGTGCTGCACAGGCTGTCCAGTGCGGGCGATGCCGTCGCGCTCAAGGGATCCGCGGCGCTTCTCGGGCTGCTCGAGAGCGGCATGGGCGCCTGGACCGAGACCGGGCGCGACCGGCTCGACGCCCTGGCCGCGAAACTGTCGGCGGCCCGCGCCCGCGCGGTGGACGCCAAGGATTTTTCCGAGGTCGACCGGCTGAAGGCGGCGCTGGTCGCCGCGGGCGTCGAGGTCCGCATGTCCAAGGCCGGGGTCGAGCTTGTGCCCGGCGCCGGGTTCGACCCGGCGCAGCTGGAGGCGCTGGAATGAGGGCCGGCTGCGCGCCACGGCGGGGCGGGGGGCTGTCTGCCCCCCGCGCCCCCCGAGGATATTTCCGGAACGATGAAGGGGCGGCGGCATGACCCGCGAGCGGCTCTATCTCTACGACACCACGCTGCGCGATGGGCAGCAGACGCAGGGCGTGCAGTTCTCGACCGCCGAGAAGGCGCGCATCGCAGCGGCGCTGGACGGGCTCGGCGTGGACCATATCGAGGGCGGCTGGCCCGGCGCCAATCCGACCGACAGCGAGTTCTTCGCCCATGCCCCCGACACCCGCGCGGTGCTGACGGCCTTCGGCATGACCAAGCGCGCCGGGCGGTCCGCGGAGAACGACGACGTCCTGGCCGCGGTCATGAACGCCCGCACGCCAGCGGTCTGCCTCGTCGGAAAGACCCATGATTTCCACGTCGAGGCGGCGCTCGGCATCACGCTGGACGAAAACCGCGAGACCATCGCGCAGTCGGTCGCGCATGTCGTGGCGGCCGGACGCGAGGCGCTGTTCGACGCGGAACATTTCTTCGACGGCTACAAGGCGAACCCGGATTACGCGCTTTCCTGCCTGCGGGCGGCCCGCGACGCAGGCGCGCGGTGGATCGTGCTTTGCGACACCAATGGCGGTGCGCTGCCGGCCGAGGTGGGCGAGATCACTGCCGCCGTCATCGCCGCGGGCATTCCGGGCGACCGGCTCGGCATTCACACCCATGACGACACCGGCAACGCCGCGGCGAACACGCTGGCGGCCGTGGACGCGGGCGCGCGCCAGATCCAGGGCACGCTCAACGGGCTGGGCGAGCGCTGCGGCAATGCCAGTCTCACGACGCTGATCCCGACGCTGTTGCTCAAGGAGCCCTATCGCAGCCGCTTCGCGACCGGCGTGAGCGAGGCGGCGCTGGCCGGGCTCACCCGCATCAGCCGGATGCTCGACGACATTCTCAACCGGGTGCCGGACAAGTCGGCGCCCTATGTCGGCGCCTCGGCCTTCGCGCACAAGGCCGGGCTCCATGCCTCGGCGATCCTGAAGGACCCGGCCACCTACGAGCATATCGATCCCGCCGCGGTCGGCAACGCACGCATCATCCCGATGTCGAACCAGGCCGGGCAGTCGAACCTGCGCTCGCGGCTCCGGGACGCGGGGATCGAGGTGGCGCCGGGCGACCCGGCGCTCGGGCGGATCCTCGAGGTGGTCAAGGCGCGCGAGGACATGGGCTATGCCTATGACACGGCGCAGGCCAGCTTCGAGCTGGTGGCGCGCCGCGAACTGGGCCAGATGCCCGCGTTCTTCGAGGTCAAGCGCTACCGCGTCTCCGTCGAGCGGCGGAAGAACAAGTACAACCGCATGGTGAGCCTGTCCGAGGCGGTGGTGGTGGTGAAGATCGGTGGCGAGAAGAAGCTGTCGGTCTCCGAAAGCCTCGACCCGGAGGGCAACGATCGCGGGCCGGTCAACGCGCTGGCGCGGGCGCTGGCCAAGGATCTCGGCCCCTACCAGGCGATCATCGACGACATGCGGCTGGTGGACTTCAAGGTGCGGATCACCCAGGGCGGGACCGAGGCCGTGACCCGCGTGATCATCGACAGCGCCGACGGGCAGGGGCGGCGCTGGTCCACGGTCGGGGTCTCGGCCAATATCGTCGATGCGAGCTTCGAGGCGCTTCTCGACGCGATCGAGTGGAAGCTGGTGCGCGACGGGGCCGGGGCGCCATGAGCGTCGCAGCCTGCGCCGAGCTGGTGGAACGGGGCGACCCGGACCGGTTTCGCAGCGTGCTTGCCGCGCCGGCCGGGGCGCGGCCCGACCTGATGACGCTCTACGCCTTCAACGTCGAGGTGACCCGCGCCCCCTGGGTGACCCAGGAGCCGGTGATCGCGGAGATGCGGATCCAGTGGTGGATCGACACGCTGGACGAGATCGCCGCGGGCCAGACCCCGCGGGCCCACGAGGTCGCGGCGCCGCTGGCCGGGACCATCCGCGCCCACGGGCTGGACACGGCGCTCCTGGCCGCTATCGCAGAGGCCCGGCGCGCCGATATCGACGGCACCCCGCCCGAAGATGCCGCCGCGCTGTCGGCCTATATCGACGCGACCGGCGGCAACCTGATGTGGGCGGCGGCGCAGGTGCTCGGGGCAGACGCGATGGCCGAGCCCGTGGTACGGGATTTCGCCTGGGGCGCGGGGCTTGCCGCCTATCTGCGCGCGATCCCCGAGCTGGAGGCCCGCGGCCACCGGCCGCTGCCGGACGGCCGGCCCGAGGCCGTCGCCCGGCTGGCCGCCGAAGGGCTGTCGCGGCTGTCGCGCGCCCGTGCGCAACGCGGGCGGGTGGCGCCCGGCGCGGCGGCCGCGCTGCTGGCGGGCTGGCGGGCCGATGCCACGTTGCGGGCCGCCGCG
>PR_CR_10_Liq_1_inCRDRAFT_1002135_pt1 | contig 10250 bp, 7 predicted proteins | sample PRCRCaboRojoPR_3_FD_10241 | JGI IMG/M metagenome (IMG submission 10241) | reverse complement strand
AAGCCACACCACAGTTTCTAAGTCAAGGTGGTTAGTTGGCTCGTCTAACAAAAGAATGTCTGGTTGGCAGTAAAGNGCCCTTGCTAAGGCAACCCTCATAAGCCAGCCTCCTGAAAGCCTAGTGGTGGGCCAGCTCATTCCGTCTTGAGTGAAGCCTAAACCTGACAGGATAGTGGCTGCACGTGCCTCTGCCGAAAAGGCTTCAATGGCGTTAAGTCTTTCATCGATTTCAGCCATTTTGGCAGGGTCAGTGGTTTCTTTGTGGAGTTTTAGGAGTTCTGTTCTTTCAAAGTCGGTTTCAAGCAAACTCTCCATAACAGTTTTGTCGTTGGCTTTGACTTCTTGTTCTACGTACAGAATATTAAGCGTTTTAGGAACCTTTTCGATCTCCCCCAAAACCAAAGAAGTTAGCAAGCAGGTTTTGCCTACTCCATTGCGACCAACTAACCCATATTTCCTTCCTTGGGCTAGTTTGAGCTGTGTGTTGTCAAGGAGGGTTTTGCCTCCTATCATAAGAGTTACTCTGTCCGCCATGATGTTAATGTTCTTCTCGCCACTGTTCCTCACCACTCTAGGTAAAGGAAGGGGTCGCTGGACTTTTCCAGTAAAGATTTCTTTAGTTTCTTCTTCTTGTTTTAGTTTTTTCTTAGCTGCAGTTTGTTTGTCAGCGTTGTAGTTCACAGAAGCCTTTTGAATCCCTAAGAAAGGGTCAATGTAGTCCGCTGTAATGGCTTCTTGGGCAATCCCAGCTTCTCCCAGAACCACAGCTTTGCCTATTTGCTCAGCTACTATTTTTTCAAGTCGGCTTTCTGCCTTGAGCCCGGCGCTTTGGAGTTTCCTGTGGAGTTCTTCACACAACTTTTGGTTGTCTGCTTGGGTTTTGACGAAGGCGTCAGAAAGGAAGTCTTCAAGCAGTTCAAAAAGCTCTTTGGAGGAAGCGGGAGGGTCTTCTACAACCATGCCTGCCATGTACGAGTAGCACCTTTCAGGTAAGTCTAGGTGGGAACAACTACTTCTGATTAAGTCCTCTACTCGTCTTTCATCCATATTAGTCACTATAAATGGAACATATATCGGCATTCTTGAGACCAACACCTCCAGTCAGAGTAGTCAATACTGGGGAAACGCTAAGGACTCAGTCACTTCTGCTGATCATTTTTGCGGCTTTGGGCGTTTTGGTTGCTATAATCAATTTCAGTGCTTCTCCTTTTCATAACATAATAGCTGGAGTGTTTTTCTTAGTGAGCAGCTTAGTTGGAGTTTTTGTCGGAATACTGGGATTTGACGCTTCTAAAAAGTACAAAACCAAGCACTCTGGACGCTACAAAAAAGCAATACTCACTTACTCAGTGTTTTTCATAGCCTGCACAGTGGTAACAGTGACTTTGGAGTTCATTACAATTCTGGACTTCTACAACAGCACTACTGAAGAAATTATATTTGGAGTTATACTGTTTTCTTTGCTTGTAGTGACTGTTCCTGTTTGTCTGTGGTGTGTTAAAACATCTAAAAAGTTCCACTTGTTAGTGAGTAACTACGAGGAACACCCTTATACCAACGGAGAGCACGTAGACCCTGAAGACCTTACTAAGTACGGGTCTAGTTTAATATCTAGCTCTAAAACTTAGGTGAAATAATAAGCTTATAAATGGAAGGCAAAGTTGACAGTGCTTTTTTGATCTTTATGTCTTTAGGAGTGCTGTATTCCATCACAACGTTCCTCTGCATTCTGCGGACGATTAGGCTTCACAAGTTCTCTCCAGAATGGAGAAGTTCTAAGTTCTTTTACATTTCGGTTCTTTTACAAGTACTGATAAGGGCTGCCTGTTTTTTCTTGATTTGTGCAAGGATTAGAAGCATTTCAGTGCTTCTGTTGTACTTGCTTATTTCTGTTCCTGACTCGCTCTTTATAGTGAGTTACATTCTGTTGGTTTGGCAAATGGTAGCAGTGTTTTACTATTCCCACATTTCTTTAGGAGCCTCTATGAATTTCCTTGCTAAGTTTACTGATGCAAACCGAAGAAGCAAGGGCTTTATTGCAATAGTTGCCAGTATAGTGTTTTGGAGTGTTATGCAAGGAATATTTTACCTGTTACTTATAGCAGGAGTTATTGAATCTGATGTAATAGCTAGAGAAATAGGTATTGCTAACTTAGTAGCTCCTAGTTGCATTTTAGGGGTTATGATTTACTTACAGGTGAGGTACTCTGGAATTCCTACTATTTCTAATGTTTGGCTTAAAAGAATGAGGAAGATCTTTTTTGTCACTTTAATTTGGTCACTCACTAGACTCTTGAGGGGAGTGCTGAACTTGATTTCTGAGTATGCAACTGATGAAATCAGCAGTGACATCTCAGACAACAACCAAACCATTGAGTTACTGCCTACAACCTTTTTAGTTAGTGTCTTGATTCTGAGTGAAGTGGTGTGTGTGTTGATTGTGCTTGACTACGGGTTTATAAGCATTTTTGTGTTTTCAGCTGAAGAAGCAGAAGAGAACTCCAACTTAACTTCTCCTTTAATTCGCGAACAGAACTTGTCCAGACAAACCATGGTAGCCCCTGACCCCTTTATCGAGCCTGAAGAAATCGAAATCCTTGAAGAGTTCCACTCAGCAAAGTCCAAGTTCGGAGTTATATGCAAAGCTAGGTTCCAGGGCGCCTTAGTTGCTTACAGAAGGATCAACTTTTCCAGAATTAGCAGCTACGTTTTGGAAGAGTTCAATTCTCAGATAGAAACTTACAAAAACCTGCAGAGTTCACAGTTAGTTCCTATCTACAGCATAGTGCTTAAACCGCCTGTTCTGGGGTTCGTGACTCCTTACTACTCTAAGTCGGTGTTTTCTTTGCTCCATCAAGAGAAGCTTCAGTTATCTATGGCTCAAAAACTAAACATTGCCAAAAAGATTGCAAACTGCATTAAAGAAGTCCACAACCAAGGAAAAGCCCACGGACACCTTTCTTCGCACAACATACTTCTCGACCCTGACTTGAACCCTTTTGTAAGCGACTTAGGCTTCCACAAAATCAAGAAGTATGCTGGAATTGTTTTTGGGTACTCTAATAAGTCTCAGTGGAGTTCTCCCGAGATCTTAAGCGACAAACGCTTAACTCCTCCCAAAGTCCACACTTCTGACGACTCTTATAGTTTTGGAGTGATTCTTTGGGAACTCATCACAGGCCAAGAACCCTACTCAGGCTACTCCAAAGAACAAATAGTCCAGCAAGTAGTAGTTAACTCCTTCAGACCCAAACTTCCTACCGATATCAGCGAAGGGCTTGGAGATCTAATTAAGTCTTGCTGGAACAGAGACCCCAACAGCAGACCTGACTTTGCTCTTATCTTTAACTCTATAGAAAGAGCTTTAGGCGAACTAGTGTAATAATTAAAGAAAGTTAAGCATTAAACTCCTTGAAGTAGTACTTCCTATGAAGCAGCTTGGCCTGGACGCACATGTTCGAAAGGTGGCAGGCCAGCAACAAGTAGTTCCTCGGAACTACCATCCAGGCAAACCTTGCAAACATGCAGGAGTAAATGAACAAAGCTACTTATGGATTACTCATAGTCATGTTCCTGGAAATCTTTTCAGGCGGCTTGTTCATGTCCATCATGCCTGCCACTACAAATCCCCAGTTAAGCACTGGACCCCAGAAGTGCGTGGTTTTGGGACCTGTAGGTGAGTTAACAAACTTCCAGACACTGTTCATTTTTTAATAACTTTTACTTTAATATAAAACTAACTAATTTATGTGAGTAACTTTTGAAATTTTCAAAAACTGCCAAGAATGGGTCTTTCAAAAGGTGCAGTGACTGTTTTGGCTGGTCAGTTAAAGGAATTAAATGGCCTGAACAGTATATGTAGCCATAATTCTTGTCTTCGGCCAAAGTGCTCCAAGTAAAAGAAGTAGTCTCTAGCACTTTTAAGCTCTTTATCAAGTCCCTGTAACTCCAGGAACTTCCTACAAGTATTTTGTAGGAAGAAAGTGCTTCCACACCTACTACCTGCAAAGGTCTCGGCAACACACAAGGCAGAACCTCCCACTGGTCCTTGACTAAGTTGTACCGCTCAATGGTGTCTAAGTAGCTGAACCCGTCGTACCCTCCAAAAATATATATAAACCCTTCCAGCGCACAAGCTGCAAACCCACACCTTTTGGAGTTCATGTTTGCTAAGGCTCTGGATTCGCCTGTACTTAGGTTGAGCTTTTCGCAGGAGTCCAGCCACTCAGAGCCATTGAAGCCTCCCAAGCAGTACAAAGTGTCGTTTATTATGACTGACGCATGGGAGGACCTGCACTCTTGCATTTCGCACTTTTTAGTAATTTGGTCATTAGAAAACTCATAAACAGCTTTTGACCTAAGTCCCCCTGTGATGTAAGCTTTGGCTGAATTGTTAGCAGACGCTGAAAAGTCTCTGTACTCGAAGTCTGAGTTTCCAAGTTGTTTTTCTGACCAGTTTTGGGTTTCTAAGTTATACTTCAGAACATTCTTGTCTGGAGAAATAAAAACTAATGACTGCTCGGTGGATAGTTTGTCTGGAACAAAAGGAATGCACTCTTGAAGAAGCTTTAGTTCTTCTAAGTAGCTTCCTACTTCTTGTGCAATGCTTTCACAAGAAGCCTTTAAACTTAGGTCTTGATAAGAGCGAAACTGCTCAAACAAAACTGAAAGTCCACTAATGAAACTTTCAATTCCACTTAAAAGTTTGGGAGTGTTAATCAGACTGCCTTCTTCTGCTTGGACTCTTTCGTAAACCTCCAAAAACAAGTCCTCAATTTCTTGCATTTTGTTCTCGAACTCAGAAAATTCTAAGTTAGTCTTGTGAACTAAGGTCTGCAAACTCTCTACGCGCTTAACTAAGCTTTCGATTCCCATCCTCACAAAGGGGTAAAAATCTTCCAGTTTCAAAATAGTGTGTTCTGAGTGGTGGACTACGCATTCTGCGCATACTGGAATTTGATCTTCAAAACAGTAACGTATAAGTGGTTCCGTAGAGTGTAACTTACAGTACTCTTGAGGAGTTTTATCAGAGGTCTGAGAAATGAAACTCAGCAAAGTGTGGTTTTTGGGCAAACTGTGCGGAGAGGGGGAAACCACTACTAATCGGCAAGAAGGGCATTGGATTTCGTTGTTGTATATTATAAAAAACAAGCACCTTTCACAAACTGTGTGGCCACAACTCAGCACTTTAGGGCAGTTTTCATCTGCGTTAAACTTTTCAGAGCAAATTGGACACTCCATGCTTAATTCTTATAATTTGTGAAACCGATGCAGACTCAATATGAATTTAAGTTCAATAAGCAACCAAGAGTTCAGTAATTAAACTAATTCACTTAGCCATAAGATTTAAAGTTTTTACATGAAGTGGATTCTTCTTATGCTTCCGGTGCTTTTAGCTCAGAGAATTCAAATCCCCAAAGGCAAGGTTCTGAACCCCTCAAAAGGCTTTACTCTTATAAAGTACCAAGACTCCCCTTTTCACTTTTTAGAAAATAATCAATCAATACCGACGTCTGACTTGCTTTTTAGCAGAATTCCAGGAAACTCCACCCAAGTAGTCTTTTTGCCATCCGAAACACTACTTATTACGTCTAGGGGCTTCACAGTTGTTTCTTTGCAAAAGAATGACTTGACTTACTACCAAGGAAAGGCCCTAGTAACTAAGCACTTGCATGTGGAGTATTACTTGAACCAAGAGCACTTAGACTCCCAGTACTGCACAGAGTCCCCTTTGGTCTTAGACAAGTACTCAGTGGAAGTGTTTGATGTCTCCAGTGGAGTTCTGGACTACAAAGCTGAAATGCTTGTGTACTTTCCCGAGTCAAACTACCACTCAAACTTGTTGTTAGTTTTGATTTTGTGCGCAGTGTGCATTGGGTTCCTTTTAGGAAAAAAGTTCGAAAAAAAGCCTAAGAGAGATCGCACTCATTCAAGTTCAACCCAAAACTTGAAACCAGCCAGAACCACCAAAGCTATCCGAAAGGCTAAAAGTGGGCTTTGTGTAAGTGAATTCAAGAAAGCGAACTCGGAGGCCAAACTTGAAGAAGAAATTAAGCCTACTGAAATAAAGTTCCAGTTCAGCAGTGGCACTATTGAAGACGAAGGGTGCTCGCTTGAGCATAAAGAAGAAATCCAAGTCCAAATTGAAAAGTTCAAAAAGATCCTAGAAATAGGCAAGTGCAACAACTCCTTTGAAATACTTTCCAAAATCGGAGAAGGAGCTTATGGTACTGTGTACAGAGTCAAACACCGACTTGACGGGCAAACTTACGCTTTGAAAGTAATGAAGTTGAAACTAGAACTCCACAAGTCAATATACGACCATAAGTTATTTAGAGAAGTGCTTAACATGTCCAAACTGAACTCTAAATACTTACTGAGGTATTACTCTTCTTGGCTTGAAATCACTAAACCTGAGACCAGCAGCGACTCACTGCAGTCGAGTGAAAACAACTCCTGCGACTTTGATAACGAAGAAACTCCAAAAGGCCCCTACTTTACCTTTTTTCTTTACATCCAAACAGAACTGAGCTCAGGCATCACTTTGAAGGACTGGCTGAGCACTCGCAAAGTAGACCCTTTGCAGAACTACAACATCTTCAGACAGATCTTGAAAGGAGTCCACCACATCCACTCAAAAGGCTTAATCCATAGAGACCTAAAGCCTTCCAACATCTTTATTGAAAAGGACTTTAGAGTCAAAATCGGAGACTTCGGATTGGCTGTGATGGCTCAATCTGAAGAAGACCACTTCTCTGAACGGGCTAGTTTTCCAAGAGTGAACTCTTTGAGAGTAGGAAACTCACAGTATTTCGCTCCTGAGCAAAGCTTCAACTCAGAGTACGACTTTAAAGTTGACATTTTTCCACTTGGACTCATTCTGTTTGAGTTGTGTTCCAGAAAAAGCATTAAAAACGAAATGTTCTTTAAAGAACTCAGAAACAACCAAAGCATTCCTCATAAAATGATTCAAAAGTACCCAATAGAAACAAGTATTGTCAAGTGGCTTGTCAGAATCAAACCTGAGGAACGGCCAGACTTAACTCAGCTTTTAGAAAGCAACTTAGTTAAGGACTGGGAAGCCTACTTAGGAATCTCTTCTGGACTAGTTCTGAGTTCTCCTGTTTTATGAATTAATCTAATAAAAATGGGTGACTCTAGTGAGTTTGCGAACTATGAGTTGTATGGTGATCCCTACATCCGCAGAATTGCCAACGAAATAGAAAAGGTCAAAAACTCAAAAGAAGGCAACTACACGCAAGAAGACTTTACTAAGTTCGACAACCTGCACTACTTAGGTCACGAGTACTGTTCAGAGTTCTTCGACTCATTGTCTCTCCCAGACAACTCAAAGATCCTTGAGCTCTGCAGCGGCCTTGGAACTACTGCAAGGTTCCTAGCTACTAAGTTCCCTACTTCCGAAATCACTGCTCTTGACTACTTAGACTCCTTTAACCAACTAAGCTCCCAAATGAATGAACTTTGTGGACTCAGAAACATCAAAAGTATCCAAGGCGACGCCACTGCGCTTGACTTAGCTGCCCATGGCTTGGAAGGCCAATGTGACGTTGTGCTGTCACTGCAGAGTTTCTACTACATCACAGACAAAAAGAACCTGTTTTCTGTGTGCTACAAAGCTTTGAAGCCAGGTGGCAAACTTTACATTGAAGACCACGTGGTGGTTCAGGACTTGCCTTTATCTGAACAAGAAGAAGAAGTAGCCACTAAGTTTAGGTTCATGAGCCGTCTTAACCAAGAGACTTACGCGAACCTCTTAAAAGAAGCAGGCTTTGAGTTGAACTCATACACCAACAGAAACCAAGAGTGGGGTAGGTACATTTTCCAACGTGCACAAGACTTCTTGAAAAACAAAGAAAAGCTCGTTGAAGAGTACGGAGAAGACTTGTGGAACACAAGGTACATGTCGGGCATTCATGTGTCTTGCAGGCTTTACCACGACTTAGGCATGAGTCTTGAAGAAGCTAGAGAAGCCTACCCACTTGTTGAGCAAGAACTCGGTTCTGAAGAGTTCAGGAAGTACGTTTCAGAAGTGCCTCCTAAGTTTGGTGGTGCTTACATAGTAGCTACTAAGCCTCTTAGTTAACCAAATTTTATAAATGTCCAAACCTTTAGTGTTTTTAGTGGTAAGTCTTTTCCTATCAGGCTTGATACTTACTTTCTTCGAAAGTGCTTGTGATAATTCCTGGGATGTAAACCCTAGAAAGTACTCTAGGAAGTCTAAACTAAAAACTATTTCCCCGCTTTACAAAGTAGGAGACTCCCAAACCACTCTAGAAGAAGTTACTTACTACATGAGCAACCAAGAGTTCCTAAAAGACGTAGGGCTCCACTGGGACTTTGAAATTGACGACTCAGAAGAACTTAAAAAAGCCAACCTAAACTGCATTCCTGAGACTTTTGGGTACTCCAAAAAAAAAGGCAACCTAGTGTTTCCTGAGTACAAGTACCCTTCCTGTAAGAAATCTAGTTCGCCTCTTATCAACCTAAACTACCTAAACAACACCTTTTCAATGAAGTGTCCCCGTGAAACTGAAGGAATCTACCTCCTAGAACCCGAAAACCTTCAGAGAAGCTTGCATGTAAGGACACAGTACGAAAAGATGTGGAAAATTAAGAACTACGAAGGAAAAACTGAAATAGAAACTGAAGAGTACGCTTTTGCTGGGTGCGGTGACAAACTAACCCACGCAAGTTACTACCCTCGGTTTAACCAAACCGTTTACAACTCAACTTTGACCAGAATGCAGGAAATAGCTTCCAAAACCCTAACTTTCAAAAAGCCCCAAATAGTGTTTTTCTTAACTATTGACAGTTATTCTAGAAGGCACTTTTACCGGAAGCTTCCAGAAACANTAAGTTACCTTTCGTCACTCAAGAACTCTTCTTACTCAGTGTTCGACTTCAAGCTCCACAACNTATACGGATCATCTTCTATTGACAACATGTTTCCAGTGTTTTCTAGTAACTCCTAATTAGACAAAACTCAGCACTCTTACGACCCAGCTCCAGAAAAAGACATGGCAGGTCCAGGCTCTATTTGGAACATCTTTAAAAATATGGGATACACCACTTTGTTTGGATTAGAAAACTGCGACCATTTCTTCTCTAAAACAATTGGTCAGAAACTTGAAGTAGACCACACTATAAGGAGTTTTTACTGCGCAGCTCAAGACTTTTTGGGTTTTAGAACTGCAAAAGACGCTGTACTTAAACAAAGGTGCATAGGAGACCACATGTCGCACTACTACATACTTAACTACACTCTAGCTTACTCAAACTTATACAAAGACCTTAACCAGTGGATTTACCTGCACATCAACACAGCACACGAAGCTACCGGATTGCACGCCAACACTCTGGACTTGGACTTGGTTGACTTCCTCAAGCAGTACCTAAACACGTTTAAGGACTCCCATGACGTAGCGATATTTCTGCACGCTGACCACGGAATGAGGTACGGCAACTGGTACAAAGACTACGAAGCCTACATGGAAAACAAGCTGCCAGCTTTCTTTTTAATTGCCAACAACGAACTGCTTAACTCGATAGAAAACTCTTACGACTCTTTGGAGCACAACTCAAAAGTGCTCACTACCAAACCTGACTTGAGGACTGCAGCACTTTACTTAGCAGGGCTGCCTTACGGAGTTGAGTACGACGTCCATGAAGACCCCCGTTACAGTGCTTTTTTCAACTTATTCAAAGAAAAAGTGCCTAAAACCAGAACTTGTGAGTCTTCAGAGATTCCTTCAGAGTTCTGTTCTTGCAAGAAAATGGTAGAAGTCACTGAAAACATGCTTGAAGCAGACCAAGAACTCCAAAGACTAGTTGAAACCATTGCAGAAATAGCAGTGTATAAAATGAACTCAGAAGTGCACACTCCTAAAAACATGGAAGCAGGGATCTTTTGCCAGAAACTCAGTTTTAAAAAAGTCAAAAGAGTCTTTGCTACTAGAGTTACTGACTTTATAGAGCAGTTCTATGTTACTTTTAAGGTAGACCAGAGTCCGGAAGCTGAGTTTGAAGTAATAGCAAACGTGGGCACTGATTTATATAATCAGTTACTGAAAGTTAGTGAGTCCAAAGGCGGAGCTTTCCCGTATGTTTACAGGTCTTTTCCAGTCAGGATCAAAACTCTAGGCATTAACCGGAAAGACCCCTACGCTGGGCCCTGTGAAAGACTTACAAGGCCCCACTCCATACATCCGCCTTACTGCGTCTGCCACTCT
>PR_CR_10_Liq_1_inCRDRAFT_1002133_pt1 | contig 10256 bp, 11 predicted proteins | sample PRCRCaboRojoPR_3_FD_10241 | JGI IMG/M metagenome (IMG submission 10241) | reverse complement strand
TGCGTGCCCACCACGCCGGCACAGATGTTCCACCTGCTGCGCCGGCAGATGCTGCGCGACTTCCGCCGCCCGCTGGTGGTGATGACGCCGAAGAGCCTGCTGCGGCACCGGCTCGCGGTGTCGTCGCTGGAGGAGCTCGCCGACGGCGGCTTTCAGGTGGTCATTCCGGAGACGGACCCCATCGAGCCTGCCGACGTCGAGCGCCTGGTGTTCTGCGCGGGCAAGGTCTACTACGACCTCATCGAAGCGCGCCATGCCCGCGGGCTCAGCAACGTGGCCATCATCCGCATCGAGCAGCTCTACCCCTTCCCGAAAGAGGCCTTCGAGGACGTGCTGGCGCGGTATCCAGACACCACCGAGATCATCTGGTGCCAGGAGGAGCCGCAGAACCAGGGCGCCTGGGACCAGATCAAGCATCGCTTCCACCACCTCATCGAGCAGGGCAAGCAGCCGTATTATGTGGGTCGGGCGGCGTCGGCGGCGCCCGCTGTCGGCCACCGCTCCGTGCACGTGGCGCAGCAGGAGCAACTGGTGGACGAGGCCCTCACCGGCCGCATCAACCCCAAGATGAACCGGCGCATTCCACCGCAGCAGCCCATCGACGAGCCGGCGGCGGAGGTCTGAGGCGCCGGCCACTACCGCCCGCGCCCCCAACGCCTATCCCCAGTCCGACATCAGCCCGAGCGACGACCCACCCGCGCCCAGCCACACCAGCCCGAAGGACCAACCACCCATGAGCACCGAAGTGCGCGTCCCCGCATTGCCCGAATCCGTCGCCGACGCGACGGTCCTGACCTGGTACAAGCAGCCCGGCGACGCCGTGGAAAAGGACGAGAACCTGGTGGACCTGGAAACGGACAAGGTGGTGCTGGAGGTGCCGGCCCCCGCCGCCGGTCGGCTCGCCGAGCACAGGGTCGGCGAAGGCGACGTGGTGGAGGCGGACGCCGTGCTCGCGGTCATCGAGGCGGGCGCGGCGGCCGATGCGGGCGGCGAGGCAGGGGCTGCGGCGCCGGCCGCTCAGGCAGAAGCTGCACCCGCCACCGCTGCCGCGACCACTGCGCCGGCCCCTGACGCCGGCGGCAAGACAGACAAGGAGCCCCAGCTCGCCCCGGCCGCCCGCCGGCTGGTGAAGGAGCTGGGCCTGGATGCCGCCGACATCCCCGGCAGCGGTCGCGATGGTCGCATCCACAAGTCGGACGTCGTCGCCTGGCTGGACCAGCAGGAGGCCGCGGTGCCGGAGCGTGACCCGGACGCGGGCCGGCTCAGCCAGGCCCAGGCGCCGGATGCAGCGGACGACGCCACCCCGGCGCTGGAGCTTGACGCCTCGCTGCCGAGCCTCTCCGGGGATGCCGGCCGCCCCGAGCAGCGGGTCGCGATGACCCGGCTGCGGGCGCGCATTGCCGAGCGACTCGTGGAAGCGCAGCAGAACAGCGCCATGCTCACCACCTTCAACGAGGTGGACATGAGCGCCGTCCTGACGCTGCGCAGGCAGTACAGGGACCGCTTCGAGGCCACCCACGGCGTGCGCTTAGGGCTGATGTCCTTCTTCGTCAAGGCGAGCGTCGAGGCCCTGCAGCGCTTCCCCGTGGTGAATGCCTCCGTGGACGAGGGCGACATCATCTACCACGGCTATTACGACATCGGCATCGCCGTCAGCTCCCCGCGGGGGCTGGTGGTACCCATCCTGCGCAACTGCGACCAGCTCTCCATGGCCGACATCGAGCGCGGCATCGGCGACTTCGGCACCAAGGCCAAAGACGGCACGCTCAGCTTCGAGGAGCTCACCGGCGGCACCTTCTCCATCACCAACGGCGGCATCTTCGGCTCGCTGCTGTCCACGCCCATCCTGAACCCGCCGCAGAGCGCCATCCTCGGCATGCACAAGATCGAAGAGCGCCCTGTGGCCGTGGACGGGCAGGTGGTCATCCGCCCCATGATGTACCTGGCCCTGAGCTATGACCACCGTATCATCGACGGCCGTGAGGCGGTGCAGTTCCTGGTGGCCATCAAAGACACGCTGGAGGACCCGGCGCGCCTGTTGTTGCGGATTTGAGGCGGAACGCGGCACAGCCCAAGGTCGTTCGAAGGCACATCACCGGACAAAACGGGGAATCTTGTGAGCATGAGCCCAGAGCAGGTACCCACATGTACGCCGACCGCGATCTCTACGTAGACGACTACCATGCCTGGATCAGCGCCCAGGCGGCATTGCTGCGCGCAGGGCGGTTGACGGACCTGGATGCCGCGCAGCTCGCCGAAGCGCTCGCAGCCATGGGGTGGGCGCGAGCGCACCCCCGACTAGTTGACCGAGTCGAGGGCTGAGACCTGATCAGGGTGAGTGTGCCGGTGCCGGCCTGGGTCAGGGCGTGCCGGTATCGAACACCACGGCGGTATCGTTTTGGATGGCGCCGTAGACGCTGACCCCGCCGTCCCGTCGCCGATGCGCAGGGTCCCGTCGCTGACGGTGATCGTCGTGGCCTTCAACTGGGTTCCGGTCATGGTCAGGGTGCCGCTGCCCTGTTTGCGCAAAGCTCCGGTCCAGGAGATGGCGCCGGCAAAGCCGGTCGAGGCGTTGTAGCCGCCCGTGGTCAGTATGCTGCTGGAGAGCAGGGTGACCGTGGAGGCCCCGCTGTCGCCGCGTGCGCGATGTCCCCGTTGATGGTGATGGTCTGGTCCGGGTCCTGTGTCGCTGACTCGACCTACAGCTCCCGTATGCGAGCGGCGTCTGCGACACGCGATGCAGGTGATTGCAGACCCCAGGGTCGCGAACGTCCGCATCAAAGAGCTCGCCTACAACCTGGGGTACAGGCATCCCTCGGCCTTTACGCGGGCCTTTCGCAAGCGTTTCGGGGTCTTACCCAGCGAGGTGCGCAAGCGGGAGGCGGGCGCGTTCACCGCTCTTCGGGGAAGCTCGCCAAGCGCTCCCTCGATCTCAGTCCCCAGACCTTCGATCGCCCGACCCTGGCGCTGTCCCTTGACGACCTGGCTGACGATACGTAGCCTCACCGCTGGTTTTTACGTGTCCGCCGCCTCGCCATGAATACCAAGCTCACCGTCAGCATGGATGCCTCGGTCATCGAGCGCGCCAAGCGGGCGGCGCGAGCCCGCAACACCAGTGTCTCCGCGATGCTTGCCGAGCTCGTCTCCGGCCTCGACGTGCTTGATCATCCGCGCGGTCCGGGCTTCATTGGTCCAGTGACGCGGGCCGCGACCGGGTTGCTGGAACTGCCCGCGCAGGGTGCGGACGCCGATCTCCTCAGCGATGCGCTGTGGGCGCGTTATGGCGATCCCGGATGAGGGTCTTTGTCGATACCAACCTGCTGCTTGATGTCCTGGCCAAGCGCGAGCCCTTCTACACCGCTGCCGCCCGAATCTGGACCATGGCCGAGACCGGTACCTGTGAGGCGCTGGTGTCTGCGATCAGCTTCAATAATGTCTTCTATATCGTGCGCAAGGCACGCAGCACCGCCACGGCTCGCAGGGCGCTGGTTCTGCTGCGCGACGTCTTTGCCAGCGTCGCACCGGACCAGCGGATCCTGAACCAGGCGATCGACTCGGAAATCGCCGATTTCGAGGATGCCATCCAGTTCTACAGCGCGTTGCACGCCCGCGTCGACTACCTGCTGACACGCAATGTCCCGGATTTCCCGTCCGGCGTTCTGCCGATCCTTTCCGCCGACGACTTCTTGATGTTGATCGATGCAGCGGCCGACAAAACCTGAAGCGTGCCGCTTGGGTTTCTATCCTCCGGCGTCGGGCAGCCAAGCATCATCGAGTCGGTCAGAGGGTCTCACGCGTACCACTGGTGCCAGCACGAGGGTACGATTTTCGGTTACCGACCAACCGAGGCGCGGTCCTTTTCGCCTCGTCGAATCGAATGACTCGACGGTGCCACCGTGAGCGCGAGACAGGCCGCGGAGACCAATCACGGTGACCACCAAGCCCCTCCACTACTTCGCCTACGGCTCCAACCTGCTCACCGCCCGCTTGCAGGCTCGCACGCCCTCGGCTCAGCCTGTCGGCGTCGCGATCCTGCCCGGCTGGCAGCTGCGCTTTCACAAGGTGGGCAGCGACGGCTCCGGCAAGGGCGACATCGTGCCGGCGGCGGATGATGCCGTGACGGGTGTGCTGTACCGGCTGCGCGCCCGGGAGCTGTGGCGGCTGGACCTCGCCGAGGGCGCCGGCTACCGGCGCCGGCGCATCGCCGTGTGCATCGGGGCGCGCTGGCAGCGCTGCGAGACCTATGTGGCGACGGCCACCGACCCCGAGCTGCTGCCCTACGACTGGTATCGCGCGCTCATCCTCGCCGGGCTGCTGGAGCGCGCCATCGGCGGCCCGATGCTGGAGCGGGTGCTGGAGACGCCGGCGCTGCCGGACCCGCGGCCCTTTCGTCCCGCCCGGCTGCGGGCGCTGCGGGCCCTGCGCAGGTTCCGCAGCCGGTGCCCGGAGCTGGCCGAGCAGCTGCGGGACTGACCCTGCTCGCTCAAGGCCCTGCTTCCGTCAGGTCGCCGGCGAGCTGACGCTGCCGCACGGCCAGCGCGTCACCGACCCCTTCGGCGAGCGCTTCATGGTGCCGGGCGGTGCCCTGCTGGAGCTGCCGGAGGGGGTGGAGATCCGCTCGCCCACGGGGCTTCGCACCGACACCCTCGCCAACGGCGACACCAAGATCGAGGAGGACGTGGAGATCCCGTTGCCGGCGGGCACCCGGCTCACGCTGCCGGCGGACACCAGCATCCGCTTCGCGCGCAACGCTCGCGTGCCGCTCACCGCGGGCGACGCCATCGCCCTGGAGAACGGTCGGACGCCAAGGCTGCCGGCGGCGGCCGAGATCGTGCTGCCGCCCAAGTCGCTCGTGGGCGGGTCCAGCCAGTTCGCGCGCACCCCCTTCATCGCCTCCTTCCAGGCCGGCTGGCTGCGGCTCAACCTCGCCACGGTGCATATCTACTACGGCAGCGAGGCGCCCGCGGCGCTGCGCCGCCGCGCCGAAGAAATCTGCCGCCTCACCGAGCTCCGCGCCGGGCGCGCGGAGAGCGATCAGGACTCGGACGCCGACGCCTTCTTCATCGCCCTCGGTGACTTCAACCTCGCCGCGCCCGGCGACGCCACCATGGCGGCGCTACGCAGCAACGGGTTCGACATCCCGGAGCCGCTTCAGCACATCCCCGGCTCCAATGTGCGCCAGGACAAGTTCTACGACCAGATTGCGCTCTGGACCGGCACCAGCCGCCGGCGCCGGGGCGTGGCCCGCATCCGCCCCTACCGCGCCGGCGTCTTCGACTTCTTCGACGTCGTCTACCGCACGGACGAGGAGGCCGTCTACCGCCCGTACATGGGCAAGCCGGACGCACCCGGCGAGCAGTACGTCAGCTATGACAGGTGGCGGACCTACCAGATGTCCGACCACCTGCCCATGTGGGTGGAGCTGCACATCGACTTTGCCGATGCGTACCTGGAGGACGCCCAGGCGGCGGTGACGGCCCGTTTGGAGGGCTGACTGCCGGCTGCGCGTGCAGCCTCTCCGGCACCTGTCTCTGCGCCGCCGCCGCAGCTGCGCCGGAAGCTCTCTGGTGCGGGCAGCGGATGCGCGACAATGCGTCCGGTCGGCGGGCTCGATCAGGGCCCGATCGGAGCCCAACCGCAACGACAGGACGCCTGCATGGACCATTCCGGACTCATCGCCGCGCTGCTGGTGCTGGCGCATTTTCTGTTGCAGCTGTCGGTGCTGGCGCGGGTGCTGCTGCGCCCGCACCGCGAGCCCGCCTCGCGCATCGCCTGGGTGGTGGTGGTGATTGCTGTGCCGCTGGTGGGCATCGTCGCCTATCTGCTGTTCGGCGAGGTCAACATCGGTGCCCGCCGCGCGGAGCGGCTGCGCCACGCGCAGTCCCTGCTGCCGCCGCTGCGCCTTGACCCGAGCACGGCACCGGCGCCGCTGCGGGCGCTGATCCCGGCGCGCCACCGCCATCTGTTCCGCCTCGGCGAGTCCATCAGCGGCTTCACCCCGATCAGCGGCAACCAGGCCGCCTTGATGGCGGACAGCAACGCGGCCATCGACGCCATGGTGGCGGACATGGACGCGGCGCAGGACCATGTTCATGTGCTGTTCTACATCTGGCTACCCGACAACAACGGCATCCGCGTGGCCGATGCGCTGATCCGGGCGGCCGAGCGGGGCGTCACCTGCCGGGCCATGGCGGACGACCTGGGCTCCCGGGCCATGATCCGCTCCCTGCACTGGCAGCGCATGGCGGCGGCGGGGGTGCATCTGGCCCGGGCGCTGCCCATCGGCAATCCGCTGGTGCGCGCCCTCACCGGGCGCATCGATCTGCGCAACCACCGCAAGATCGTCGTCATCGACGACTGGCTCACCTACTGCGGCAGCCAGAACTGCGCCGACCCGGAGTTCCGCATCAAGGCCAGGTTCGCGCCCTGGGTGGACCTGATGATGCGCTTCGAGGGGCCCATTGCGCGGCAGAATCAGCACCTGTTCGCCGGTGACTGGCTGCCGCACGTGGACGACGGCATCGACGCCCTGCTGCGCCGGCCGCTGCCGCCGCCGCGCGACCCACGGACGGACGCCGGCCTGCCGGCCCAGGTGGTGGGCACCGGCCCCACGGTGCGCTGGTCCGCGATGCCGCAGATGTTCGAGGAGCTCATCTACAGCGCCCGCCGCGAGCTGGTCATTACCACGCCCTACTATGTGCCGGACGAGTCCATGCAGGCGGCGCTCTGCGCCAGTGCGCGGCGGGGCGTGGCCACGACCATCGTGTTTCCGGCCCACAATGACAGCTGGGTCGTCGCCGCCGCCAGTCGCAGCTATTACGCCGAGCTCCTGGAGGCGGGCGTGCGCATCTACGAGTATCCGCACGGCCTGCTGCACGCCAAGTCCCTGACCCTGGACGGCGAGGTCACCCTCATCGGCTCCGCGAACATGGACCGGCGCAGCTTCGAGCTCAACTACGAGAACAACATTCTGTTCTACGACCCGGCGCTCACCGCCGCTATGCGCCGGCGCCAGGACAGCTGGATCAGCGCGTCCTTTCCGGTGCATGCCGAAGATGTGGCCGCCTGGAGCCGGCGCCGGCGGCTCTGGAACAATGTGGTGGCCATGCTCGGGCCGGTGCTGTGACCGACTGTGCGCAGCGCAGCAGAGCGTTGGCGCCGGACCGCGCGCTCTGCACCGGCGGAGCTTCGGTTCACAGGTGTAGCCGCCGCAGCGCGTCCGCCAATGCCTGCTTCTGTCCGGCATCCTGCATGGGATAGGTCTCAAACCAGGTGCGGATTGAGAACTCGGGCGCGAGGGCGCGGACCTCCGCCGTCTCCCAGTCCGCGCCGGCGTCGTCACCCATGTTGCTCAGGGTTGCCGCCAGCAGTACGTGGGCTTCGAGATCGGTGGGGTCGCGGTCGGTGGCCTCGCGCAGATTCCGCGCCGCGCGCTCGAAGTCGCCCAGAAAGAACTGTGCACGCCCGAGCAGCCGGCAGTAGGCAGGCCCGGTAGACGCCTTCCGGCGCCGCAGCTCGTCGAGCAGCGCCAGCGCAGCGCGCGGACGTCCGAGGTCGGTCATGATCGAGGCCTTGAGCGCGAGGGCGTCGGTGAAGTCCGGTGCCATCGCCAGGGCGCGATCCAGGTGCCCGAGGGCCTCGTTATGGCGCCGGGCCAGCGTAACCACCCGGGCCAGGACCCAATGCGATTCCGGGCTGGCTGCATCGATGCGCATGGCGTTGCGCGCCATGGCCTCGGCGCGGGCAAGCACGATGTCCCGGCGCGCAACCCGTCGGTGTCGGTAGTCAGCCGCATGGAGCAGGGCCAGTGCCCGGTAAGTGCGCCCGAATTCGGCATCGAGCCTGCTCGCCTCGCGCTGGCGCTCCGATGCGGTGCCCTTGCCGTGTGCAGCAGGCGGCAGCAGTGCGGCCTTGACCTTCAGAAAGGCGTGGTAGGCGGGCTGCGTGTCATCGCAGTGTTGGACGGCGTGCGCCGATGCGCCGGGCGCGAGCCTGACGGACAGCCTTGCGGCCACGCAGGCCTGGATCTGATCGCGGAACGCGAAGACGTCGCCGATGGGCTGATAGTAGCGCTCCGACCAAAGCTCGCGGCCCGTGCGACGCTCCACGAGACTGACCTCCACGGCCATCTGATCGCCCAGGTGCTGAATCGCGCCGAACAGCTCGAAGACGGCATCGCCTCCGCGCGCCCGTCCCGCAGGAGGCGCAGCGGACGCAGCCTGGATGCGGATGGCCTGCAAGCCCGGTGCGCGCGACAAGTCTGCGGTCAGCGCGGCCGCAAGCCCCTGGGCGAGGTAACGCTGGCCGGGATGGTCGCCGATGACTGCGAACGGCATCAGTACCACCGTCGCTGTGGCATCTGCCGCCGCGGTCGTGCCCGCCCGGACATTGGCCGACGCTGTTGGCCAAGTGGCGACAGGGCGCAGCAGCAGGCTTGCGAGAAGGATCACTGCCAGCAGCGCAGAGGCCAACGCGCCGCGCCGCCACGGTGTACAGGCGCACGGCCGCCGGGCAACGGATCTGCGGGTGCCCGCCTCTGGCCGGCATGGGCTCACGCCGGCGATGAGCCGGTAGCCGCGCTTACGCACGGTCTGGATATACCGCGGCGCCCTGGAGTCGTCACCGAGCGCCTTGCGCAGCTTGATCGCAACCTGGGTCAGCGCATCGTCGCCCACCGTGACGCCCTGCCAGAGGGCGGCCAGCAGATCGTCCCGCGGCACGACCTGCCCCGGCCGCCGGGCCAGGAAGACCAGCAGCTCCATCGCCCGGGGCTCCAGATGCACCTCTTGTCCTGTGCGGTGTAAGAGATTCAGGGCGGGCTCGGCGTCCCAGTCGCCGACGCGCAGGCAGTCGGCGCTGCCGGCGGCGGAGACGCCGCTGTCGGCTTGGCTCGGCTGGCCGTCGCCTTGGGTTGGGCTCATCAACGCGTCCCTCGTGCATTGTTCGTGCAATGTTAGCCCGTCCATCAGGTGAAAACACCTACCCCCTGCTAGGCTGCCGCTCCATGGTGCTGCGCAGGCACGTCGCCGGCGACCGGACGCGGCACCCACCTGCCCCGCTGCCGCGGCTGCCCGCGAGTGACGACGCCAATGCCGGCGCCGACACCGCGTCACGCGGCCGCGCTGCTGGATGCGCCGTTGCCGCCAAGGCGTGCCATCAACGAACTGCATGCAACTACAAGGGTTCAAGTCTCATGAAGACGCTCAAGAGCGTGATCGGACACTGCACTCCGGACAGGCCGCAGCGCCTCGCCGTGCTGTGCCTCCTGGCCAGTATGGGCGCATCCGGCTGCGGCGGGCCGTCGGTCTATTTCGCCGGCTATACCCGCATCGGCGTGGATGCCTCCGTCGACGGTGCCGGGGTCGGCGTTCGCCAAAGTGCGGTGACCCTGTCGCCGCCGCGCGCGGATGGCGGCGCCCACGATCTTGCCGCCGTCACCGACATGGACCTGTCGCTGACGGATCTTGTCATCTCGCAGGATCTCGCCACCGGCGACGCCGCGAACGCCCTCAGCACCGATGGAAACAGTCTTGCCCCGCAGCGCGGGACTGGGCAGTTTGAGGAAGACAGCCGTCTGCTGTTCGGCTCCTTCACGTCCTGGTCGCTGCTGGAGGTGAATGCACCCGACTCGGCATCCCCGGGCATCCTGTTCGGCTTCAAGCGCGCGGTGGCGCTGCGCGTGCCCGTGCGCAAAGACCGCATCGGCGCAACCTACGCCGGCGTCGATATCAACACCACAGGGGACCGCCATCACGGCGTCCCGGCGAGCGCGTTACCTGGCGGCGTGCGCAACAGCTACCGCTTTGCCACCGGCCGTCCGGCTGTTGCGCTGGCGAAACAGTGGCTCGGTAACGAAGGCGCGGGCTTGCGCGACGACGACGCTTATGGCGGTTACTGACCGCGGGCGTGCCGCGCGCGCTGCTATGACGGTGATCCTGCGGCTGGCCGCCGCAGCCCTGGTTCTGCTCGCCGTCACCGGTTGCGCGCTGACGTTGCAGGACGACCAGGGCCGGCGCCATCGCATCGGGCTGGTGTGGGACAGCCACGCCGGGGCGCGTGCCGGCCCCGGCCAGGCCGTGGCCTTCCGCAGCCTGGGCGCCTGGGCCGACCTGACCCGGGCGAGTGGCGGCTTCGGCCTCGGTTACCGCGCAGCCACGGTCGTGGACATCGCCAGCGACAGCTGTGTGGTGATGGGCGAGCCGGGATTGCGGCCCTAAGGCTCGTGCAGTGCAGAATTCCCGCGGCGGGTCAGCGCC
>PR_CR_10_Liq_1_inCRDRAFT_1002131_pt1 | contig 10264 bp, 8 predicted proteins | sample PRCRCaboRojoPR_3_FD_10241 | JGI IMG/M metagenome (IMG submission 10241) | reverse complement strand
GGAGCCGCTCGGGGAGGTCGCCGAGCTGCTCGCGGAGGGGGGCCGCCTGCGGGTCGAGGTTGAGGAAGACGAAGAAGCCCCAGGTGTCGACCTGCACGGGCAGGAGGCCGTAGTCCGCCTTGTCGAAACCCTTCACCCCGCCCATGTCGAAAATGCCCTGCATGTCCTCGGGGATGTCCGAGCCCTCAAAGAGAGGGGTGCCCAGGCACTTGCCGTCGAGGTCGTANGTCCAGCAGTGGTAGGGGCACTGGATCCGCTTGCCCCGCAGGCGGTGGGCCCCCTGCGTGAGGAGCTTGGCGGCGCGATGGCGGCACACGTTGTGGAAGGCGCGCAGCTCCCCGGCCTTGTTGCGGCCGACGATGACGGAGCGCCCGGCCACCTCCACCACGAGGACCTGGCCGGGCTCGGCCACTTGGGAAAGGCAGCCGACGGCCACCCAGGACCGGGTGAAGACCCGCTCCCGCTCAAGGGTGAAGAATTCGTCGGAGGCATAGGCCTCCGGGAGGAGGGTGACGGCGTGGTCGACGGGCGCCCGGGTGGGCGCGTAGGTCTCCTCGCGGGTGTAGTCCGCGGCGGTGGGGTTTTCCGAGTAGCGTCGGGTGCGGTAGCGTGTGCGGTTCATGGGGTTGGCAACGATGATGGGTTCACAATTCGCGGAAGGAAAACGCGCGGGTACCCGTGGGGCGCGCGGGGGTGCACGAGACAGGCGTCCACTCTGCCGTTCTCCTCAGAAGGCGCTCTCCGGTGGGTCGGTCATGCTTCCGTTCCCCTCGACGAATGGCGGCAACCGGTCCTCCCTCAGGCGTGGAAGGCCCGCTGGAAACCGGGGTCGGTGATGGCGGGCCGCTCGAGGGTGAAGGGGGCGATGGGCAGGGTGCTCCGCCCGTCCAGGGCCAGCTCGGAGAGGGCCCGCCCAATCGCCCCGGCGAACTTGTAGGCATGCCCGGCCCCGATCGCCACGCTGATGCGCTCCTCGCCGGGCAGCGTATCGATGATGAAGTTCTGGTCGGGGGGGACCGTGTAGAGGCAGGTCTTCGAGTAGAGCTCCGGCCCGAGAAAGCCGGGGAGATACTCGGCCAGGAAGCTGCGGTAGCGCTCCTGCCGGACGGGGTCCGGCTCGAAGGTGCGCGTCTCCGCGGTGGTCTCGTGCCCGCCCATATGCTGCCCGAGCTTGGTGGCCACCTCCCCGTACACCGGGAAACCGTAGAAGTTGTGCGCGCCGTGCCACATGAAGACGGGGAAGCGGTCGGGCGCGAAGTCGCGGAGGTGCGGGGTCGCGTAGTAGGTGACCTGCTCCTGGGTCACGGTCAGCGGGAGCTGGAGACCGGCTTCCGCGAGCACCCGGTTCGTCCATGCGCCGCTCGCCACCACCACCCGGTCCGCCCGGTAGGTCTCGTCCTCGGTCTCCACGCGGATGCTGTCCGCCTCGGGGACGACCGCCCGCACGGGGCACTCCGCCCGGACGGCAGCTCCCCGCGCCCGCGCCAACGCAATGTGCAGGGCGTTCGCCTTGCCGGGATCGACGAGCCCGGACTCCCGCTGGAAGACCGCCCGCTCGTGCCCGCGCAAGTGCCACTGGGGGTAGCGCTCCATGAGTGCGGACGCGTCCAGCCGCTCGTACTCGAACCCGAAAGCCTCGAAGGCCTCCACGTACCCGTCGATGTTCCGCTTGCCCACGGTGGCCGCGTCGCGGTGCTCCGGATCCTCGACAATGAGTCCGCCGGTCTTGTGGACGACCTGCAGCCCGCCCTCCTCTTCCGCCGTGTGGAAGGCCTCGTACGCGTGCGGCGCGAGGGCCGCGTAGGGCGCCTCGTGCTGGGCGAGCCGGATGATCCGCGAATGGTCCTGCGAACCGCCGTTCGCATGGCCGAGCGCGAACTGCTCGAGACCGAGGACGGATCCCCCGAGTTCGCGGGAGAGCCAGTAGAGCGCCGAGGAGCCGAGGCCCCCGCAGCCGATGACGATGACGGAGTAGTGCTTCATGGGAGGGGCTGGGGTCTTTGGGGTTCCGGGTTCCGTTCGGGAATGCAACGCCGGAAGGATACCCCGGGTTCTTCTATTGGTCCAATATAACTTTGACGGGATTTTTGATAGGTTTTAGAAAAGAATCCTATGGAGCTCCGCCAACTGCGCTACTTCGTGGCGGTCGCCGAGGAGAGAAATTTTGGCCGGGCCGCCCAGCGCCTCCACCTGAGCCAGCCTCCCCTGAGCACCCAGATCAAGGCGCTCGAGGAGGAACTCGGCACCACCCTGCTGGAGCGGAGCACCCGCCGGGTCGCCCTGACCGACGCCGGCCGCGCCTTCCTCGGGCGGGCCCGGGAGATCCTCGCGGCCGTGGAGGAGGCCGGCGCGGAAGCGCGCGGGGCCGCCGAGGGCAACCGGGGTCGACTCGCCATCGGTTTCGTCAGCTCGGCCACCCTCAGCCTCCTGCCGACCGCCCTCGGGATTTTCCGCGAGCGTTATCCGGGAGTCGACCTCGACCTGCAGGAACTGGCCAGCGGGGAGCAGGTGGACGCTCTCTACGAGGGGCGGATTGAGGCCGGGCTGGTCCGCCTGCCGATGCGCTCTCCGGAAATCCGTTTCGAGCCCCTTCTGGAGGAGCCGATGATCGTGGCCCTGCCCAGCGGTCATTCGCTGGAGGGGAGGAAATCGCTCTCGGTCCGCGACATTGCCCCCCTCCCGCTGATCTTCTTCCAGCGCCGGCTGGAGCCGGGGTCCCACGCCCAGATCGTGGAACTGCTCGCCACTGTCGGGGCCCTCCCCCGGGTGGCCCAGTACGCGGTTCACCTGCAGACGGTCATCGGCCTGGTGGCCAGCGGCATGGGCATCGCCCTGCTCGCCGAGTCGAGCGGCAACCTGCACCGGGAAGGAGTCGTCTACCGGAAGCTGCGGGCGGCCGGGGCCCGCAGCACCCTCGGCCTCGCCCGGCTGGACCGGGAGGACTCCCTCCTCGTGGACCGTTTCCGGGAAATCCTCCGCGAGGTGGCCCGGCGGGACTTCCGCCGGTGGACGGCCCCCTCCGGCGGGAACGGGAAAACCCCGTGATGACCGGGCCTCCCAAGNCCGACAGTCCCGCGGTCCCGGGGAAAGCGCCCGGGAGGAACGGGCCATCCCCGGCCCTCAACGCCCCTGCAGCACGGTGTCGTGGGCCTCGGGCAGGTGGGAGGGGTGGTCCAGGGTATGGTGGAGTCCGCGGCTCTCCTTCCGCTGGAGCGCGCAGGCGACCATGAGTCCGGCCACCTCCACCATGTTGCGCAGCTCGAGGAGCATGGGCTCAACCCGGAAGTTCCAGTAGTAGTCGTTGATCTCCCGGGAGAGCAGCTCGATCCGGGCGCGGGCGCGCTCAAGGCGCTTGGTGGACCGGACGATCCCCATGTAGTCCCAGAGAGTACGGCGCAGCTCATGCCAGTTGTGGATGAGCACGACCCTCTCGTCGGAGTCGCTGACATTCCCATCCACCCAGTCGGGGAGATTCACCGGCAGGGGCTCCGCATGGGCGAGGCGCTCCTCGACGGTGTCCACCGCCCGGGCGGCGAGGACGAGGGCCTCGAGGAGGCTGTTCGAGGCGAGGCGGTTGGCCCCGTGCAGCCCGGTGTGGGCAACCTCGCCACAGGCGTAGAGGCCGGCGAGGGTGGTCTCCCCGGTGAGGTGGGTGGTCACCCCGCCGCAAAGGTAGTGGGCGGCGGGTACCACCGGGATCCAGTCCTTGTCCGGGGCATAGCCGTGCTCCCGGCAGTGGCGGTCGATCGCGGGGAAACGCGCGGCGATCTCTCCGGCGGAGCGGGCGGTCAGGTCGAGGGAGACAAAGCGGGCACCGGAGCGCTTCATCTCCGCATCGATGGCCCGGGCCACAATGTCGCGCGGGGCGAGGTCCCGGCGGGGATGGTAGTGCTCCATGAAGGCCTCGCCATCGGCGTTGCGCAGGAGTGCACCCTCGCCGCGGACGGCCTCGCTGATGAGAAACCGCTCCCCCTCCGGCGAGAAAAAGGCGGTGGGGTGAAACTGGACGAACTCGAGGTTCCGCACCTCCGCGCCCGCCCGGTAGGCCATGGCGATGCCGTCGCCCGTGGCAATCGGAGGATTCGTGGTGTACTGGTAGACTTGGCCGGCACCACCCGTGGCGAGGAGGACCGCCCCACAGCGGAGGGCAATCACGCCGCCCGCCTCGCGGTCGTAGGCGTAGAGACCCACCACCCGATTGACGGGGTCCTCGCTGTGGAAACCGAATTTCTTGAGCTTCCGCGTGGTGAGCAAGTCGATCCCCATGCAGTGCTCGCGGAGGCTGATCCGCTCCTCGGCGGCAACCGCCCGGAGGAGCGCCTCCTCGATGGCCCGGCCGGTCATGTCCTGCACGTGGAGGACTCGCCGCTTGGAGTGCCCCCCCTCCTTGCCGAGGGAATAGTCGCCGCCCTCCAGCCGGGAGAATTCCACCCCCAGCTCCACGATCTCGCGTACCCGCTCCGGGCCNTCCGCGACGATCGCCCGCACAACCTCCTCATCGCACAGCCCGTCCCCGGCGGCCAGCGTGTCGGCCACGTGCAGGTCGAAATCGTCCGTGGCCGAGGTCACCGCGGCGATCCCGCCCTGCGCGTAGTTGGTATTCGACTCGGCGCTGTCCTTCTTGGTGACCACGCAAACGCTCCGCCCCCGCCGGGCCAGGCGGAGGGCGAAGCTGAGGCCGGCGATCCCGCTGCCGATGACGACAGCGTCGTAGTCGAGGGTCTCCACGGGTCGGGAACGGGGAAGGAAAAACAGCGGAGGGCAACCGGTACCAGCGGGAAAGTCGGCGTCCCCGGCTGGCCCGCGGAGGTCAGATCTTCAGGTTATCGATGAGGCGAGTCTGGTCGACCCAGCAGGCGACCGCGATGAGGGACTCGCCCGGCACCACCTCCCGCATTTTCTGCATGTACCGGCGGTCCACGACCTCCGCGTAAATCACCCGGATGCGCCGGCTGCGGGCGAGAGTGTGGGTGACCTCGGCGATGATCCGGTCCACGGAGTGGTTGCCCTGGTCGACAAGCTCCTTGCCGGCGAGGAGAGCCTCGTAAATGTGGCGGGCGTCGGCCCGCTGCTCGGGAGTGAGGTAGCGGTTGCGGGAGCTGAGGGCGAGCCCGTCGTCCTCCCGTACCGTCTCGCCCACCACAATTTCGATCGGCATGTGCAGATCCTCGACCATCTTGCGGAGGACCGCCGACTGCTGCGCGTCCTTCTGGCCAAACACGGCGACATCCGGCCGGACGATGTTGAAGAGCTTGGCCACGACCGTGGTGACCCCCTTGAAGTGGTGGGGCCGGGATATCCCGCAGAGTCCCTTGCTCACCATCTCCTCCTCCACATAGACGGAGTAGTGCTCCGGATAGAGCTCTCCCGCGGTCGGGCAGAAGACGAGGTCGACCCCCTCCTCCTCGCAGACCGCGCGGTCCGCCTCGAAGTCCCGGGGATATTTCTCGAAGTCCTCGTTCGGGCCGAACTGCTTCGGATTCACGAAGAGGGAGACCACCGTGAAGTCGGCCTTCTCCCGGGCCAGCCGGATGAGTTCGCGGTGCCCGGCGTGGAGGGCCCCCATGGTCGGCACCAACCCGATCAGGCTACCCTTGAAGCGCGTCGCCATGGAGAGGGACTGCATCTCGTGGATCGAAGCGACCACTTGCATGACCCGCACCCAAGAGCAAAGCCACCCCCGGTTCAAAACAAATCCCGGCCGCCCCGCCCGCCCCCCCTCACCGCCTGTCGGCCGACGGCCCCGCACCCTCTCCCTCCCCGATCCCCGCACCCTGCCGGCCAAAAGGTTCCTTGAACATTCCGCCACGCACCGCACGCTGAACGCCATGGCCGATCCTTACCTCCAGCAATTGTTCGCCGACCGCATCGGCGGTTCCTCCTTCGGCAAGGACACCGCCGTCTACAAGTTCGCCAAGATCAAGCAGGCCAAGAAGGAGGCCACCGAGGCCCATCCGGAGACCGCCCTCATCGACATGGGCGTCGGCGAGCCGGACGAGATGGCCTACCCGGAGGTGGTCGCCGCCCTCCAGCACGAGGCGGCCCTCCCGGAGAACCGGGGCTACGCTGACAATGGCAACGAGTCGCTGAAAGGGGCCGCCGCCCAGTACATGGAGCGGGTCTTCGGGGTCACCGGGATCGATCCCCAGCGCGAAGTCCTCCACTCCATCGGCTCGAAGACCGCCCTCACCTACCTCGCGGCGGCCCTCATCAACCCCGGGGATGTCGCCCTCCTCACCAGTCCNGGCTACCCGGTCTTCGGCACCCACGCGCGCTACTTCGGCGGGGAGGTCCACCACCTGCCCCTCGAGGCCGCCCACAACTTCCTCCCCGACCTCCGCGCCGTGCCGGCGGACCGGCTCGAGCGCGCCAAGGTGCTCGTGCTGAACTACCCGAACAACCCGACGGGTGCCTCCGCCACGGAGGAATTCTACCGGGAGGTCGTCGCCTTCGCCAAGGAGCACGGGCTGGTGGTGATCCAGGACGCCGCCTACGCCGCCCTGGTCTTCGACGAGAAACCGCTCTCCCTGCTCCAGGTCCCGGGCGGCAAGGACGTCGGCGTGGAGCTGCACTCCCTCTCCAAGAGTTTCAACATGACGGGCTGGCGCATCGGCTTCGTGGTCGGCAACGAGCGCCTCGTGCAGGCCTACGGCCATGTGAAGGACAACTCCGACTCCGGCCAGTTCCTCGGCATCCAGAAAGCCGCCGAGGTCGCCCTCGCCAATCCCTGGATCACCGAGGAGATCGCCCGGAAGTACTCCCGGCGCATGGACCTGTTGGTGAAGGCGCTCCGCTCGCACGGCTTCACGGTGGAGAAGCCGGCCGGATCCTTCTTCCTCTACGTGCCCTGCCCGACCAGCGCGGTGGACGCCAACGGACGGGAAACGAGCTTCGCCAGCGCGGAGGAGTTCAGCCAGTGGCTCATCCGCAACGAGCTGGTCAGCACCGTCCCCTGGGATGAGGTGGGAGCCTTCGTCCGCTTTTCAGTGACCTTCGCCGCCCCGGGGGAAGCCAACGAGCAGCGCATCGTCGAGGAGATTTCCGCACGCCTCGGCAAGTACAGCTTCCGCTTCGAGCCGGCCGCGGTCAGTGCGTGAGGGACGGAGGCGGTCGGCACCCCGAGGGGAGCAGCCCCGGAAGCGGGGCCGCTCTCCTCGAGACGACANGCCCGTCCCGGATCGNCCCGGCACTNTCCCCGGNCCTCCTCCCCCGATCTCCATGCCGCCCTCCCTCGCAAACCAGACCGTCCTGATCACCGGGGCGGGCCGCGGTCTCGGGGCCGCCCTCGCCCGGGCCTTTGCCCGGGAAGGGGCCCGCGTGGCCCTCAACTACCGCCGGAGCGCCGCCGCGGCGGAAGCCCTCGCCGCGGAACTCGGTCCCCGCGCCGCCGCCTTTTCCGCCGACCTCACCGATCGGGACGCGGTCCTTGCCATGGTCGCGAAGATCGCGCGGACCCTCGGCCCGCCCACCGTGCTCGTCCACAACGCCCTCGCCGACTTTTCCTTCAACGGAGACGCGCGCACACCCCTGGAGACCCTCTCCTGGGGAGATTTCTCCGCCCAGGCGGAGGTCGCCGTGGGCGGCGCCCTCCACGCCGTCCAGGCCCTTCGTCCGCACTTCGAGGCGGAGGGCGGCGGAAGCGTCCTCACCATTGGCAGCAACCTCGTCCAGAACCCCGTGGTCCCCTACCACGACTACACCGCCGCCAAGGGAGCGCTCCAGGCCTTCACCCGCACGCTTTCCCGGGAGCTGGGACCCCTCGGGGTCACCGTCAACATGATCGCCGGGGGACTGCTCCGTACCACCGACGCGAGCGCGGCCACGCCCCCGGAGGTCTTCGACCTGATCGCGCAACAGACCCCCCTCGGCCACGTCACTACGCCCGCGGAACTGGCCGACGCCGCCCTCTTCTTCGCTTCCCCGTGGGCGCGTGCGGTGACCGGGCAGACCCTGGTCGTCGACGGCGGACTGGTCTGCAGCTGAACCCTCGTCCGCCGGGAGGGAGCGCTCAGTGGCCCCCGCCCTGCTGCCCACCCTCCCGGTAGAAGGGGATGATCGTCTCGAGGTGCTTCTGGATGATTCCGCCGATGATCTCCGGCGGCTGCTCCCCGCGGTGCAGCTCGAAGACGGCCACGAGCAGCGCCAGCTCGATGTCCACCTTCTTCGGGGTCACCGCCCGCATCTCCGCGAGCAGCTCGAGCGCACGGGCCTCCGCCCGCTTGTAGTCCTCGAAATTTTGTTCCTGTGGCGTCATCCCGCCAACGGAACGACGCGCCGGGCCGGCAGCCAGCCGAAAATGGGGTTGGCGCCGGAAGACGGGGCCCCCCGCCCGGAAACACCCGCGAACGCCAGCCCCGCACCGCGCACGGGGAGAGCGCCCGGGCCGCCCCGGCGGTCCCTCCCTACCGCCGAGCGGCGAGGATGAAGTACAGCAACCAGGCGAGGGAGGAGATGAAGGCGGCCACGTAGGTCCAGCCAGCCGCGTTCAAGGTCTGCTTCACCCCGGGCAACTCGTCCGCGCTGATGATCCCGAGAGTGTCGAGTTGGGCCACCGCCCGCTTGCTCGCGTCGAACTCCACGGGCAGGGTGATCAGCTGGAAGAGGGTGAGGATCGCGTAGGCGGCCACCCCGAGCAGGATCAACCCGGTCGCGTGGAAAAGGAAGCCCCCGATGATCGCGATCGGCAGGATCTGCGAGGCGAACTGGGTCGCCGGCACGAGGGCCATCCGGGCCTTGAGCATGCCGTAGCCCACCTTGTGCTGGATGGCGTGGCCCGCTTCGTGAGCGGCCACCCCGAGAGCCGCCAGGCTGTGCCCGCCGTAGTTCTCCTCGCTCAGGCAAAGCCGCTTCTTGGTGGGATCGTAGTGATCGGTGAGATGGCCCCGGATCGGGACGATCTCCACATCGCGGATTCCGGCCTGGCGCATGACATACTGCGCCGCCTCCGCCCCGGTGATTCCCCCGCGGGACTGCACCTGGGCGTACTTCTTGTAAGTCGAGCCCACGCGGTGCTGGGCCCACAGGCCGAGGAGGATCGTCGGAATGATCAGAAAAAGGAACGGTGTCATGATGAGAAAACGTTACCTTCTATTGGAAAAGAATTGGGCCCCATTGCAAGCGGGACCGAACGCATCCGCACCGAATTCGGTCTCCGCCCCCGCCGGGCCACCTCTCCCCGCGTCCTACCCCGCCAGACCCGCCCGGCGGAGGAAAGCCTCCGGATCGGGGTCCCGTCCGCGAAAGGCCCGGAAGAGCTCCGCGGCCGGGGCCGCATTGCCGCGCGCGAGGATCGCCCGCCGGAACTCACCCCCGACCGCCGGGCTCAACAGGCCCTCCTCCTGGAAGCGGTTGAAGGCGTCCGCGTCCAGCATCTCCGCGTACTGGTAGCTGTAGTAGCCGGCGGCGTATCCCGTCGGGGAACTGAAGAGATGCCCGAAGCGGGGCAGGATGAGGGGCGGCTCGGTGCGCAGGGGCACCCGGTAGTCCGCGATCACCTCCTCGGCGAAGGCGAGCACCGCCGCCCCGTCCGCGAAGGGTCCTCCCCGGTGGAGAGCGAGGTCCATCTTCGCGAAGGAAAGCTGGCGCATCGTCCCCATGGCACTCTGGAAATTGCGGGCCGCCCGCATGCGCCCGAAGAGCTCCTCCGGGATGGGCTCGCCGGTCTGGTGGTGCCGCGCGAAGAGGTCGAGACTCTCCCGCTCCCAGCACCAGTTCTCCATGAGCTGCGAGGGCAACTCCACGAAATCCCAGACCACGTTCGTCCCGGCCAGGGATCGCACGGGCACTTCGCTGCAGAGGTGGTGGAGCAGGTGGCCGAACTCGTGAAAGAGGGTCTCCACATCCCGGTGGGTCAGCAGCGAGGGCCGGTCGCCGGCTGGCGGGGTAAGGTTGCCGCAGATCACCCCGAGATGCGGCTGGGGCCGCTCGGGGCGCAGGGGCAGCCCGGACCGCAGGGGATTCATCCAGGCCCCGTCCCGCTTCCCCTTGCGCGGGTACCAGTCCGCGTAGAACGAGCCCAGCAGGGCCCCCGCCCGGTCGTAAAAATCGTAGAACTCGACGGCCGGCGCCCAGAGCTGGGTCTCCGGGTCGACTTCCCGCCGCTCGATGCGCACGCCGAAAACGCGCTGGGCGAGCTGGAAAAGGCCCTCCTGGACGGCCTCGATCGGGAAGTAAGCGCGCAGCTCCTCCTCGTCGAACTCGTAGCGGTGCCGCCGCAGCCGCTCGCTCCAGTAGCCGAGTTCCCACGGCTCGAGCCGACGCCGCT
>PR_CR_10_Liq_1_inCRDRAFT_1002130_pt1 | contig 10272 bp, 2 predicted proteins | sample PRCRCaboRojoPR_3_FD_10241 | JGI IMG/M metagenome (IMG submission 10241) | reverse complement strand
GACGGAACTTACTTAGAAGGCAGTGAATGTTTGGAGTGCATGGAGTTGTGTGCAAGTTGTATAAATAAAGGCGAATGCACAGAGTGCATAGAATATGCTTCCGTAAACTCCAATACCACTTGCTCTTGTAACAAGGGGTTCACCGAATTCAACAACACTTGTGAGTGCTTGGAAGGATTCATAAGAGATGAAGTGTGCAGCAACTTCTATTCAAACTTGACTTGTGACAATGACAACGTACTTACACTGATCTTTTCAGAGGAACTAGCGTCTCCATTCACGAATGAAAACATTGCTATCCAACTCCAAAACAAAAGCATAGAATACACCTATTCCTTCAAAGGAGTAAACAACACCAAGTACGAAATCGACCTGGACTTTGAGACTTATGTAGCAGAAGGAGAAATAGTTACTTTGGAGTTTTTGTCAGACATAAATAGCACTTCTGGGTTTAGTTTGGGAGTTAAACAACTAGAAACAAAATTATCAAAGCACGATAATTACAAGCCTTTATTTGATAAAGGCAAAACAACAGCTCAGGTTGCAAGTTTAGTAGGAGGAGGCATGAGTGGTGTTTCTATAATCATCACAGGCAACCCAGCAGACGTATGGTCAATGATGAACAACATTAAACTGTTCCATTTCATCCTGCTGACCAATAACCCCCTAACACCAGCTCTGAGGGGTTTTCTTGAAGGATTAGACGTTTTTAAGTACTTCTCAGTCTTTTTGGGCTACTTACTTGAAATAACCACAGGAAAGAGCCCAGAGTACTACCAAGAAAAATACCAATTGAATTCAAACATGTTCTTAATCAACGCAGGAGCAGACATTGTAGTTATGTTTCTGATACTACTTAGCCTGCCTGTTCTATGGCTGGGCTCGAAGATTAGATGCTTGCAAAGTAAGTTAAAACCAATTTTAAGACAGTACAAGTACAACACCTTTATAAGGTATTGGATTCAATGCTACCTAGAGCTTTCGATAGCTTGCTTTATACAAGTCTCTTCGTTCCCTGATTCACAAACAGTAGGAGTAGCTAACTTTGTTACTGGATTTTTAGTTACTTGTTTCATAGTAGTAACTCCTTTTGTGCTGTTTGTGTTCTGCAAAAAGTACAAAACCTGGATCATTATGTTGAGTGAAGAGTCAAATTTCCATATAACCTGGGGTTCGTTATTCTATGAACTTGACTACCAATTTAACTTTAACCCCAGTCTGACCTACCCAGCGTTCTTTTTAAGAAGACTGCTGTTTTCAATCAGTCTAACAGTACTCGGTGCTTTTCCGTACATACAAGCTGGCGTCAATGCTGTTTTGGCAATAGCACACTGTGCCTTCGTACTAAAAGTCAAGCCTTACAAGTTAAAAAGTACTCAAATAGCTTTTGCTTCTGTTGAAATAGCTGGGATTGTGCTGTTTACACTAGTAATTTACTTTTTGCAAAGTGACTTCAGAGGGATTGATTCACTGATGGAAAGCTTTATAATATACTTTGTGATGATTGTATTTCCTTTCCAGACAATGGTTACTATCTGGTACTACTTTTTAGAAAAGTTCTGTTCGAGACCAGAAACTGTCCAGACAAACGAAGTAACCCAACTCAACCAGACTCACTTGTTCTTTGAAAGAGCAAACCACAGAAAAGTAGTTCCTGAAGCATTAAGTCCAACTAACCAACAAACCCAAAACTCAGAAATGAGAACTAATTACTGAAGTGCTTCTAAAAGTACTAACTGAGAAAGCTAAAGTTAAAATTCTTATAAATATGAGATTAAGGTCCTTTCTTAATGGTTTTAGCAGAAATTTTGCTGTTTTGTCAGCAAAAAGAATTAAGCCTTTTACTCACAAAGTCCCGCAAACCAGGTACTTCTCAAACAACACTGTAATCGAGCAACTCAAAGCTGACGCAGCCAATGCCGAAAAAGAACATGGAAAAGAAAGCGAGCAGCTTGCTACCACTTATAACCTGCTAGGAGCTGCTTACAGAGACGTCTCAGACATGCAGCAAGCCATAGACTGCTTCGAAAAAGCCATTAAAATAGCTGAAGCAGCACTGGGAAAAGACCACTTTGAACTTACTGTAAGCTACAACAACTTAGCCCACACTTACAGAATAGCTGGTCTGAAAGAAAAAGCTATTGAAAACCACCAAAAAGCCCTTGACATCGAAACCCAAACCCTAAGCCAAGACGACCCTAAAATAGGCCTGACTCTAAACAACTTAGGAACGCTACACGGGGACTTAGGCAACACACAAAAAGCTATGGAGTACTTTGAAAAAGCGTACCCCATCATGAAGCACAGGGAACTTGAAAACGACCCTGTAGTAGGGACTTTTTTCCTGAATTACGGAACTCTCAAGAAGAGGTTTGCAGAAGCCTCTGAAGTTTTTGAGTGCTTTGAAACAGCTAGACAAGTCTTTGAAAGGTGTGGCGAGGAAAACAAACTCGACCTTGCTCAGTCTTACGTCCACTTAGGACTGGCTAAGTGGAACTACGGAGCCAGAGAAGAAGCCCAGAAACACTTAGAAAAAGCTATTCAAATCAGAGAACAAAAGTCCCAGGACTTAGTACTTGCTGACTGGTGCAACAAACTAGGAACCCTTTTGAACAACTCAGGCAACTTTGAAGGCGCTATTTTCAACTTCACAAAAGCCATTAAGCTTAGTGAGAGTCAAAAAAACCCTGAGTCCTGGATGTACCACAACAACATTGGAAACGCTTATAGAGCCAAGTCAGACATACCTAACGCTCAGTCTAACTTAGAAGAAGCACTTAAACTTGCTTCTGAGAACTACGGAGAGTTATCTAAGCCTTGTTTTATCACTCTTGAGAACTTGTCAGCTTTTTACAACTCCCAAAACAACTTTGAAGCAGCTCTAGAAGCAATTGAAAAAGCTTTAACTATCCGTAAAAGCATAGAACCTCAGAACTTAAACGATATTGCTACTGGTCACTACAACGCTGGAAGCATCTGCTACAAACAGGGCAACTTCGAAAAAGCCAAAGAACACTTCCAAAGTGCAAAAGAACTCATTAAAAACTTTGAAAACAGAAGAGAAGACGTTTACATCAACGTACTGAGCAACCATGCTTTGAATTTGAAAGAACTCAAAGACTTTGACACTGCCAAAAAAAGCTTGTTCGAAGCTGTTTCAGTGGCTTCGAGGGCTTTTGGAGAGAAGCACATAAGTGTAGCTGAGCTTTATAATAACTTAGGGCTTTTACATGTAGACTTGGAAGACTACGATAAAGCCGTTGACTACCATTCTAGGTCAGTAGAGCTAGCTGAGGAAGTTCTAGGTAGGGACCTCCAAACAGCTCAGTACCTAGACTTCTTAGGAGACGCTTACCGAACAAAACTCGACTTCGACAGTGCTTTGGAGTCCCACGGAAGAGCCCTTGAAATCCGAATGGAAAAGGTCGGAAACAACAGGTTCATCATTGGAGCGTCCTACCACAACTTAGCCCACGACTACAAGTTCAAAGGCAAACTTCAAGACGCAATGGAGTTGCATAAAAGAGCCCTTGAAATCTACATTGAAGCTCTAGGAGAGAACCATCCGTACGTGGGAGGGTCTTATGTGCTGATAGCAGAAGTCAGTGAACTGCTTCAACAGAAACAAGAAGCACTTCAGAACCTCAGCAAAGCCAAAGAAATCCTTTCAAGTGTTTATGACTCAAGTACTGAAGTTATCCAAGAAATCAACAACAAGATCCAAAAACTCAGTTCTTAATAATCCCTTTTAAAAGAAAATTCTGGACTTGGGAGGGGGCCTTTGTAAATTTCTGAGTCGATTGAAGGCCTTTCATTGTTGTTTTCAACTCTAACACTTCTTCTCTTCTTAAGCCACTTGAAAATGCTTTTAAGTGAAATGATTCCTGAACCAATAGCTGGAATGCAAATAACTACTATTGACCCGTAGTAAACAAGGTCTTCGATGCTTTGGCTGAATTCAGTGTTGTCTTGAAGGTAGTAAGGCAGTACACTGAATATAATGCAGATTCCTATTTCAGTAATAGTATTGGTTGCTTGCACTATAGAGCTATTGAAAGGCCACACTGCAGTTAAGTAGATTAGAAAGCCCACCATAAGTCCTATATTGACAGAAGTCTGCAGTATTGGGTACCTGTCAAGCAAAAATATATTCACTGTAAATAAAAGTCTTTTCAAGAAAAACACTGAATAAAAATGCATAGACCAAAAAGACTTACTGGTGCGCAACTCGTAGTAAAGCGACCCCCAAGTCAGGTGGAAGTCTGAGTCATCTGAGTCACCAATTCTGGTTGAGTTTTTGTAAGTAAAGTAAAATAAGCCTAAAGGAGTGATTAAACACAAAACTCCGAAAAAGACACCCAAAGCATAGTTAAACACCGAACTCCAGTTAGACTCTACTGAATAAACCTGGTTGATTGCACCTATAGCTACTTCTAAGTAAGCCTCAATCCAAAACCTCAAAAAAAAGTTGTACTTGTAGTTCTTCAGATAAGATGAGAACTTAACTTGGCAAGAATTTATTTTACTAAGCACCCAAATCACAGGAACCAGTAAAAGGAAAGCTACGACTACAGTAAACACTTCTCCACTAATCACTAAAAACAAGTTGGATTCAAACCCGTATTCTTTGGCTCTGTCTAAAGGGTTAGGACTTTCAGACTCGTCAAAAATCATTTCAAACAAGTTTGGCACAAAGTTTATGTCATTGAGTCCACTGTAAAAACTTCTGAGTTTAGGAGTGAGTTTGTTGTTGGTCAAAGGAATGAAGGCTAAGATCATTACTGTATTGATTATAGCCCACAAAGAGGAAGGACTGGGGTTCAGGAACACAGTCACTGTTCCTGAAATAATAGTCCACATTGAAACACTCCGCCCGTCTTCATAAGCAGAGCTCTGAGTTCTGGGGTCAAAAGCATTAAGTTCGACTCTCAGGTCTTCAGTGCCTAGTAAGTGCCCTTGAGTGCTTTGGATACTGGATAAGTTGTAGAACTCAAAAAACAAAATTTCTCCTGCGGACACTTTTTCTCCAAACTCCAGATTTACTCTGTACTCTTTGCTACTCAACTTTTCGAGAGAGGACTCAAAGTCTATAGTAAGGTTTTTAAGCGAAACTGAGTAGTCTTGACTAGTCAGGTCGTTTTTAAGGGATTCGTTGAAGTGCAGCTTTAGGTTGTTATCTGAGTCTACTGTTAGTTCAGCGTAAAACTTGCCCCTTAAGCACTCCGTTTGGTTTAAGTAAAAACCCTTTTCGCAAGAGCAGTTGTAGTCCTCAGTAAGAAGCATATTTCCGATGCAGCTTGCACAAGCAGTTTCATTGTAGCAAGTCTTGCATGGCTCCACACAACTTAGGCACTCATTTTCTCTAAAGAATGTTTCTTCAGGGCACTCAACGCAAGTGGAGTCTACTAGAACTAAGGGTTCTTCACACGAAGTACACACTCCAGGTCCAGAGCACTCTTTGCAAGGCTCTTTGCACTCAATGCAAGTTACGTTTGAAGGGTTTCCGCACTCAGGTTCACACTCTGCATAAAACCCTTTTTGGCATATACAGTCTTTTCCCACTAGTCCAGACAAGCACTCACAGCCTGCAGTCATGCTTTCCACAGCAAACTCTGCTAAGCACTTCACACAGTCAGGCCCGGGAGGGTTGCATCTTTGGCAGTTAGACTCACAAGGTCTGCACTCCAAGCCTTTAGACTCAAAGTTATGGTAACCGTCTTCACACACACAAAACTGGTCTTTATAAGCGTTAGGAACACAAGCAGAGCATTCTTGGTAGTCGTTGCAATAACTACAAAGAGCTTCAGAGCAAATATTGCAGTCAGTGCCTCTCACACATCCATGTGGGCAGTTTTTGCATTGCTGGCATAGGCCTTCTGAGTCCTGAAACTCTTCTAAATCGCACTCCCAGAAACAACTTCCTTGGTTTCCTTGACCACAAAATTCATTATTGTACTCGTTTGAAAAGTCTTCAACTACAAACTGAGTTAACTTCACGCTGTAGATGAACCCAGAGGCTGAATTTCCTATGACTAAACTTGCTTCTGAAAGTTCCCTGAAAATATAGTGCTCTATTAGGGCTATGTTCTCACCTACATTGTTTCTGTAAGCCTGAATGTAAACTTTGTGGTCTTCAAGCTGGCAAGTAAAAGCTAAGTGCTGCCAAGAACTCAGCATTTCAGTTATTTCAACGCTGAAAGTTTCAGTTTCGCCGAAAAAGTTCTCTAGTTGCAGAGTCATTCCAGAAGGCCTTAAGTACAAGTAGTTGCCATGGGCTAAAATAGTTCCTTCTGACACAGGTCTAGTCCACATGCTTATTGTAAACTCAAAATTCAGGTAAAGCTTGTTTACAGACTCTAGGAACTTTTCTGAGTCAAAGTAAACTCCTCGAGCTTTAAGAGGCAAAACGTCATCAGTCTGAGGATCATTGAAGGGATGGTAAGTGGTATTATCGCTTCCACTATTAAAAAACTCGTAACTAGGAAATCCTTGGAAACTTTGGTCAATCACGAACGTACTTGAAGCATTTGGACAACTTAGCCCAGAAGGACACTGGTTCATGCAGACTCCATCTACTAGAGTCTTGTTTGCTTCACAAGTACTGCATTCCCAAGGGAACTCTGAGCATTCTTCGCACAAGTAATCGCACTTGATGCAATGACTCGGATTGAAATATGAACACTCAGAGCAAGAATACACTTGATTGCAAATCAAGCACGAGTCTTCTAAGAAGCAGTTTGGCCCACACAAGCCGCACTCGGTGCACTCAGAGTAAGAGTTTTCAAAAGTTCCAAGTTCACAGTCACTCAATTCATAAGTATAGTGAATAACCTTTGCAGAGTTGTAAAACATAATACGGTACAAAAACCCTTCAAAAGAGTTAGTAGTACTGCCTATTTCCCACTTGAAGGTTTCTTTTTCAAAGCTGTGAACAAGCCAAAAGTTCTCAACAAAAAAGCTATCAACAAGGTTGTCATCTAAGAAGAGGTTGAGCTTGGAAGTATACAAGCTAAGATTTCTCTTAACGTTAAAGTTGACTTTCATCCACTTAGAGTAGTCAGAAGTGTAGCTGAGTTCTTTACTCTCTAAGCTTCCGCTCTGCATGTCGGTGTATTTCAGCTTGAAACTCAGTAAACCACTTTGATGAATCACTTCAAAAAGCTTTTCAGTGTTTGAAGAGATTAAGAACACCTGGCCGTTTGTAAGAATTCTGCTCCAGAAGTTAATGCTATTATCAGGATGAACTATGTAGTTTTTGGTGCTTTTCAAAGAACTTTTGCCTTCAAAGTAGAACCCACGCTTCCCCATATAGAGTGGGTGGTTTTCTTGGTCAGGAGGAGTGAAAGTCCTTAGTGACACATTACTAGGAGACTGGAAAAACTTTAGGTCAAAGATTTCCCTGTCTCCTGCTTCACAAACACACCTCGAAGATTCTTCTGAGCACAGAGTAGGACAGTTTTTAAAGCAAACTTTTTCATAAAAGTAGTAACCTGGGTTGCATTCTTCACAGTGTGTGTCCCCACTCAAGCAGTTAGGAAAAGAGTAGGCTGGTAGTAGCAAAACCGTCCAAAGCAAAGCTTGCATATTTTAAGTCACTATTAAATTATGTTAAGCGTTTTCACTGTTTCTAGGGTGGAACAAAGAGTCATTGTTGGACTCAATACCAACAACTTCGGTGCCTTTAGGGTGGTCTGGGGAAGCTTCGCTGAAAAGGTTAGTTGAATTGGTTTCGTTCTGTGGAACTATTTTTTTGCCAAAGCAACTTTTTAGTTTTAAAAAGGCTTTGATAAGTGGGTCTATGGCTTGGAAGCATATAATGCCTATAGTGAAGTAAATAATTCCAGTTTCAAATAACTCACTTAGCTGGTCATCGCTAGACAAGTAGTAAATGATTGCTAAGAAGTCTAGACTTATCCCTATTTCTACTATTGAATTCGATAGCTGCGTGACAGGGTCTTTGTAAGCTTTAGTAACTATTAAAAACACTCCAAAACACACAAGGACTCCAAAGTTAACTATTGCTTGAAGCAAAGGGTAACTTGATAACAGAGTGAGACTTCCAGCAATTAAAAGCCTTTTAAGCAAAAACACTCCGTAAAAGTACTTGTTCAGAGGTTTATGGTTAGTCCTTACTTCATAAAACAACGACTGGTAACGTTTATAAAACTCAGAACTAGTATTTAACAGCACTGTTTGATTCCTAAAAGCAATCACCCAGATTAAAACAATCGAGCCAACTTGGACTAAAAGCACCAAAGCAGCACTTATGTAACTAACTAACTGCAAGCTTGAGTCTGAAGGTTGGTTTACAAGTTGAATTAAGCATGCCACTGCAATGTCGAGGTAATCCTCTATTAAGTACCTCAAGAAGTACCCAAATTTATAGTCACTTGACAACTTAGTTGCTACTGAGGAAACCTTTTTTAGGTTACACTTAGAAACTCCCCAAAAAACAGGCCAACAAACTAGTCCAGCAAAAAACAGCAAAGTTGACCTTCCTGAATTCAAGAGGAACAAGTCTGAGTCAAACCCGTACTTCCTAAATTCTTTGTTTTGGTTTTTGCTAGTTTGGGAGTCTATCAAGTACTCAAAAGGATTTGGAACAAAACTTACAAGGTTGAATCCTCTAAAGAACCCGTAAAGTCTAGGTGTAAGTGGGTTGTTACTCAGTGGAATGTAGTATAGTATCTGCAGAGTGTTAAAATTCACCCAGAAACAAGAAGGGTTCTGGATAACTAAACCAGAAAAGCCAGAACCTAGTAGAAGGCCAGCGCCAAGCATTTGAGACGTGCTTTTTCCTTTTTCAACTAAAGCACTCTGAGGGTCATACTGGTGCAGTTCTACACCCAGCACTTCTTTCCTTAAAACCAACCCTTCTTCACTGAGTATTTCTGTTTTGAACGAAATAAAAGCAGTTATTTTTTCTTCAATTGGATCTTTAATTCCAACGTAGTATAAGTCCTTAGCTGATTTTTCTAAGCTAAATGAGTAAGTTGCTGACTCAGAAAACACCTCGAGTTTACTTTTAGTAAGGTCTTGTTTGAGGAGTTCTGAAAACCTTAAACTAATCTGGTTTTTCTTGCTCACTTCTAAATTTAAATCAAAGTACTTAGAAGCACACTTAAAGTCTTTTTGGTAGTAGCCATACTCACACAAACACTCGGTTGCGTTCAAATAAGCATTTTCAACACAGCTTAAACAACTTGATTGGGTGCAAGTTTCACACAACTGACTGCAAGGCTTGCATATAGTACCCTCTAAATAAGTTCCATTAGGGCAAGGCCCGCAGTGTCCATCTTGGTACAAAAACTGGTTATCACAGCTAGTGCAGTTATTTAGTGTGGGCCCTAAGCAGGTTTTGCAAGAGGAGTCACACTTTTGGCAATTTGGGTTATCAGACAAAATACTTAAAAAGGTTCCTTCCTGGCATACGCACTCTTTGTCTTGTAGAAAAGCATTTAAAGGACACACGCAATTCCCTTGTTGGTTTAAGTAAGAGTTAGTTGCCGTGCACACTACACAGTCTATTTGAGGCGGGGAGCACTGGGAGCAGTCTGTATCGCATTGAACACAATCTATTGAAGAAGGATCTGAGTTGTAAAATCCTTCTTGGCAAACACAGCTTTCTTGGTAGATTTCAGAGTTTCCTGAACCACAGCTTATACACGAAGTTCCTAGCCTGTCTTTTGCAAAGCCTTGTTTGCACTTACAAGGAGTCCCTTCTGCGTTGAGAGTGCATTCATTGCACTGGTTTTGTTGGTAGCCAGTGCATTCCTTACACAACGAGTCTTTGCAGATGTTGCAGTTAATTCCGTTAGCACACCCTTCGGGGCAGTTGTTACAACTAATACAGTTTCCAGCTGAATCTCTGTATTCCCATAACTCGCAGTTCCAGAAGCACTCTTCAGGGGGTTTTCCTATGCAGTAGTCTGATGTTGTGTCTGCGTTACTTAATTGCCATAACTTGAAAGTGTATATGAAACCACTTGAGTCTCCTCCTATGACAAAGTGGTTGTTTGTTAAGGCTCTGAATATTGAATTTGGAATTGACTTATTTTCCACCTCTTGGCCTAGAATTAAGAGCTTTAACTCTGCACCTACTTCACAGGATATCGTTAAGTGTTGCCAAGTTCTAATAGATTCTTGGAACGAGATTTCAACTGCTTGAGTTTTCCCCAAATGAGATTCTAGTTTGATGAGTACACTGGAAGAAGTGACCTTGAAGTGCTCTCCCTGTTCCAGGATTGTTCCACTCGACACTGCTCTTACCCA
>PR_CR_10_Liq_1_inCRDRAFT_1002129_pt1 | contig 10273 bp, 10 predicted proteins | sample PRCRCaboRojoPR_3_FD_10241 | JGI IMG/M metagenome (IMG submission 10241) | reverse complement strand
GCTGGTTGGTGGGAGGAAAGCCACCAGGCATTTGACCCAAAGAAGGTTGATTAGGAGGCATTGGAAAACCTTGAGAAAGCTGGTTGGTGGGAGGAAAGCCAACAGGCATTTGACCCAAAGAAGGTTGATTAGGAGGCATTGGAAAACCTTGAGAAAGCTGGTTGGTAGGAGGAAAGCCAACAGGCATTTGACCCAAAGAAGGTTGATTAGGAGGCATTGGAAAACCTTGAGAAATCTGGTTGGTAGGAGGAAAGCCACCAGGCATTTGACCCAAAGAAGGTTGATTAGGAGGCATTGAATTTTGCAGAATATTCGGGCCAGCAACTACCTGATTAAACTGAATGCTTGAATTAGGTGGCTTATAGTTGGGGTCTATGGTTTGGCTAATAGGCCTACTAGGAATATTGATTGATTGTGAAGTTGACTCATGCTCTTCTCTTATCTCGAAAAGGTACCTGCATCTCTGTCCCAGTCTCAAAAGAGAACCATCTCTTAGGGTTGCAGGGCTATCAGTCTTAAAATTAATAAAAACCACTCCTTTTTTGCTGAAATCTGAAAGTAAGTAACCTTTTGAAGAACAAATAATTGCCATTAGGAGTTCGTCGAGTCTTGGGTCGTAAGGCAACTTCACATCGTTTAAGAACAGGTTTTGGTCATCCCGGCCAAACAAAACTACTCTGTCTTGACAGAACCTTGGAGAACCGTACATGCCTTGGTTAGTTATATGGATTTCGTCAGTGCTTAGTTCAGGGAAAGGGAAGTAAGCTTTTGATACTTTAAGAACAATACTTTGGGGATTGAGTTCTTGCACCTGAACAGCATCATACGTAGGGCTTAACTTTCTTTCTAGGTTTTTTAAATGCCTGGCTCTTTCTTTCAGTGGTTCTGTTTTAAACAAGAAGTTGAAAGCTTGTTGTATTTTCTCAGTTTCGTTTTTGTGGATGCCTACCATATTCAGGTACTTTTTCAGAACTTCTTTTATGAGTATTTCTGATTTTGGAATTGACTCGTAAGCAAGTTCATCAAACAGCTTTTCGCAGAATTGTGAGTAATTCAGACTTTGCTCCCGCAAAAATGCTTTTTGCAAAAACGACTCAAACTTAGCTTGGACAGCTGCGTCTTCCATTGAGGCACAAATTTTAAGACAGTTTCTGGCAATGTTTAAGAAACTTTCGTAAGTAGCCCCTGCAATTCTGGATATTACATAAAATTCTTTTCCTTGTTGCAATGCTTCAGAGATATTTTTTATCTGCTCGTAGTTTTTGCCGGGGCTTTTGGACTCCTTTTCAGAGTACTCAGTGATCAACTCATGCAGAGACTCAAGGTAACTAGAAAACTGACCAAGCAGTTCTTGGCTCATCTTTACTTCGAGCTTAGAACAGGTCTCTAGAAACTTTTCAAGCTCTGCCTTTAAACTGCCTAGGTTCACTTCGTATATTCCTAGGCCTCTGAGTTTTTCCAAACAGTCAGAAGCACTTTGTTTGAGATCTGACATTTATGTTAATATAGATTGAGGTTAAATGCTATCAAGTAATCATATTATGCAAGAAGAAATGCACCTTGGGAGTTTGCAGACCTGGAGTTACTCAATACTGGGCCTGTTGTCTTTTGTGTCTGGAGTGTTTGTGCTGTGGGCTTACTTGAAGCAAAGGACCCTTAGGGAGACTCCAGGACTGTTGGTGCTGTGGATATGCATTAGCCTTATGTGCTTGTCCTGCTATTTCGTGTACATAGGTTTTTACTTCTTGATAACGCAAAGTCTGCCCGACAGCGACTCATGCTTTTTACACGGAATAGTCACATCTTACTTTACCTTTTTATCTTGGAACTACGCAGCAGTATTGGGACTAGAACTAAGCAAGTCAAGGAGTTCCCAAACACAGATTTGCTACCACGTTTTTGCCCACGGTCTAGCAGGGGGAATGACTCTTTGTTTGGTTTTGAACTCAGCTGTAGGTCTTTCAATCAACAACACTTGCTTTATCAAGAGGGACACTTGGGGCGAATCCTTTGCTTTGCTTTTTGTGGTTTACTTGCCTTTGTTTGCAGTAGGCATACTCAAGCCTTTGGTTTGGAAAAGGAAAAAGTACACTCGGGTTTGTGTGTTGCTTTTAGTATACTGCTTGATGATGCTGCCAACCGCGGTGAACTACTTAGTTGCCTTTTTTGGAGGAGGTTGCTTCGTTCCTATTCTAAGTCAACTAAGTATTTTGTTCAGGAGTTGCATGGGAGTGGTTGTTTGTTCAATTAGGCTTTGGAGTTTCGAGTTCAAGCAAGTGTCCAGACGCTTTTACGAAAGTGAAATAGAAGCACCGGTAGGTTTTACTTAGTTGATTTATGAAGAAGACTCTGGGTTCAACGACTCAGTGTCAGAGCCAAGGTTTAGTTTTTTGCAAACTAAAGACTTAGAAGAGGAAAAAGCCATAGAGTCCCTGATTTGCGTTTACAGTGCTTTGAACAAACTCAAACTTGAACTGAGGAACACTGAGGCCTTCCAAGTAACTCCTCCCTGGGACTCTAGTTTTTACGACCAAACTTTTGAGTGGAAAGTCAACTCCGGGGACTTCCTTGTACCGAACATCAACCAAAACATTTCTTCCCAAAGTAAAGTTTACTTAGTAAAGAGGTTTTCAGGAAGAGTTTTTGAGTGTGCACCCCTTGTTTTCGCTCACATTAGGTACCAGGACGGGCTTAACGAAACTGAAATTGCAAATTCTTTTTCGGCTTTGCTAAGCAACGACATCAACAACTTCACTGCTAGGTACTTTGGGGACTCTACAATTATTTACTCTAGCAACAAAAACTTCATTCTGAAGCAAATTTCTGCCAACGAAAAAAAAAATTTGCTCAGCACTATCCTTCCAGCTTATCACAAACACATTTCAACGAGTTCTTCCAACAAGTCCCTTTTGGCTAGAATTCTGGGGATCTACCATGTTAAGTCAAAAGAGTCCTACGACTTAGTTCTTATCAAAAACTTCATTCCTAGTGAAATATCTCTTAAGTACTTATACGAGTTGAAAGGAAGCAAACTAGACAGACAAGTACTTTCTAACAGCTACAGTGTGTCACTGGTGCCGGAAGGGTCTATTCTGAAGGATCTGGACTTTTTCCAACTCCAGCAGAGCCTCCACATTTCTTTTCTAGACTCGGGTTGGCTAAGTAGGATCATTTTGGAAGACGTTAACTTTTTGAAGAGTTTAGGTTTAGTTGACTACTGCTTATGCATAGCAGTGGGCGAGTACCCCACTTTCAAAAAGCACTCACTCCACTCTGCCTTTGCAAGGCATATTTACTACGGGAAGGGACTGGACGCTTCCAAGGTCTTTGTGGTGGGACTGGTGGAGTTCTTTAAGAAGTCTGAAGACTTAGACTCGAGGGACAAACAAGTAGTTTCTCCAGAGCACTACGCACAAAGGTTCAGCAAGTTCGTGTTTGGCATCGTCAAGTGTGACTTTTTGTAAAACTAGAGACTTCAACTCAAAAAATGTGGATAATTAATAACGATCACTTAAAATGGCAGGACTTGGCATTCACAAGAAATTCTTCATCACAGGTGCTTGCGGCCAAATTGGAAAGCAGCTCATCCCCTTCATCTACAACCGCTACGGACCCCAAAGCGTAGTGGTCTCAGACTTAAAAGTTTCGGAGTTCCCAGTTCCTGAGCAGCCCCAATTTGTGCAAATAGACGTCACGGTATTTTCCAAGTAGAACAAAGAACAATTCTTCCAAGCTGTAAATGAAACTAAACCTACTCACATCATCCACCTGGCAGCCTTTCTTTCTGCAAAAGCTGAGCAACAGCTTCAGAAATCACTCGACGTTAATATTTCAGGAGTGAATAATGTGCTTGAAAGTGCCCGACTACACAACCTGAGCGTGTACATTCCAAGTTCCATAGCAGCTTTCGGGCCCACCTCGCCTAGAGTCAACACTCCAGACGACTGTGTGCTTCAACCCACTACAGTCTACGGAGTGTCCAAAGTATACACTGAGTTGCTGGGGAACTACTACCACAAAAAGTTTGGACTCGACTTCAGGTCTCTGAGGTACCCAGGAGCTATTTCTGCTGACCCCCCAGGAGGAGGAACCACCGACTACGCCGTCGAAATCTTTTTTGAATTGCTGAAGACTGGGACTTACAAATGCTTCTTAAGCAAAGACACTGCTTTGCCCATGATCTACATGGATGACTTAATTAGAGGAACAGTAAGAGTTACTTAGTTCGAACTAATTGACGCCCCCCAAGAAAAACTAACCAGAAGAGTATACAACATGGGAGGGTTTAGTTTTACTCCAGAACAACTTGTTAAGTCAATAAGAACTTTTATGCCTGAAGCAGAAGTTACTTACTCTCCTGACGAAAGACAAAAAATTGCCGAAACTTGGCCAATGAGCATCGACGACTCTTTGGCTAGGAGAGACTGGGGCTGGTCCCACCACTACGACATCGAAAAAACAACCCAAACCATGCTCAGACTAGTCAAAAACCAAATGGAAGCATCGAATGTTGCTCTTTCTTAATTAAACTATAATGAACAGCCTAAAAATACTGAAGCCTAGCCAAATTAACTTGTTCAACCAAAAAGGCTACTTGGTGCTGCCTAACTTCATAGGGACCTCTGAGCTAGACAGAATCAAGTCAAGAGCTTTGTCACTCATTCAAGAGTGGACTCCTTCGCCCAATCACCCTTTCTTTACAACTAACGAGCAGAACCGCACTGCAAACAAGTACTTTTTGGACTCAGCAAGCAACATCAGTTTCTTTTTAGAAGAACACTCTAAGTCCTTGTCCAAGCCCGACTGTGTCAACAAAATAGGCCATGCCTTGCACGACTTGGACCCAGAATTTAAGTCTTTTTCTTACAGAAAAGATTACCGAGAAATTCTGCATGACTTAGGGTACATTTCCCCTCAAATAGTTCAGAGCATGTACATTCTGAAGTCGCCCAGAATTGGCGGGGAAGTAAACAAACACCAAGATCGCACATTTATTATAAGTGACCCTCCTTCTTGCATAGGAATCTGGGTGGCAGTAGAGGATGCCAAAAGGGGCAACGCTTGCCTTTGGGCGTACCCTGGGTCTCATAAACTAGGAACTCGGGTTGTCTGGGAAAGAACAGGAGACCAAATGGAGTTCAAAGAACTTTGGGAGGGAGAAAAAGAAGTCGGTCCAGAGGAGTGCCTTGAAGTAGAAAAAGGCTCTGTTATTTTGCTGCATGGAGACTTAATCCACTGGAGTGACCAAAACTTTTCAGATAGCTCCAGACATGCCTATACTGTGCATGCAGTAGAGTCGCAAGATACTTCCTGGAGTCCTAAAAACTGGCTTCAGAGAAGTCATGAATTGCCATTCCAACACTGGCCATTAGATGATTAAGTGTAACTCAAATTTAATATTGAGGAGAGTCTAGAAATTTTTATATTAAAAATTCTGGATTTTATATGAAACAAAGTTGCAGGAAAAGGTCCTCAGATTTGACTTACTGAGCAACTACTGAATGAACTTTAATAAATGTTAAGATGGGCTTAGTAGTTAAAAGGATGAAATACTAGGAATATAGAAATGCTAAGAAATAATTATATATTTGTGAAGTTAGGAAGCTGCTGGCTTAGCTGCTTCTCGGAACGTCTTTGGTCAATTACTGGCAAATCAAATTCCATCAGAAAACCAATTTTTTGCTCGGGAATGTTTTTATTGGTAATTAAAGAAGGGTTTTTTTTGCCAGTTGCTTTTGAATTTGCATGGTAAGTTTTTTTGTGGATGCTAAGTTGTGAAGACTGTCTGTACTTCTTGTTGCATCCCGGAAAAGAGCACTTGAAAGGCTTGATTCCTAGGTGAATGTACTTATGCTCCTTTAAGTTTTGTTTGCTGACCAATTTAAGACCACAGTACTTACATTTAAAGTTTCTTTGGCCTAAGTGCTTAGTTTTTATGTGCCTCTTCAAGTTGTAGTTGTTTTTGAAACTTGACTGGCATCCTTCATAAAAGCATTTCCAATCCTTAGTTTGCTCCATTTATAACCCAATTAATGTCAAAATTACGTTAATTTCTTTATGTATTTAGATTTTTACAAGCATAACTTCCAAGTATCTAATGAATGCTGTTGACTTACCATTTTTGTATTGCAAGGTATTATTATGAGAATACTAAGAGTTGCATTAATGATCAATAGAATTAACTTAATCTCCAAGGACTAGACGATTGACACCTCCAACGCCACTTTCGCCTCCAAGATCTTTGCCTCTAAGGCCTCCTCCCATGTCTTCGTTGCAAACCTTAGCTTTCATTTTGAGCAAAGTGCTTAAGTCTTCGAACATTTTGACCTGTTGGGAATTGAACTTGTGATTTTCTTTGATGGCCTTTTCCTTAGACCTTAGCTCTTGCGTAAGCTTGAGTTGCTGTTCGATCTTCCAAGAGTACCAGTCTTTCAAAGTGTTGAATTCTTTGTTGAACTTCTGTTCTCCTTTCCTGCAGGCTTCTTCTTTGGTAGTCCTTCTCAAAAGTGCTTCAACTAGTTCAAGGTTGGTTTCCAAAGAAAGCAGTTTGCTGTCCTGGGCGTTGGTTTCTTCTTCGAGTTGGTTGACTTCTTCTTGTATTTTGGCTTTTTCTGTTTGGATGGTAGCGTTGACTGACTCGTACTGGGCCTTTTTGGACTCGTACTCTTGGTTGAGTTCCTGGAACTTAGTTCGGTTGCTTCGGAGTTCGTTCACTAAAGGTGCGAGTCTGGACCTGTTTTCTTTGATTTTAGTGTCAAGTTGTTCTACTATTTTGGAAATCTCTTCAAGAGTTTCGCCTTTTTGGAAGTCAATGTTTTGCTTCACAGAAGAGACTTGTTCTAGGGCGTCTTTGTACTCAGAAAAGCCCTCTATGCCGTGTTGTCTTTCGAGTTGTTTGATGGACCTGTTGGCTTCTTCTAGTTGGCCTTTGAGGATTTGTTCAGTTCTGCCCAAAACAGTGAGTTCAGCCCTGATGTCTTTCAGTTGGGCTTTCATTTGCTGGAAGGTTTTCTTTTTGGCCCTGAGTCCCTGTGCGTAGCGGTAGAAGTCGTCTCGACTCATGAATTTGTTGCCTCCCCTGACGTTTTCGTACTCTTTTTCTTTAGCCATCATTTTCTTCTCTAGTTTGGACTCTTCAGCTTCGAGACTGCGCAGTTTTTCAAGGGCTTTTTCTTTCTTTTTCGAGACAAGAGAGGCTTGTTGTTTGTACACAGACAACTTGTCTTCAGAGGGGTTTTGGGCGTTGCTGGCTTTTTCTTCAAGCAACTGGACTTCTTTCTGGATCTTCCTAACTTCGTTTTGCAAGGAGTCAACGTCTTGTTGGGTCACTACAGGTTCGTTTAGTAGCTGTTCAACTTGTTCTACCCTTTTGGTTTTTTCGTTGAGTTCTCTGCCGATCCTCTCGTTGCAGAAATCTCTGTTCCTTTTAACGTCGTTCCTGAGTAAGTTAAGCATGTCCAGAGCAGTGGTGTCAGAACTAGTTACTTTTTGGACGTCCAGAAGTCTTTGTTGGGCTGCCATTAAGTTGCCTTCACTCCATTCTAGTTGTTCTTGTTGTTCTTGGAGTTTTTCCATCAGCATGGCTTCTTCTTCTTGTTCTTTCCTGAGCAAACTGGTGGCTTCTAGGAGTTCTTGGAAGTTTTCGTTACCAGCAAACTTTTGTTTTAGTCTTGAAATCTTAGTGACAAGTTGTTCTTTTTCTGTTTCGAGTTGTTCGATGTCTCTTTTGAGGTCGCTCGAAGGAGGGGCTTCTTGGCGGAGTTGTTCGAGTTCTTGGTGGGTGGCTTGGAACTGGGCTTGGAGTTCTTTGTACTGTTGGTAGACTTCCTTCATGTCGTCTTCTGCCAGCATTTCTTCAGGTACGTACACGCTGACTAAGAACTTAGCTAAGTAAGCCCTTTGTTCCATTTGGGGCAACTGAGTCAGGACGAAGTGCAGTATTGGGTAAATTACTTTCTTGTCGCCGTATAAAAGACCGCGTTGGAACTCCATGTCGAAGTTGGAGGGGTAGCTGAGGATTTTCAAGAACTCCACTGCTTGGTAGAGGTTTTCTTCTTGGTTTTTGGAAAAGTCGACTCGTTGTTTTTCGTCCAGGTACCCAAAAACGTCGTTGAGTAACTCGAGGAGTTCGTGGGGAGTTTTTTCGTCGAAACTAACGAGGGTGAGTGTTTTTGAGAAGGGAGGAGAGTTCAAGCATTGGACTATTTCTTTTATTTCTTCAGTGGTCACGTGCAAGTTAGGAAGGTGACGCGTTTGGCTTTTTTCGTAGCCGCCGAATTCCATTTACAATATTCAAATTAGGATTAAAGTAGTTACAGGTACTAGTAGTTACATTACATATTTAATGCAGCAGAATTTAACTCCAGCCAAAAACTCAGTCCAAATGTCTTTTTCTGAGAAAAAAGAACCAAAAAGCAGCCCGGGTGAACTGTTTAAGAAACAGAACAGCGAACAGGACTTCAAAGTCAAGTACAAAACAGAAATGTGCAAAAACTGGGAAGCTGGACATTGCGAGTTCGGAAACAAATGTGCCTTTGCGCACGGCTACGACGAGTTGAGGAAGAAACTGCACCTAGCTAACAACTACAAAACAAAAAACTGCAAGCAGTTCTTTGAGCAAGGGTATTGCATGTACGGGCAAAGGTGCCAATTCAAGCACATGGACATCCAAGACACAGCTTCTTCTTCCCCAGCTACTTCTCCGCGTTCTCAGAAAGGATTTGATTCTTTTCAACCAAGAAGACTTCCGATATTTTTAGATTTAGAATTCAGAGGTATATAGTAATTACAAGCATTTAAACTAACTTCTATGGCAGGAAATTTGTTAAGTACCATCCGCAAAGAACTAGCAGGTTACCAAAACCTAGAGGACCTTATTGAGATCCTTGAGTCTAAAGGCCTCATTAAGGAACTAGGGTCCCAGTACTCAGGCATGGCTTGTCCTTCTCAGCACTTTAAAGAAAACCTTAAACTCATTGTAAGCATTCTCATTTCCCAAGTCTGGCACAAGAAACAACTAGACAAAAGCTCCAGACAAAACTCTTACTTTTTAAGGCCTAAACGCAGTGTAGAGTCCCTTAGAAGTTCAATGTTGCGCGACGACTACTTAAGCGAGTTCTCCTACGGAAAGGGATTTTCTTTTTCTAGGGACAAAAAAAACTCTAGTCCCAAAGCAACTCCAGGACCTGGACACTACAACTCTAACCCTCGCTCGACTAAAGACAGTTCTCCCAGCTTCAGAATCCCCAAGTCCCCCAGAAAAGACCCTTTTCTGCGTAACTCAAAGTCGCCTGGTCCAGTTTACTCTCCTAAGTATCATTTTATTAGCAAGTAATTATTTAGTATTGGTTTGGCGATCGTTGGTTCATAAGGGTTTGGTTGATGACATACTGGCCCATCTGTAAGGAAGAAGGAGTTGCATTACTTGGTGGGTAGGGCTGGAATCCGCCTGGAGGAAGACTAGAGTTATTGGTTTGGAAAGCTCCTGGAGGAAGACTAGAGGGGTTCCTTTGAGGAGGCATGGGCTCCATAACCGGAGCATTTGGCAAGTTTCTTTCAGTGCTTGGTCCAAAACTTGTTTGATGTGGATATGAAGAAGTAAACTGGGACTGTGGGACAAAAGGCCTAGTTTGGTTGGACTCTTGGGTGTCTGACCTCATTAAGCTAGGGTCTTGAGCAAGTATAGGCGGGTTAGGCTTGATTCCTTTTTTTTCGAAGAAGTTAACGATCTCTCTGGGGATTTCGTCAAGGACTTCCCTTGCGAGTTCGGTTGCTGAGTTGCCAACGTTCCTGAAGGGAACGAACTGGACAATGTCTCTTTTCATTGTTTTTCCTTTGGAGTTGACAAGTGGTACGTCGTCTGCGTCCAGAACTACCATGTTTCCGAAGTTTTCCTTGCCAACTCCTACAATCACAATTGACAAAGGACTTTCTGATCCTCTCACTATCCAGTCAATAGTTTCTCTCATGTCGTGGATTTCTCCGTCAGTGATTATCATCAGCACAAAGTACTTTTGGTTGGTTTGGGAGACTTTTGCAGCTTCTGCTTGCTGGACAGTTTCGCGGATAACGTGGGAAAAAAGTGTCGGACCGCTTAGTTCCACCAAAGTAAGTGCGTTTCTGTAAGCTTGCATCATACCTCCAAGGCCTTGGACTTCAGTGTTTGCATAGTTAAAAGTTAAGGGAAAGCAGTGGTTAACTTGGCCTTGGATTTTGCCTCCAAAGCCGTACATAGGAACTAATTTGTCTGAGTCGTAGTTTAGCAGAATTTCAC
>PR_CR_10_Liq_1_inCRDRAFT_1002128_pt1 | contig 10276 bp, 10 predicted proteins | sample PRCRCaboRojoPR_3_FD_10241 | JGI IMG/M metagenome (IMG submission 10241) | reverse complement strand
GGTGCTCGGCGATGGGGTTGGCGACGTCCCGGCCGGCTCACCGGCCGACGACGCGGGGCCCGCAGCGGTGGCGCACGACACCGGCGCCGGGCCGATACCCGGTGTCGGTGCGCCCTCGGGCACCGATGCGGCGTCGGGTCCGGTGGTGGATTTCGCCGCCGGACTCGAGCGCGCCGGTGGCGATGCGGCGCTCTACCAGCGGGTATTGGTCTCCTTCCATCGCGAGCACCGCACGGATCCAGCAACCCTGCGCTCGGCGCTCGCCGCTGACGATGCCGCCCACGTTCGGCGCATCGCCCATACGCTGAAGGGCGCGGGCGGACTCATTGGTGCGGTGGCGCTGGAGCAACGCGCGCTTGCGCTCATGGCGGTACCGGACAGCGGCGCTGACTGGCGGCCCGCGGCGGCGGCGCTGCTGGCGGCCCTGGTGCAGGTGCTGGCGGCCTTGGAGACGGTTGTCCGGATTGGCCGCCTAGGCAAATCCCCTAGCTTATGCGTAGACTATTGATTTTTGCGCCATGCTGGCTCTGCGCCTGCCAGTCGTCCCCGAGAGCCACCGCGCGTCAGCGACCCAGCCATCATGTCCACCCCTGTGCCCAAGGCCGAGATCCTGGTCGTCGACGACGACTGGGCGACGCGTGTGCTGCTCTCGGGATTACTGGGCCAGCAGGGCTACCAGGTGGCCGCGGCCTCGTGCGGCGCCGATGCGCTGACGGCCGCAGGTACGCGGCAGCCGGCGCTGATCCTGCTGGACGTCATGCTGCCGGACACGGATGGCTTCGCCCTGTGCCGGGAACTGCAGTGTGTCGACGCCACCCGTCGCATTCCGGTCATCTTCCTGACCGCCAAGGGCGATGAGCACGAAGTCGTGCGCGGTCTGAAAGCCGGCGGCGTGGACTACATCGTGAAGCCCTTTGCGGCGGAGGTGCTGCTGGCCCGGGTGGACACCCATGTCACCCTGTCGCAGCTCTCCCGCGGCCTCTATCGCGCCCTCGACGAGCACGCCGAGCGCCTGCAGCAGGCCAACCGACGGCTGCGCGCGCTGAACATGGAAATGGCCACCGTCGAAGAGCGCCAGCGCCGCCAGCTCGCGCAGCAGCTGCACGACACCACCATCCAGGAACTGGTCCTGGCGCGCATTCTGGTGGAAGGTGGCCCCGCAACGTCGGAGCGTCGCGACCAGCTCACCGGGTTGCTGGCGACTGCCATCGACCAGCTGCGCTCGCTGGTGTTCGAGCTGAGTCCGCCCATGCTCCAGCGCCGCGGCTTGTTCGATGCGCTGGAATGGCTGGCGGCGGAGATGGGTCAGCAATGGGGTCTCGAGGTGATCTGTGAGCGAAGCGGCGCGCCGCCGGTGCTGGCCGAGGTGCAGGCACTGGTCCTGTTCCAGGGCGCGCGGGAGCTCCTCATCAATGCCGCCAAGCACGCCGAGGCGACGCGGGCCGTGTTGACGCTGAGCCACGACGGCGATCGCCTGACGATCGTCGTCAGTGACGACGGTCGCGGCTTCGAGCCAGGCTGGCTCGCCGACCCGGATGCGGCGCCTGGCGCTGATGACGGCGAGACGGCCAGGGGGGGCTTTGGTCTCTACAGCCTGCGCTCGCGCATGGAACTGCTGGGTGGCTGCCTGCGGCTGAGCAACCGCCGTGATCGCGGCGCCGAAGCCATGCTCAGCATCCGTGCGCACGCGGCGGCGCCAGACAGTGACGCCTGAGTGCCGTCCGCCTGCCGTGCACAACCGCCGCAGGCCACTACAGACTGAGGTTGAGAGCACATGATTGAAGTCGGCGGCTTTTTCGGCCTGCTACTGCTGATCCTGGTGGTGTATGCCATCATCAAGACGGCGCAGAGCGACGCCAGCACCCTGGCCAAGGTCATCTGGGTGGTGCTGTTGCTGTTACTGCCGGTGCTCGGCTTCATCCTGTGGCTGCTCTTCGGCCCCAAGGGCTGAGAACGGCGAGGAACCGGAGGCCGGCACGTCTCCAGTGCGCCAGTCCCGAGCCCCCGGGGTTCCCAGCCCCCGGCGCCTCACCTCAATACATGTGCTGACCGCCGTTGACCGATACCGTAGCGCCGGTGATGAAGTCGGCGTCGTCCGCCACCAGAAAGACCACGGTGCGGGCGATATCCTCGGGCTTGCCCAGACGACCCATGGGGATGCGCTTGATGATCTTCGCCAGCACCTCCGGCGGTACGGCACGCACCATTTCGGTATCCACATAGCCGGGCGCAACGGCATTGACGGTGATGCCCTTGCCGGCACCCTCCTGCGCAAGGGCCTTGGTGAAGCCGTGGATGCCGGATTTGGCGGCGGCGTAGTTCACCTGTCCGTATTGTCCCGCCTGCCCGTTGATGGAGCCGATATTGACGATGCGCCCGAAGCCGCGCTCGCGCATGCCGTCGATCACGGCCCGGCAACAGTTGAAGCATGAGCCCAGGTTGGTGTCGATGACCGCCTGCCACTTGTCGTGGGTCATCTTGTGCAGGGTGCCGTCGCGGGTGATGCCGGCGTTGTTCACGAGCACCTGCACCGGGCCCAGGTCCTGCTCGATGGCGCGTATACCGGCGGTGACGGCGTCGAAGTCGGCGACGTCGAACTTGTAGGCCGCAATACCGGTGCGCGCCGTGAACGCCTGCGCCGCCTGATCGTTACCGCCGTAGTTGGCGGCCACGTTGTAGCCGGCGTCTTGCAATGCGACGCAGATGGCTTCGCCAATGCCGCGGGTGCCGCCGGTGACAAGTGCTGTTCTCGCCATGGTGTCCTCGCTTCGGATGGTTTTGGTGTCGTGGGGTGCGTGCCCTTGAGCACGCGCTGATGGTAACCCAGGCGCGCGGGTGGAGGCAGTCTGCAGCCCTGACCTTGCGGGCCGTCTTGCGGCCCGGAAGTGGCATTATCGGTGCGGCATCGTCGCCATTTGCACCAAATTGGGTAGACTAGGGGAAACGACGAGCACCACCCGGCGGTAGCACAACGCCAGCCCGGGCATACCGATGCTGCCCGCCCGGATTATGGCAGGAGATTTGGGGGACCCGATCGCAATGCTGTCCAAAGCGCGCTTGACCGCCGTCATGACGACGCTGTTCGTTTGGGGCCTCGCCGGCGCCCTGTTCGGCGGACTCTTCATTGGCCTGTACGAAGTCCTGCAGGTACTGACCCTCGGGCCCCGGCAGGCGGTGGTGGTGGCGGCGCTGGCGGCGGCGATGACCACCGCGGCCTTCTACAGCGCCATGCCCGTGGCGCTGATGGGTGCCATGGCCGGCGTGCTGGCGTCCATCGGCTACCTCATCCTCGGCGGCCCGCGACTGGAGCTGGGGATCATCGTCTTGGTGGCGGCGGGCCTGGGGCTGCTCGGCGGCGCCTTTTTCGCCTGGACGTCGGCGCCCGGCTCACGTCCGCTCGCGGAGACCCTCACCGGGCTTCTCGCCGGCCTCGGCGCCGGCCTGATTCTGGTGGCGGTGCTGACCCTCTACAGCCAGCCCGTGGGGGCCGTCGTCCTGGCCGCCGGGATCGTCGCGCTGGTCGGCTCGCTATTCCAGCTGAACGAGCACTGGATCGTCAGGGGCCTGCACGGCTGGCTGCCGGATACGCTGGCGGCGCCCATGGTGGCGGCATTGGTGGCCGCTGTGGTGGGGGCGAGCATGTGGATGGTGGCGGGCACCACCGCCACGGCATTGGATCCGGCGGCAAGGGATGCGGTGGCGCGGGTACTGGCGCAAGTGCCATCGGGCGTGCTCGGGGGGCTCATGGGCGGTGCGGTCACCGGTGGGCTGTTGGCGCTGATGGGGTTTCGGCCCGACGAGCACGAGCCCGGCTGAGTGCTGCGACGCGACGGTCGTGGCCCGGCGCAGGCGGCATCGGACCAACGCCCGTGACCTTTTGGCGCAAGACGGACGGCCGCCTGGGCGAGTGGCCGATGACATGTGCGGCTTTGCTCCGGGCGCAAATGCGGTGGAAGCGCCGATGGTCGTCAGCGAGGCCCGCTGCCTATGCTCTGGGGTCGATGGGGCAGGCGCGGCGCAGACGCGCATGCCCCATGCGGCCGGCGATCGGCAGTATGCCGCTCGCCATCCCGAAAGCCGCGATGGGTGCGCGCCCATCGCCCACTGGAGCGCCCGTCTATGAAAGCAAAGACTGCCAGGTCCGCCGAGCAAGCGGCGGCGGTGACGCAAGCCGCCCAAGCCGCATCCGCCGCCGCGGATGATCCGCCGATGTCGGCGCGTGACGACGCCATCCGCACCGCGGCCTATGCGCGCGCCGAGGCTCGCGGGTTCGTGCCCGGCCACGAGCTGGAGGATTGGCTCGCCGCCGAGCGCGAGGTGGATGCCACACAAGGCGTTGCTTGAACAGGAGTCGATCATGAGCAAAGACAAAGCGTTGGAGAAGAAGGCCGAAGCCAAGTCCGCGGCGATGCAGATCGCGAGCCCTTGGGAGCAGATGGAGCGTTTGATGGACGAGTTCGTGCCCGCACGCTGGATGCAGCGCTTGGGCGTGCCCGACTGGGGTGAGCGCTTCGTCGGTATCCAAGCCCAGGTGCCCCATGTCGATGTCATCGATCGGGACGACGAGGTACTGGTCAAGGCGGAGATAGCGGGCGTGCGCAAAGAGGACGTGGAGCTCAGCGTCACCGACACGACACTCACCGTCGCCGGCAAGACCCAGCACGAGGAGAAAGAAGCCCGGGAAAACTTCTATCGCCGCGAGATCCGTCGCGGTGAGTTCTCCCGCACCGTCGCGCTGCCGGCGGCCGTCGACACCGAAAAGGCCAGCGCCAAGTTCGAAGACGGCATGCTCATGGTCTCCCTGCCCAAGGTGACCAAGACCGCACGCAAGCGCTTGGAAATCGCCTGAGGCGACACAGTTGCCCGGCGCCCGCCCGCCCGCAGCGCCGGCGCCATGCCTGGCGCCGGGCAGGTGAGGCCCGGGCCGCCGCGCCGGCGCGGCCCGGGTCACTCGGGCGCGCGGGCTTGCAGCAGGTAGTCGGCGGCGGCGCCCAGGGTGGCGAGCTTGGGGTAGTCCAGCTCCGGGATGTCCACGCCGAGGCGCTCGTGCAGCGCGGCGACCCAGTTGAGGAAGTCCATGGAGTCGAGGTCGTAGTCCTCGCGCAGGTCGGCATCTGGGGCGATGGATTCGTCGGCGAGATCCGGCGCGACGCGGGTGAGCGCCTCCAGGGCAATGGCCAGGATGGCTTCGCGGGACAGGGGATGGGTGGTCATAGGGCCTCCGGCGCCTGCAGATGTGCCGCCAGCCCGGCCAGAAACAGCGCACCGCGGTGGCCGTCGCTGTGGCGGTGGTCAGCGGCGAGGGTGGCCGTGACCAGGGTGCGCGGCCGCACGGCATCGCCCACCACCCAGGGTCGGGTTCGCGGCGTGCCGAAGCCGACGATGGCGACCTGGGGCGGGTAGATGATGCCATAGAGGCGGTCGACGCCGCGCTCGCCGAGACTGGAGACGGTCACGGTGGGGTCCGATAGCTCGGAGGCCTTGAGGCCGCCGCTGCGCACCCGGGCCACCAGATCCCGCAGCCGGGCCATGAGCGCATCCAGGTCCTGCCGGTCGGCGTCATGGATGGCGGGCGCCACCAGCCCGCCGCCGCGGATGGCGATGGCGCAGCCCACATGGATGGCGTCGGCCGGCTCGAAGCGGCCTGCGCGGTGGAAGCCGTTCAGCTCAGGAAACGCTTGCAGCGTCAGCGCAACGGCCTTGATGAAGAGCACCCCCGACAGCAGGCGCTGGCCGGGCGAGCGCTCGCCGTTGCGGCGCTCGAGCCAGGCGGCGGCGGCGGTGAAATCGATGTCGTGGGCCAGGTAGTAGTGGGGGATCTCGCGCTTGGAGCGGCTCATGGCCGCGGCGATGGCCTGGCGCATGGCGGCGAGGTCCGCCTTGCCGCCGCTCGGCCGGCGTGCCGGCGCGGGCTGCGGCTGGCCAGCGCGTGCCTCGGCGGCTTCCAGGTCGGCGAGGGTGATGGCACCCTCCGGCCCGCTGCCGGTGAGCGCGGCCAGGTCCAGGCCCCGCCGTTGGGCCAGCCGTCGGGCGGCCGGCGAGGCGCGGTGACGGGGGCGTGCCGCCGCGGACGCGGCCGCGGGCGTTGCTGATCGCGGCGGCGCGGCGGCGGCCGGCTCGGGGCGATGCGCGCTGCCCCGGGGCGCGGCCCGTCCGCCGGCGGACTGCGCGCCCGTGGCCGCCGGCGGCGCCGATGNTGATGGCGACGCAGCGCCCTCGAGCGGCTCCAGCTCGGCCATGGGCGCGCCCACCGGCACCCGGTCGCCGATCGCAATGAGCGGCCGGCCCATGATCGCGTCGTGGAAGACCTCCACCTCGATGGCGCCCTTTTGCGTCTCGATGACGGCGATGGTGTCGCCCTTGGCGAGTCGCTCGCCGGGCTGCCGGGTCCACTCGATGAGGGTCCCGGCCTCCATATCGGCGCCGAGGGAGGGCATGTGGAAGCGCTCGGTCATTGCCCGAGCGTGGCCTTGGCGGCGGCGACGATGGCTGGCACCTGGGGCACGGCGGCATCCTCCAGGTGCTTGGGATAGGGAATGGGCACCTCGGCGCTGCACACCCGGCCGACGGGCGCGTCCAGTTCCCAGAAGGCCTGTTCCATGATGCGTGCGCTCACCTCCGCCGCCAGGCTGCCGCTGCGCCAGCCCTCGTCGATGATGACGGCGCGGTGGGTCTTGGCGACGGAGGCCATGAGGGTCGCGTCGTCCAGCGGGCGCAGGCTGCGCAGGTCGATGACCTCGGCGGCGATGTCCGCCGCCGCCAGCTGCGCGGCGGCCTCCAGCGTCTTGAACAGGCAACCGCCGTAGGTGATGAGGCTGACGTCCGTGCCCGCCCGGCGCACCGCCGCACCGGTGATGGGGACGGCGCTGGCATCGGCGGCGAGTGTGCCGGCGCGGTTGTAGAGCATCACGTGCTCGAACAGGATGACCGGGTCCGGGTCCGTCAGCGCCGTCCAGAGCATGCCGCGGGCGTCTTCGAGTGTCGCCGGGGCGGCGACTTTGAGCCCCGGCACATGGGCGTACCAGGTCTCCAGGCTGTGGGAGTGCTGGGCGGCGAGCTGTTTGCCGGCGCCGGTGGCCATGCGGATCACCACGGGCACATGGAACTGCCCGCCGGACATGTGCCGGATGGTGGCGGCGTTGTTGACGATCTGATCCAGCGCCAGCAGGCTGAAGTTGACCGTCATGATCTCCACGATGGGCCACATGCCGCCCAGGGCGGCACCGATGCCGGCGCCGGTGAAGCCGCATTCCGACAGCGGCGTGTCGCGGATGCGCGCCGGGCCATAGTCGTCGTAGAGGCCCTGGCTCACGGCGTAGCAGCCGCCGTAGCGGCCCACGTCCTCGCCCATCAGGAACACCCGCGGGTCGCGGTCGAGGGCCTCGCGGATGGCGGCGCGCACCGCCTCGCGGTAGGTGATCTGGATGGTCTCGCCGCTCACGTTGCCTCCCGAGCACCCCGCCCGTCAGCCAGCCACATCGCGCGTCAGGTCCGCCACCGGCTCCCAGTCACTGCCCTCGGCAAAGTCCACCGCCGCGGCGAGCGCCTGCGCGATCTCCGCATCCAGCTGCCCGGCGGTGTCGGCATCCAGCATGCCCGCCGCTTCCAGCCAGCGGCGAAAGCGCACAATCGGACCCTGTTGCTTCCATTGCGCCACCTCCGCCTTGTCTCGGTACAGCTGGGGGTCGAACATGGAATGGGCGCGGAAGCGGTAGGTGCGACACTCCAGGAAGCGGGGGCCGCCGCCGTTGCGGATCTCGGCGATGGCCTCCCGTGCGGCGGCCTCGACGGCGATGACGTCCATCCCGTCCAGGGCCACGGCCGGCATCTGATAGCCAGCGGCCTTGCGGGCGATGTCCGTCTCGGACTCGGAGCGCTCCAACGCGGTGCCCATGGCGTAGCGGTTGTTTTCGCAGACGAAGAGCACCGGCAGCTGCCACAGGGCCGCCAGGTTCAGGCTCTCGTGAAAGGCGCCCTCGGCGACGGCGCCCTCGCCGAAGAAGCACGCCGTGACCTGCGTGCGCGCTTGCATGCGGTCCGCCAGCGCCAGCCCCACCGCCAGCGGAATACCCGCGCCGACGATGGCGCTGCCGCCGTAGAAGCGCCGCTCGGCGTCGAACAGATGCATGGAGCCGCCGCGGCCGCGGCTCACGCCCGTCTCCTTGCCGTACATCTCCGCCATCAGCCGGTCCATGGGCAGGCCGCGCGCCAGCGCATGGCCGTGCTCGCGGTAGGTGGCCACCACGGCATCGGTGGGTGCGAGGCCCTGCATGATGCCGACGGCGATGGCCTCTTCGCCGGAGTACAAATGCAGGAAGCCGCGGATCTTCTCCGCGGTGTAGAGCTCGGCGCAGCGCTCTTCGAAGGCGCGGATGCGCAGCATCTCCCGCAGCAGGTGCAGGGCGTGCGTGCGGCTCAGGTGCAGCTTGTGCGCCTGGGGCGTGTTGTCTGGGGGATGCGCGTCGGTCATTGCTCGTCGCTCTCCAGTGTGGAGAGGTCGCCCTCCGGCAGACCCAGCTCGCGCGCCCGCAGCAGCCGGCGCATGATCTTGCCGCTGCGGGTCTTCGGCAGGTTGGTGCGGAAGTCGATGACGCGCGGGGCCACGGCGGGGCCGAGGCGCTTGCGGGCGTGGGCCAGCAGGGCGCGGCGCAGATCCTCGTCGGCGCTGACGCCGGGCTTCAGCGCCACCAGGGCCTTCACGATCTCGCCGGCGGTGGGCTCGGGGATGCCGATGGCCGCGGCCTCGGCGACGGCGTCGTGCTCCAGCAGGGCGCTCTCCACCTCGAAGGGGCCGATGAGATGGCCGGCGGATTTGATCATGTCGTCGGTGCGGCCGAGGAACCAGAAATAGCCGTCGGCATCGCGCTTGGCCAGGTCGCCGGTGAGATACCAGCCGTCGGCGAAGCACTTGGCGTAGCGCGCCGGCTCATGCAGGTAGCCGCGGAACATGGACGGCCAGCCGGGGCGCAGCGCCAGTTGCCCGGGGGTGTCTGGGGTATCGAGCACGCTGAGCGCGCCGGACCCGCGGACATGGCGCACGATGGCCGCCTCCACCCCCGGCAGCGGCCGGCCCATGGCGCCCGGCTTGATGGGCTGACTGCGGTAGTTGGCGATCATGATGCCGCCGGTTTCCGTCTGCCACCAGTTATCGTGGAAGGGCAGGCCGAGGACGTCCCGACCCCAGGCCACCGCCTCCGGGTTCAGCGGCTCGCCGACGCTGGCCGCGAAGCGCAGGCGGGAGAGGTCGTAGTCGGCGAAAATGCCGGGGTTGTCACGGTCTGCGAGCTTCATCAGCATGCGGATGGCCGTGGGGGCGGTGTACCAGACCGTGACCCGCTGATCCTGCAGAATGCCCAGCCAGCGCACCGGGTCCATCTCGGCGGCGTCGACGATCATGGTGGTGCCGAGCACCAGCGGCGCGATGATGCCGTAGCTGGTGCCGGTGACCCAGCCCGGGTCCGCGGTGCACCAGAAGGTATCCTGCGGGTGCAGATCCAGCGCCAGCAGACCGGTGAGGCGATGCATCACCACGGCTTCGTGCACATGCACGGCGCCCTTCGGACGGCCCGTGGTGCCGCTGGTGAAGTGCAGCAGGGCCATGTCCCCGGGCCGGGTGTGCGCCAGCCCGCCGTGGTCGGGACAGTCCGCCAGCGCCCGCTCGAGATCCAGCGTGCCGGGGGGCGGGTCGTCGCCGGCGTCGGTGAGCAGCACATGCGCCAGCCCCGGCAGTTGCGTCCGCCAGGGGGCGACTTTGCGCCGATACCAGGCGCTGGTGGTCACCAGCACCCGGGCGTCGCCGATGGTCATGCGTGCACGCACGGGCTCCGGCCCGAAGGCCGAGAACAGCGGCGAGAATACGCGGCCCGCCTTGAGCGACCCGAGGGCGGCGACATAGAGCGCCGGCACCCGCCCCAGCAGGCTGAACACCCGCTCGCCGGGGGCCACACCCAGGCGCTCGAGCAGGTGTGCGAAGCGGCTGGNGCGGGCGGCGAGGGCGCGGTAGCTGAGGTCCAGGGGCGTCAGGTCCTTGCCGAGCCAGCGGATGGCGGTCTTGTCCGCAAGCCCGTCGTCCAGGTGCCGATCCACGGCCTCGAAGGCGATATTCAGGCCGCCGCCCGGCGAGCCGCTGAGGGCGGCTCGGGCCCGGTCCCAGGAGAAACCGGCGCAGGCCTGCGCATAGTCGCCCAGGTTGGCGGCGGGCCAGGGCGGCGGCGCGGTGTTGTGGAGCGTCTTGCAGGCCAACGGGGCCTCCGTGAAGCTCGGCGGGCCCGGTGGG
>PR_CR_10_Liq_1_inCRDRAFT_1002127_pt1 | contig 10284 bp, 8 predicted proteins | sample PRCRCaboRojoPR_3_FD_10241 | JGI IMG/M metagenome (IMG submission 10241) | reverse complement strand
CCCCGGCCCCAAGATTCGTCGAGGCCTCCCGCATGGCCCGTATCTCCGCCGCCTCCCGGCGCTCTTCCCGGCGCTCCGCCGGCAGCTGCGACCAGTCCGTGTACTGCCAGAGTCCCCGACCGGCCGCGGCCGCGGCCAGCTCGAGGTCGGCCAGGCGTCGTTTCTCCTCCTCGAGGGGGATGCCCGTGGGCGTGGTGTGGCCGACCCCGTAGTTGCGGGCGAGACCAGCCTCCACGAGGAGGGCCCCCAGATCATTTCCCCCGACCGTCTCCACGAAGGCATAGATCCGGTCGTGCCGGTCCCGGGTGAAAGCGGTGAACACGGTGAAGGGCTCGCGCAGCTGTTCCCGGGAAAACCGGCGGGCGCGCTCGGCCCCTTCCAGGGCGAGGCGCGTGGAGGATTCAGTGGAACCCCGGTAGCCGGAGATCCCGAAGTGGCGCCGCTGGGCACGCAGGCGGCGCAGCAGGGTCTCCGAAGTGGTCCGGTCCTCCGGGGAATCGACGAAATAGAGCCGCAGGCGTTCGCGCGAACCATCGCCAAGGCGAACGGCGAAGCTGTCCCCGTCCTTTCGTTCCCCTTCCCACCCCTCGGCTCCCTCGAGGCGCACCAGGCCGGTCGCCGGGTCCGGCAGTCCACTCTCCGCAGGGGGCCAGCCGGGGCAGGCAAAGACAGGCCGCCAGCAAGAGCGGGCCGAAGGCCCGTCCCCACCGCGTGGACACGGCACCGCGGCCACCGCCGCCGGGATCAGTCATCGAGCCGGAGGCGGTCAAAGTAGTTCTGGATGAGCTGGGCGAGGATCCCGGTGACAATCGCAGCAGCGGCAATGAGCACGCCGTAGTAGGCCTCTCCGGCCAGGGACATGCGCAGCAGGATGGTCGAGGCGACGAACCCGGCGTTGCGCAGGAGGATCGAGTACCGATCCGTGTAGAGGAAACTGGCAATGAAGATGATGACATCGGCAAAGATCATCACCGTGTAGAAGTCCTCGAAAAAGATGAGGTGCAGGTCCAGTTCGAAGGGCCGCTCGAAGAGGAGGTAGCCGCTCACCGCGCTTCCCCAGTCGTAGAGGGAGAAGGCGGAAAGCCCGAGAAAGGTGACCAGCAGCAGCAGGGAGGTCACCTGCTTGATGCGCACGAAGTTCCGGAAATCCGCCGAATCGGTGGGCCGGTGCCGTCGCGAGCTCACGTGATGAAAGACGCCGACGAGGAAGAACAGCAGTAACCCGCCCCCGAGGTCCGTGAGAATCCGGAGGAGGTCCTCCGTCTGCTCGGCGAGATGCGTGAAATCGTCGAAGTAGGAGATGTCCTTGAAGACCTGCCGGATCGTGATCAGCGAGATGATCTCGTACTGCTTGCGGATCGAGTAGTTGAACGAGTTGGGCAGGGCGAGGATCAGCAGGAAGACCTCGAGGACGAGGATGAGGCTGAAGGGGGTGTAGAGGGCGGAAAGATAGTTGCCGGAGATGCCGCGGGTGAGCTCGAACCCGGGAAACTGATTGCCGATGAAGATCAGCCCGAGGTGGCCGAAGAAGAGGACGAAGGCGAGAAACACCACGTACCGTTCCAGCCGGTGGCGCAGGCTGGGCTGGTTGAGCATCTGGAAAAAGGCGTCCATCGGCCGGAGGAGGCTGGGGGGAGGGTACGGGGCATTCGTGGTGCCGCCGGGCCCCGCGCGACACCCGCCAGCCTAGGAAGCGACCCCTCGCGCGCAAGGGGCAAGGGGCTTCCCTGCCTTCCGGCTTGTCCCCCGCTGCTCCTCTGCCCTTTTCTGACCTCCATGAAGATTCGCGCGTTCACCGGGCTGCGTCCCTCGCCGGAGGCCGTCGACTCCCTCGTGTCCCTCCCCTACGACGTGGTCAGNACCGAGGAGGCGCGCGCCCTTGCCGAGGGCAACCCGCTCAGCTTCCTGCGGGTCGTTCGGGCGGAGATCGCCTTNCCGCCCGGGCAGGACCCCTACTCCGACGAGGTGTACGCCCAGGCGGCCGGGCAACTGCAATGGCTGCGGGAAGAGGGCCATCTTCTCCGTGAGGAAGAGCCCTGCCTCTACCTCTACCGCCAGGAAGTCCAGGGCCATGCGCAAACCGGGGTGGTCGCCGTGAGCCACGTGGACGATTACGACACCGACCGCATCCGCAAGCACGAGCGCACCCGCGTGGCCAAGGAGAACGACCGCACCCGGCTCGCCGGCGAGCTCCGCGCCCACGCCGGCCCGGTTTTCCTCACCTACCGGGACCGACCTTCCCTCTCCGCCCTCGTCGAGGCAGGATGCCGGGAGACGCCCCTCTACGACCTCACCACCGACGACGGGGTGCGCCACACGGTCTGGCGGGTGCCCGGCGGGGAGGCCTTCCTCGAAGCCTTCGCCGATGTCGACTTCACCTACGTGGCCGATGGCCACCACCGGGCGGCCAGCGCCGCCCGGGTCGCCCGCGAGTGCCGCGAGGCCAATCCCGATCACCGCGGCGACGAGGACTACAACTATTTCCTCACCGCCCTCTTCCCGGCCTCCGAGCTGCGCATCCTCCCCTACAACCGGCTGGTCGTCGACGAGCGCGGGAGGAGTCCGGAAGCGCTCGAAACGGCCCTCGCCTCCGTGGCGGCCCTTCGCCCCGCTGACTCCGCCGCCCCGGATCGTCCCCATGACCTCCGCGTTTTCACCGGGAAGGAGTGGAAGGAATTCTCCCTCCGCCCCGATCCCCAGGCCCCCGCCGCGGCCCAGCTCGACGTGAGCCTCCTCCAGGAACAGGTCCTCGCCCCCCTCTTCGGGATCGAGGATCCCCGCACCGACGAGCGCGTCACCTTCGTCGGCGGGATCCGCGGTACCGACTTCCTCGCCGACCAAGTCCGCTCCGGGAAAGCCTCGCTCGCCTTTTCCCTCTACCCCGTCCCCATCACCTCCCTCCTCGCCATTGCCGACGAAGGCGAGGTCATGCCCCCCAAGAGCACCTGGTTCGAACCAAAACTCCGCTCCGGCTTCTTCCTGCACACCTTCTGAGGGGGCCTCGCGGCGGTAGGATTCACGAGGTTGCTTTTCCCTCCCTTCCGTCTGCAACGCCGCCCCTCCTGCCAGGTCTAGCGCCTTCCCCTGAACGGGCGAGGAGCGGGGGACGTCAAGCGAAAGCGCTACCCGACCCGGTACGGTGCCTTGACACCCGGGTTGAGGAACGCAATCTCGTCGAAGCAACGGAAAGGAAACGACCCCCTTCATTCCGTACTGGATGATCCTACCCCAACTCATCCCGGCGCCGGGCCTCTCCCCGTCCTTAGGGAGGGCCCACCTCCGCCACGCCGGACCAACCTGACAACCTACCCCATGAAACAACTGCTTGCCATCACCGCAATCCTCGCCGCGGGCCTTACCCCGGCAGCACTCGCCAATGCCCTCACCGTGGGTGTGAGCTGGTCGAACTTCCAGGAAGAACGCTGGAAGACCGACGAGGCGGCGATCGTGGCCGCCCTCGAAGCGGCCGGCGCCCAGTACATCAGCACCGACGCGCAGTCCTCTTCCTCCAAGCAACTCTCGGATGTTGAAAGCCTCATCGCTCGAGGTGCGGACGCACTGATCATCCTTGCCCAGGATAGCGAAGCGATCATCCCAGCGGTCCAAAATGCCTGGAACAACGGCATTCCCGTGGTCGGCTACGACCGATTGATCGATGACGATCGTGCCTTTTATCTGACCTTCGAGAACACCGAAGTCGGCCGAATGCAGGCGCGGGCCATCCTTGAGGTTCAGCCCACGGGCAACTACGTCATGATCAAAGGCTCGCCGACCGATCCCAATGCCGATTTCCTTCGCAACGGTCAGCAGGAGGTCCTTCAGGATGCCATCGACGCGGGGGAAATCCAGATTGTCGCGGAATCCTACACGGATGGTTGGCTCCCCTCCAACGCCCAGCGCAACATGGAACAGATCCTCACGGCGCAGAACAACGAGGTCGACGCGGTCGTCGCCTCCAACGATGGCACCGCCGGTGGGGTGGTCGCAGCGCTCCAGGCTCAAGGACTGGATGGCGAAGTTCCCGTATCAGGCCAGGACGCCGACCATGCCGCGCTCAACCGGGTTGCCAGGGGGACGCAAACCGTGAGCGTCTGGAAGGACGCTCGCGATCTCGGCCAGCGCGCCGGGGAAATTGCTGTGGCCATGGCCAACGGCGTTACGATGTCGGAAATCGAGGGTGCCATCCAGTGGGAAACACCCTCGGGCACTTTGGTCTGGGCGGAATTCCTCTCCCCGGTACCGGTCACCCAGAACAACCTTGAGGTCGTCGTCGATGCCGGCTGGATCAGCCGCGAGACCCTCTGTCAAGGCGTGGTGAACGGCCCCGCACCCTGCAACTGAGGGCCCAGCGTCCACCGTACTCATTGCGGGCGGGAAGTGCCATCCGGCTCTAGCGGACGGCTCGACCGTTGAGAACCTCGCAATGACGGATATTCCCAAAGCTTCTTCGCCAGACCAGCCCAACATCTTCCGCACGCTGGACATCGACACGCGGCTCCTCGGCATGATCGGGGCGTTCGCCGTCATTTGTCTGCTATTTCACCTCCTCACCGATGGACAGTTCCTCACCCCGCGCAACCTCTTCAACCTGACAGTCCAGACCGTCTCTGTAGCGATCATGGCCACGGGGATGGTCTTCGTGATCGTCACCCGCCACATCGATCTGTCCGTTGGTTCGGTGCTGGCCACCTGCTCGGCCGTGATGGCCATGACCCAGACCGTGTGGTTGCCCGAGACGCTTGGCCTTGGCCTTGGGCATCCATTGATTCCATGGATCACTCTCCTCGCTGGCGTGGTCGTGGGTGCCTCCATCGGAGGGTTCCAAGGGTATCTCATTGGCTACCTCGGAATCCCCGCATTCATCGTCACTCTCGGGGGACTGCTCGTCTGGCGGAACGTCGCCTGGTACATTACGAACGGTCAGACTGTGGGTCCGCTTGATCCGGTCTTCCAGGCCTTTGGCGGCATTTCCGGTACGCTCGGCCAGAACGGTTCTTGGGTACTCGCCGCCGTTGCCACGGCCGCGGCCCTTGCTGCGACTTGGAGCGCGCGGCGGAACAAGATCACCCACGACCACCCTGTGAAGCCCCTCTGGGCCGAATGGGCTCTGGGCGGTGTCATCGCCGCGGGCATCTTTGGCTTCACCGCCTTGCTCAACGCCTACGCCATTCCACCAAGGGTGCTGCAACGCCAGTTCGAGCAGCGCGGGGAAACCCTCCCCGAGGGCTACTCCGCAGGCTACGGGCTTCCGATCTCGGTCCTGCTGCTGATTGCGGTTGCCGTAGTGATGACGATTGTCGCCAAGCGTACCCGGCTGGGCCGGTACATCTTCGCCATGGGGGGGAATCCCGACGCGACGGAGCTTTCGGGAATTAATACCCGGGCGCTCACCGTGAAGGTCTTCGCCTTCATGGGATTCCTCTGCGCGCTCTCCGCAGTGGTCGCCTCCGCACGACTTTCCTTCCACTCGAACGACATCGGGACCCTTGACGAGCTGCGCGTCATTGCTGCTGCGGTCATTGGCGGCACGGCCCTTTCCGGGGGAATCGGTACCATTCACGGCGCGGTACTCGGCGCCTTGATCATGCAGTCGCTGCAGTCCGGCATGGCGATGGTCGGCGTGGACGCTCCCTTCCAGAACATCGTGGTTGGTACCGTCCTCGTGCTCGCTGTCCTCGTGGATATTGTCTACCGCAAGCGTGCCGGAAAGGCCTGATGACTCCACTTGTGGAAATGATCGGTATCTCGCTGGCCTTCGGCGGCGTACAAGCCGTCGACCAGGTCTCCCTCGACCTTTACCCGGGCGAGGTCGTCGGCCTGCTCGGCCACAACGGGGCCGGCAAGTCCACCCTCATCAAGATCCTCTCCGGTGCCCACCAACCCGACGCGGGCCAAATCCGGATCGACGGGCAGAGCGTGAAAATCGACTCCCCCCGCGATGCGCGGGACTACCGCATTGAGACGATCTACCAGAACCTCGCGCTTGCCGACAATCTCGACGCCACGGCCAACCTCTTCCTGGGCCGGGAGATCGTCACTGCCTCCGGACTGCTCAACGACGCCCGGATGGAGGCGGAGACCCGTAAGGTGATGCGCCGGCTCAATCCCAATTTCACCGCCCTCGACAGCCCGGTGAAATCCCTCTCCGGCGGGCAAAGGCAGTCCGTGGCCATCGCCCGCGCGGTCTACTTCAACGCCCGCATCCTCATCATGGACGAGCCCACCGCCGCACTCGGCGTCCACGAGACGCAGATGGTCGCTGAGCTGATCGAGGAGTTGAAGAAAGAGGGCCTCGGTATCTTCCTGATCAGCCACGACACCCGGGAAATGCTCTCGCTGTGCGACCGTGTCTCGGTCATGAAAAACGGAGCGCTGGTGGGCACCGAACGGGTGGAGGATGTCACCGAGGAGGACATCCTCGCCATGATCATCCTGGGTAAGCCACCCGGGAAGCCAGCCTGAGAGCCAAGAACCAAGGAACCAGCCGCCATGACAACCGGATATTTCGAGGGCATCCCTCCCGTTGCCTACGAGGGGCCTGCTACGGAAAACGAACTCGCCTTTCGACACTACAATCCCGAGGAGATCGTCGGTGGAAAGACCCTGCGCGACCACTTGCGCTTCTCCGTCGCCTGGTGGCACAGCTTTGCCTGGCAAGGGGGCGACCCATTCGGTGGGACCACCTTCCTGCGGCCATGGTTCGGAGACAGTATGCAGGCTGCGCGTGACAAGGCAGACGCCGCCTTTGAGATGTTCGCCATTCTTGGCCAGCCCTTCTTCTGCTTTCATGACGCCGATATTCGCCCGGAGGGAGCAGATTTCGCCGAAACCGACCGCAACTTCCGCTCGATGGTCGACTACCTCGGCGAAAAGATGGCCGCGGGAGGGCCAGCACTGCTGTGGGGGACCGCCAATCTCTTCGGCCACCGCCGCTACATGGCGGGCGCGGCGACCAACCCCGATCCCGACGTCTTCGCCTACGCTGCTGCCACCGTGAAGTCCTGCATCGATGCGACCCATCAGCTCGGGGGGTCGAACTACGTGCTCTGGGGAGGACGCGAGGGTTACGAGACACTCCTGAATACCGACCTGAAACGAGAGCGCGAGCAGGCTGGCCGATTCCTCTCCATGGTGGTCGACTATGCGGACCGGATCGGGTTCAAGGGTCAAATCCTCCTTGAGCCGAAACCGCAGGAACCGACCAAACACCAGTACGACTACGACGCCGCCACCGTCTACGGATTCCTCAAGGACTTCGGGCTCGAGAACCACGTCAAGTTGAACATCGAGTGCGGCCACGCCGTTCTCGCCGGCCACAGTTTTGAACACGAGCTGGCGATGGCCACCACCCTCGGTCTCCTCGGCTCGATCGACATGAACCGCAACGACTATCAGTGCGGCTGGGATACCGACCACTTCCCGAATAGCTTTCCGGAGGTGACTCTGGCCTATTACGAAATCCTCCGGGCGGGCGGTTTCACCACCGGCGGCACCAACTTTGATGCCAAGCTGCGTCGGCAAAGTCTCGACCCCATTGACCTCATCGCCGCCCATGTGGGCGCGATGGATACCTGCGCCCGCGGACTGAAGGCCGCCCACGCCCTGCTGGCCGATGGAGCGCTGGAATCCGCCCGGGCCGAGCGCTACGCGGACTGGGATACCCCGCGGGCCCGCGCCCTGCTGGACTCTGACCTTGCCACCATTGCGGAACGGGTGAAGAACGAGAATCTCAATCCAATCCCCCGCTCCGGTCGCCAGGAACGCCTCGAGAACCTCGTGAACCGCTTCGTCTGAGAGCGCACGGCAGGAGCCTCTTCGCGGCAGGAGGCCCGGGAGAAGGCCTTCGGCCACGGGACTCGGGCCATCAACAGCCCACCGCTCCCCCCACCCTTTTCCCCTTTCCCGGTTCCGCTGGCCGCGGGTAGGGTGGTGTTTATGGACGATCGTTACGAGCAGCTCGCGCGGGTCCTCACCCGGCACTCCCTCTCCCTCGGCAAGGACGACCATCTTCTCATCGACGCGGCAGGAGTGCCCGACGAGATCGTCATCGCGATCATCCGGGAGGCCCGCTCACGGGGGTCCATCGCCCACGCCACCTTCCGGCATACCCCGGTCACCCGGGAACTCCTCCGCAAGGGGACGGAGGAACAGTTCAAGCAGGAAAACGCCTGGGAGCTGTACCGGATGAAACGCGTGGACGCCTATCTCGCCCTGCGCGGCTCCGACAATGTCTTCGAGATGGCGGACGTCCCCACCGAGCGCATGCAGGCCTACAGCCGGATCCTCCGGCCCACCCTTGACTATCGCGTGCGGAAGACCCGCTGGTGCGTCCTGCGCTGGCCGAACCCCGCGATGGCCCAGCAAGCCGGCATGAGCACGGAGGCCTTTGCCGATTTTTACTTCCGCGTCTGCACCTTCGACTACGCCCGCATGAAGAGTGGCATGCGGGCCCTCCAGCGGCTCATGGAGCGCACCGATCGCGTCGAGATCCAGGGACCGGGCACCGACCTCTCCTTCTCGATCGCCGGCATCCCCGCGGTCGCCTGCGGCGGCACCCACAACATCCCGGACGGCGAGGTCTTCACCGCGCCCGTCAAGGATTCCGTCGAGGGGACCCTCTACTACAACGCTCCCACGGTCTACCAGGGCTTTACCTTCAAGGACGTGCGGCTCACTTTCCGCAAGGGCCAGATCGTCGAGGCCACCGCCAACGACACGAAACGCCTCCAGCGCATCCTCGATGCCGACCCCGGCGGCCGCTACATCGGCGAATTCGCCATCGGCTTCCACCCGCTCATCCGCGAGCCCATGGGCGACATCCTCTTCGACGAGAAGATCGATGGCTCCTTCCACTTCACCCCCGGGCAGGCCTACGAGGACGCCGACAACGGCAATCGCTCCCAGGTGCACTGGGACATGGTCAGCATCCAGCGCCGCGGGTACGGCGGGGGCACCATCGCCTTCGACGGGAAGGTCATCCGGCGCGACGGCGTCTTCCTTCCCAAGGCCCTCCAGGGCCTCAACCGGGAGTCCCTTCTCGCCCGCCGGGAGAAATCCGCTTCCTCCTCCGCCGGTCGGCCGAAACAGCGCTGAGCCAAGGCACCTCCCCCACTGCTGCCACCTGCCTCTGCCCCTCCCATGCATCCCCGATCCTTCAGCTCCCGCCTCAGGGTCCGCAGTCCCTTCCGTTTCCTTCTGGCCGGCCTTCTCCTTCCGCTCCTCCTCACCCCGACCCTTCGCGGCGAGGAGGCCCGGATTGAGGCAATTCTCGAGCGGGCCCGCGCCGCCGTCGGACCCGAAGAACGGATCGAGGCGATCGAGACCCTCCAGTACCGGGGAACCCTCGAACCTGCCGGTGCCGGGGAACCCCGTCGACTGATCCTCACCCTCCGCAAGCCCGCCCAGCAACGTCTCGACCTCCGCGGGGAGGACGAGCGAATTCTCGCCGTGGTCAACCAGCTGGAGGGATTCACCGTGGAGGAAGACCTTCGTGCGGGAACCGCTCGCCTCGGGCTGATGACCCCTCTCCAACAAGCCCGGTTCCGCATGAACGCGGTGGAGAACCTCTACTTCTTCCGCCCCCCTCTCCGCTTCCCGGTCGAGCGCACCTACCTCGGAAGCGTGGACTTGCGGGGTCGCACCCTCGAGGCGATCCGGTTGGAGCACGGCGGGCGCGTCGCCATTGTCCGCTACTTCGATCCGGAGAGCGGACAACTCGCCGCCACCCGGCTGGACGATGGCACCCTGAATGTCGAAACCGCAACCCGTGAGGCCGGCGGGCTCCAGCTCACCGCGGAAGTCGAGGCCTACGAAGACGGCGAACTCCTCCATACCCTCCGCTTCGAGGAAATCCGGGTGAATCCCGAGCTCCCTCCCGATTTCTTTGCCATGCCCGGCGAATAGCAAAGGTCTGCGACCGAACCGCGAACCCCTTCCGGCTGCCCCGCCAGAAGCCCCGCCTACTCCCCCCACCCTGCCGGGCGCTCTCCCTCACCCGCAGGCCAACCCACCGCGACCCGAACGCGGCGCAGCGCCAAAGGCGCGGCACGGACCTTCCCGAGACACCACGTGAAAACGCCGGAAGACGTCGCAAAAAGATCCCGCAGGCACAGGAGATAGGCGCTAGACGCGCGCCACGAATGTGCCAGAAGGCACAGCATGGATGTGCCCTAAGGCGCAGCCTGGGCTCAATCCACCGAAAAAACCCGAACCCATCCCATGCCGCGTGCCGCAGCCCGCTCCCCTGCCACGCCACAGGCGTTTCCCTGCCCGCGAGCCCTCCAC
>PR_CR_10_Liq_1_inCRDRAFT_1002126_pt1 | contig 10286 bp, 10 predicted proteins | sample PRCRCaboRojoPR_3_FD_10241 | JGI IMG/M metagenome (IMG submission 10241) | reverse complement strand
CGGCTCGCCGAGCCGGCAGAACCGGAAGCCGCCGCCGCCCTGGCAGCCGACCGCTTGCGCGATGCCGCCCTGCTCCCCGTCGATGACCTTGCGCAGCCGCGCCGCGCAATGGGTCTCGGCATGGTCGCCCATCTCGACGCCGATCCAGCGCCGACCCATCTTGTGCGCGACGGCGGCCGGGTAAAAGAGGCTATCGGTGCAGCGACCACCTTATCCCAGCAGCAGCCGTGTCGTTCTTTCGAAATGGGGTTCGTTCATCCGGCCCGTCCGGCTCCGCGAAAACCTGATACTGCGCAATAGCCTTTTCAGTTCTTGGCATAAGGCTGAAGCGTTCCTCGGCAAGTGTCTTTCTTGCCTTTGGGCCTGCCGCGGCCAAAGCCCGCCCCCAAACGAGTATGTGATCGCCTATTGATGCAATTTTCCGATCAGTCGGAAGATGCACTTGACGCGCCCGGCGTAGACCGGCAGCAGCGACTTCAGCGCGTCCAGGCTGTCACCCTGGATCAGCAGGTTCTCGTTGTCCGGGTCACCGTAGCCGAGGCTCGGCTCGGCCACGAGCAGGCGGTAGGGGACCTCGCGGGCGGCGACAACGGCCTTGTCCTTACCTGTCCAGTGCAGCGACGGCATGTAGTTCGGCTACCTATGCGACCTTCGACCTATGGCGCACTGGCGGGCGAATCAAAGTACACGCCCCGAGCGGCACCACCAGGAACATCAACAGCAGGTGCGCAGTGCAGCGGAACCACCTCGCGCAGGAAGCGCTCGCGCGTCGCCATGGACTTGAGGATGGCGCATCGATACTGCGCGTCTCGACGCCGGCGGCGGCGCGCTCGGGCGCCAGTCGGTACGTCTCGCACACGTCCTGGCACGTCTCATCGAAGTCCTCACCGCGCGGCGTATTGATCCAGCCGCGGGTGCGGTGCGGCTTGAGGTCGGCCTCGCGCAGAAAGCGCCCGATGGAGCCCGCCGAAATGCACTTGACGATGTCGCGGGCAACGGCCGCTGCGGCCAGATCGTCCAGCGTCCAATGGGTCAGCTCGCGCCCGTCACACGACGGCGGTTCACACGCCAGCGCGATCATCGAGCAGATCACCTCAGGCGTGAAGGTCGGCGGCGTGCCCGGGCGCGGCGCGTCCACCAAGCGCTCAAGCACCGACGCCGTGCCGACACTCGCCGACCAACGCCGACCAACGCCGACCAACGCCGACGCCAGCGTTGCACCGTTGCGCGTCCGACCGACAGCTCGGCTACCGTTGCGCGCACACCGCACCCCGCCGCGGCGACCTGCGCGGTGACCCGCTGCGCCGGCTCCGCGGTGCCGTTGCGCACCTGCGCGCGCAGGAGAACCCGGCCTCTCCCCGGCGAATTCGCCGGGGCCTCAGTTGCGCACCTGCGCGCGCATTAGAACCTCGTAGCCGGCGCGGCCCCGGGAGATGACGTCCACCGGGGTCAGGGTAGGCTCCAGCGCGGCGACCCGACTGATGCCGATTACCGCGATCAGGAGCCGGTGGAGGTTGCGCAGCTTCATGCCGGTCTCCGCGACAACCGCCCGCCAGACAGCCCGCCAGCCAGCCAAGCCAGCCAAGGCAGCCAAGCCAGCGATGCGTGTGGTACTGAGAGAGCAATCAGTGCTCCCCTTAGATTGCGGAAAGACCAGCAGAGGAGCGTGACGGCCAGGTGAAGGCGTCGGGGGCCGCACAGCGCCCTGCGGCAGGGCTCTGGCGAGGCTTGACTCTGATCAAAAGATAAGGGACTTACCTAGTCCCGTGACCCTTTTGCTGCCCACGTCGCCCGTCATCCAACGTAGTCTCTGCCGCCGCCGAAGATTCAGGCACCAGGGTTCGAGGGCCAGCCCATGCTCAGCACCGCCGCCCGACTGCTCCCCGCCTTCGTCTTTGCGCTCGCCACCGTCGTGGGCTGCGAGCGACCAGGAGGCTCGCTGTTCGATGGGCAGCAGGGGCCGCCCCGCGTGCTGACAGCGCCGGTCGTCGAGCGCGAGCTGGCGTTCCGGCGGCAGTTCCCGGGCCTGACACTGGCGCGCCGTCAGGTTCAGTTGGTGGCGCCGGTCCCTGGGTTCCTGGTGGAGCAGTCGGCCGCGGACGGCGCCTTCGTGCAGTCCGGCGACGCCCTCTACCAGGTCCGCCGCGCCCGCTACGAGGCGGAACTGGAGCGCGCCGTCGGCGAGCTGGCGGCGGCCCGGGCGGCCCTGGACAATGCCGAGGTTGCGCTGGGTCGGCAGGAGGCCCTGTGGCGGGACCGCAACACGAGCGAAGCCGATCTGCTGGATGCCCGCGCTGATCGAGACGAGGCCGCGGCCGCGGTGACCGAGGCCGAGGCGGCCGTGGAGCTGGCGCGCATCTCGCTCGCCGACACACAGATCGACGCGCCCTTCGCCGGGCAGCTCGGGCGCTCGGCGGTCAGCACCGGCAGCTACCTCAATGTCGGCGAGCCGGTGGGGAGCCTGGTCCAGCTCGATCCGATCCAGGTCCGCTTCGAGATCCCGGAGCGCGTTTATCTCTCCCACTTCGGCGATCTGAGCGGGATCGACAGGGTGCGCGTCGGGCTGTTGCTCGCAGACGGCGAGCCCTTCGCCGGCAGCGGCCGGATCGCCTTTTTCGACAATCGCGTCGAGTCCGCAACCGGCTCCATCGCCACCTTCGCCGAGCTGCCGAATCCACAGCACCGCCTGCGCCCCGGCATGTACGTCAAGGTGCTGCTGGAGCGCGACCTGCGCATTCCGTCTCTGCTGATCCCCCAGGCGGCGCTGCTGACGGACCAGCTCGGGGACTATGTGTACATCGTGGACGCGGACGGCCGTGCGCAGCGGCGCGATGTCAGCGTCGGCCAGACGGTGGACGCGCACATCGTGGTCACCGCCGGGCTCGCCGCCGGCGATCGGGTGGCGCGCTCCGGATTGCAGCGCCTGCGCCCCGGCATTGCCGTGGACGTCGCTGATGCAGACGGCGCCGCCGGGGCGGGGGCCGACGACAACGCCGGATCGAAGCCCGAGCCGGCGCCCGACCCGAAACAGCCGGCGACGGACGCCGATGGCGAGGCCCAACAGGAGCAGCAGCCATGATGATCGGCCATTTTTTCATCGACCGGCCGAGGTTCGCGATCGTCATTGCCGTCATCACCGTGCTCTGCGGCCTGATCGCGATGCGCTTCCTACCCGTGTCCGAGTACCCCGACGTGACGCCGCCGACGGTGGTCGTCACCACGAGCTGGCCCGGCGCCGCTGCCGAGACCGTGCTCGAGAGCGTCGTCGCGCCGCTCGAAGACGCCATCAACGGCGCCGAGGGCATGCTCTACATGAGCTCCTCCAGCTTCAACGACGGCAGTGCCAACATCACCGTTACCTTCCGCATCGGCACCGATCCGAAGCTCGCCGCGGTGGACGTGCAGAACCGGGTCTACGGCGCCATGGCGCAGCTTCCCGAGGCGGTGCAGCGCCAAGGGGTCTCGGTGGACCGCAAGTCCACCGATATCCTCTGCGTCATCTCGCTGTATTCGCCGAACAACGCCTACGACACGGTCTTCATCAACAACTATGCCGACATCCATCTGCTGGATGCGCTGCGGCGTATCCCCGGCGTCGGCGCGATGGCGCTGTTCGGCGACAAGACCTATGCGATGCGGGTCTGGCTGGACCCGGAGCGGCTGGCTGCCTACGCGCTGACCTCGGCCGATGTCGCCGCCGCCATCGAGGCAGAGAACATGCAGGTTGCGGCCGGGCGCATCGGCGCCGAGCCGGCGCCCGCCGGCCAGCAGCTGACCTACGGCGTGCAGCTGCGCGGGCGCCTTGCCACGCCCGAGGAGTTCGGCGGGATCCTGGTCAAGACGCTGCCGGACGGCAGCGCCGTGCGGGTGCGCGACGTCGCCCGCGTCGAGCTCGGCGCCCGCAACTACGACTCCACCGGCTTGTTGGACGGCGAGTACCCGGCGGCCCTGATGATCGTCAATCAGCGCCCCGGGGCCAATGCGCTGGAGGTGGTGGATGCCATCAAGACCGCGCTCGATGCGCAGCGTGAGCACTTCCCGCCGGATTTGCAGGCGACCCTGTATTACGACACCACGGTCTACGTGCGGGCATCCATCGCCGAGGTGGCGGAGACGCTCGCCATCGCCGTGGTGCTGGTCATCGGCGTCGTGTTCCTGTTCCTGCAGAACGCCCGCTCGACCTTCGTCCCGGCGGTGACGATCCCGATCGCCCTGATCGGCACCTTCGCGTTCCTGCTGGTGATGGGCTACTCGATCAATGTCATCACGCTGCTCGCGCTGATCCTCGCCATCGGCATCGTCGTCGATGACGGCATCCTCGAAATCGAGAACGACAACCGCTTGATGCAGGACGAAGGCCTGTCCCCGCACGAGGCCGCCTGGAAGACGGTCAGCCAGACCACCGGGCCGGTCATCGCCACCACCCTGGTGCTGCTCGCGGTGTTCGTGCCGATCGCCTTCTTCCCCGGCCTCTCCGGCGAGCTTTACCGCCAGTTCGCGCTGACCATCGCCGCGGCCGTGTCCCTGTCGGCGCTCAACGCGCTGAGCCTGAGCCCCGCCCTGTGCTCGCATGTGCTGCGCCCGCCGAGCGGGCGGGTTGCCGCATCCTTCCGCTGGTTCAATGCGGGGTTCGGATGGCTCGGCGAGCGCTACGCCCGCGCCGTGGGCGGGGTGGTGCGCCGGGTTCCCGTCATGCTGCTGCTGTTCGCCGTGGTCGGGGTGGCCACGGTCGCCCTTTATCTGCGCGTGCCCACCGGCTTCATCCCGCCGGAGGACACGGGCAAGTTCATGATCAACATTCAGCTGCCGCCGGGGGCCGCGCTGGAGCGCACCACCGCGGTCAGCGATCGGGTGGCCGCGATCCTGGAGGACACGCCGGGCGTTGAGCACTTCATGACCATGGCGGGCTACAACGGACTCAGCCAGTCCTACTCGCCTGCGTCCGCCTTCATGATCGTCGTGCTCGCCCCCTGGGAGGAGCGCGGCAGCCGCGAGACCATGTTGTTCAGCATCATCCAGCGCCTGAGCCGGCGCTTTGCGGACGAGGTGCCGGAGGCCCAGGTCATGCCCTTCATGCCTCCGGCGATCCCGGGCATGGGCATGTCCGGGGGCTTCGAGCTGGTGATCCGCAGCCCCGGCGGCGGCTCGCCGGTGGCCCTCGGCGAGGTGGTCGAGCGTTTCATCGCCGCAGCAGAAGAGCGACCGGAGGTGGCGCATCTGTTCACGACCTTCCAGACCGGCGTACCGTCGCTGTACGTGACCGTGGACCGGCACCGCGCCGAGACCATGGGCGTACCCCTCGCGCACGTGTTCACCACACTCCAGGACGCCCTCGGCTCGCGCTACGTGGACGATTTCAATCGCTTCGGCAAGGTCTATCAGGTCATTCTTCAGGCCGATGGCGCCGCACGGGCGCGCATCGATGACATCGCGCGGCTCCAGGTGCAGAACCGCGACGGCGACATGGTGCCGCTGTCGACGCTGGTGCAGATCGAGCGCCGCTCGGGCCCGAACGAGATCAGCCGGTACAACATGATCCAAGCGGTGACCCTGCACGGCATGTCCGGCCTCGGGTATGCCTCCGGCGAGACCATGGCCGCGCTGACGGCGGTCGCCGCCGAGACCCTGCCGCCGGGCTACGACTTCACATGGACCGGGTTGTCCTACCAGGAGGTCGCCGCCGGCAACACGGTGCTCTACATCTTTGCCGTATCGCTGGTCTTCATCTACCTGTTCCTTGTCGCCCAATACGAGAGCTGGACGCTTGCCTTCGCGGTGCTGATGGCGGTACCAGTGGCGGTGCTCGGGGCGCTGATCGCGGTGGCGCTGGTCAACCTGCTGCTGCCGGTGATCAACAACAACATCTATGCCCAGATCGGCATCGTGCTGCTGTTCGGTCTCGCCACCAAGATCGCCATCCTGATCGTCGAGTTTGCCAAGCAAAGCCGTGAAGCGGGGATGGAGATCATCGCGTCCGCGGTGCATGCGGGGCGGCTGCGCTTCCGACCGGTGCTGATGCAGGCGGCGGCCTTCCTGCTCGGGACGCTGCCACTGGTGATCGCTTCCGGGCCGGGCGGCATGGCGCGCCGCTCCATCGGCCTCGCCATCTTCGGTGGCATCCTGTTGTCGGTTCTGGTCGGCCTGCTGCTGATGCCCGCCGCCTATGTACTGATGCAGCGGCTGGCGGAGGCTCTTGGCGCCGCCAAGACGCGGCGCAGGCCGAGCGCGGAGACGGCTTCCGGGTGACATCGAGGTGTGTCTCGATCACATGAACGTCGTCCGCGAATGCGGCCATCCCGAGGCTCACGCACTTCGCGACCCTCTGGCAGTCGGGTAACCCGGCCATCGTCACGGCCACCACGGCAGGTGGCGCCTTCATGAGCAACATTGATGACCTCACCAACGGCGGGATCGCCGTCGGCGACGGTATGCTGAACGGCGATATTCGCGCTTTCGCCATGATGCCGCGCTCCGTCCCGGAGCCGGGAACACCTGCCCTGATGGCACTGGCGGCGGTGCTGGCATGCCGGGTCGCAGCCGGACGCAGCGCCGGGCGGCGCCGGATGCCCGGATGAGCCAAGCCGATGCCTGACGAGGCCGGCATCACAAGCTCGGCCAGTCCCACTTGGCCAACGACGCCGATGCGGCGGCCTACCGTGCGGACACCCGCCGTTGCTCCAACGGCGCGATCTTCCGCGACATCCTCGGCGAGTGCGCGCGCACCCCAGCTCACTGCGACTGGTGCGGGTACCGGCAGGGCCACACCCGCCGCCCGGAGCGCCTCGGCACTCAACCACTCGATGCCGGGTGAAATCCACCGGCGTGGGGCATAACCCGCAGCCATCTCCGGCGCAATCGCGCAAAAGCTTCGCAATTCAACCCGATCCGGGCTGGCCCCGCCCTTGCAGGCGATGAGGCGAGCGCAGACCGCATCCCGATGCCCAGGACGTGCAAGCGCCTGTCAGCGCGCTTCGGCCTGATGGGCAGCGGTGGCAACCAGGCCTTCACGCCCTGGGAATTCGTCGAATTCGAGATCGAAGGCGCCATCCACACAGCCGATGGGCCAAGCCGCGACCAGTCTGGCCAGCCCGGGCCGCAGCAAGGCAAGCGCCAAAGTGAGGGCCGGTACCCCAGGCTCACGACAATCGAGACTCCAGGCCACGCCGGCACCCGGGGATGCACCGGCATATACCCATGCATGCCGCGCGGCAAAACGCCTGAGACGTGGCACGGAGACTGCGCCGTCAACCAAGTGAGCCAAACGAATCAAGCGAGCCAAGTAAACGGAGGTGACCATGCAATCGAATCGCGCACTCTTGGCAATTCTGGCCGTCGTCCTGCTGATGGCGGCTTACGCGGCCCTGCAGGACCGCACACCCCCAGTCCCGGCCGGGGGAGCTGAACAGGCCCGCACGGAGCGCAGCATGGACAGGGGCTCGCGCACCGGCGCACCCACTGACTCGGCGACGAGCCGGCAAGCTCCCGAGCCCACCGCAGCGGCACCGCGCGCCACCGATACCCCGTCAGCCAACGCCATGGCGCAACCCTTCGGCTTCGTGAGCGAGACCTTCGGCGGCGCCGTCACCGACTCGGCAGCGGCGACTGCGACCACAAGCAGCGCCGGTAATGACCTGCTGGATACGACCCTGACCAAAATGAAGGAAGCCGCCCAGACCGTCGGCGCCGCGGTCACGGAAGCCGCCCAGGAGCTCGGCAAGACCATCGGCGCCGCCGCCAAGGAAGCCGCCGAGGAGACAGGCGCAATGCTCGACCAAACCGTCGAGGACGTCAGCGAGGCCACCCAGGACGCCGCAGACAAGGCCGGGGCCCTGACAACCGAAGGCGCGCAGGAAGCCGCCGCCGCGCTGGAAGAGACCGCCACCGAGGCCGGCGCAGCCGCCATGGAGGCCGGCAAGGCCGCACTGGAAACCGCCGAGGAAGCCGGCGCCGCGGCCTTGCAAGCCGCCGAGGAAGCCGGCGAGGCCACCATGGACACCGCCGAAGACGTCGGCGCAGCCACCATGGACACCGCCCAAGACGCAGGTCAGGCCGCAACGGAGGCCGCCCAGGAGGCCGGCGCCGTGATCAGTGACACGGCCGAGGACGCCGGTGAGGCGATCAGTGAAACCGTGCAGGAGGCCGAGGACATGCTCGAAGAACCCGCCGCGCCAGCCGACGACACCAGGACCGATCCAGCCAAGGACGCCGGCCAGACCACTGCCCCGGCGGGTCAGGGCAGCAGCACCGCAGGCGAGCAGGACTGAACCCACCGACCCGGACTGATCCCCGCGGTCGCGACGGGCGGGACCTCGCCCGCCGCGACCGCGCGGACGCCCGACTCGACCCTGCGGACTCCGTCAGGCCCGCCGCCGAACCGCCCGTGCGCAACACCAACCCCACCAACCGGAGCGCGGTCCTCCCGCCGTTCTAGCCCGCACCCACACGGAGCCGACGGCAAACGCCCACTGCGCCCACCCAAAAGCTCAGCCTTCATCCGGCACCAGCCCATTCGCAGCCATCACCCGATAGACCTTGCGGCTGGTCTGCTCCAACCGCTGCAAGTCCTCAAGGCTCGGCCGCTCCCCCACCGCGAGCCGCGCCTCCCAGCCCGCAAGCTCGCCATCCAGATACTCCAACAGCTTCACCGTGCAGCCGTCGCACTCGCCGGTGCAGGCCTGCGCCGCCGGCAGACCGAAGGGAATGGCGTCCCGGACCTGCGCGATGAGCTGGTGCATGGCAGTGGTGGTGTCGGGCTTCATGCGAGGTGGTGCCGCGTTGCAGCAAGTCTTCGCCGGTGATGGGCTGCTCGGCCCATCACGCACATCCGGCAAAGGGTCGCCGCCCGCGACAGCACAGCAACCCGCCGCCGCCAGCTCTCAACCCCCAGCACCCGGGCCGCGATGCGGGCGGGCGTGGGTCCGGCCTGAGGTAGACGTCCAGCAGCGCGCCGAGCAGCCCGCCGAGCACGGTGTCGTCGCTCGGGTACTTCCAGGCGTTGAACCAGACGGTGCGCACCTGGCGGCGGCCGTCGTCGGCGTCGGCCTGCTCGTCGAGCAGGCGCTGGGTCTGGCGCAGCAGGGTGGTCTTGCCGCGGCCCCAGCCGCCGCGCACCACGGCAGTGAACGGGGTGGCGTTGGCGCCGTTCCAGGCGAGCTCGGCGAGGGTCATGGCGAGACCGCCGAATTCGAAGGCGAGGCCCTCCGCGGTCGCCACCGGGCGGTCGGTGAAGATCCGGCAGAGATCTGCCGGCGCGGTGACCGGGGACTTGGGCGGTTCGGGGCGCTTGGTCAACGGCTGTTCCTCCATGGCGGCTGCGCGCGCAACAGGCGGCTATGTAGCGCCTGCGCAATGCGGTGTCTCCGAGGCAGGCTATTGTCGGCGCTGCCGTGAGGGTTTGGGTATGCGGATCTTCTTGGTGCCGAGCTGCATGAACTGGTGTCGCTTACCAGCGTGCGGCCCCGTGTAGCCCAAAGCCCGGAACTACCTGATCAGCTCCCGGCGTGACAGCGGCTTGGGCATGTCGCCTCCTGCGTCCTGGGACCAGATTCAGGCGGCGGAGTCCCAGGCAATCGACAAGTCATGGCCATCGACCACCGGGATCGGGTCGTGATCGTGAATCTTGAGCAGCAGCCACTCCTCCAACACCTCCGCCAACTCCGTGCGACAGGCCTCCACCGTTGCGGCATTGGCCCAGACGCCCTCGAAGCCCGGGATCTCGGCAAACCAGCTGCCGTCGTCGAGCTGCTTGTACTCGCTGCGGGCCAGGGCGGCCCGGATGTAGTCAGTCAGCATGGCGCGTCTCCAGAAACGCCGTCGGCCTGCCTCCCAGCGCTTTTGCGACGGCGACATCGGCTCACACGGCGGTATCGTCCCGCCGCCGATGGCGGTGGTGAGGTACGCGATCCGCCTGCCCAGGTCGGATCAAGCTGCAGGACATCCGCAACCAGGCCCGACAACGGCGGTGAGCCCGGCGCAAGCATCGTCAGCCGCTGAGCAATCGCCGCGCATCCTTCAGCAACAACAGAAGCTGCTGCTCGCGCAACGGCGAGACCTGGAAGCCGAAGCGCCGGTAGAAGCGCTCGGCCTCGGCGTCCATGGGATGCGTCAACAGTGCGCGAATCCCCGCTTCCTCCGCGATGCGCAAGGTCCGGCGGATGGCATCGCGCAACAGGGCGGTCCCGATCCCACGGCCCTGTTGCGTGCTGTCGACCGCGAGCCGCGCCAGCATCACCACCGGAATCGGGTGCCGGCCCATGCCTTTGCCCGCGCGGCTCGGCGCATCCGCG
>PR_CR_10_Liq_1_inCRDRAFT_1002125_pt1 | contig 10290 bp, 2 predicted proteins | sample PRCRCaboRojoPR_3_FD_10241 | JGI IMG/M metagenome (IMG submission 10241) | reverse complement strand
GGGCGGCATGGCGGCCGAGGAAGAGGACGAGGAGGAAGCCGGACCCGACAGCCAGATCGTGCACCTTGATCCCGGCAACGGGGAGCCGCTCGAGCCCAACGAGGCCGGCGCGGTCGCGCTCGAGAAGCTGGATCTCGACGAGGATGACGAGGACGGGCAGCGCTTTCTGCCGCGCTGCGTGAGCTGCAATCACCGCTCCTCGCGCCACCGCGAGCCGGTAACGACGGTACGCCCCGGCGACGAGGCGATCGCCGCCGTCGCGGCGCAGACCCTGCTCGAGGCCCTCCCGAGAAAGGATGACGGGATGGACCCGCCGATGGGCGGGCGCAACCTGCTCGCTTTCTCGGACAATCGACAGGACGCGGCGTTCTTCGCGCCTTTCTTCGAGCGGACCTCGCGAGAGCAGGCCGTGCGTGCGGCGATCCTGCGTGCAGTCGAGGCCGGCGGGCGGACGGGGTTCGACAATCTGGTCGGGGCCGTCCAGCGCGAACTGCGCGCCGATGGCCTGCGTCTCTACCCGCCGGGCGTCAATCCGAGCCCGGTCGCGGGCGAAAACGAGCGTCTCCGCCTCAAAGCGCTGATCGCGGCGGAGCTCACGGTCTTCGGGCGCGGGCGCCTCAGCCTCGAGGGCTTCGGCCTGGTCGGGGTCGATTACAAGGACATGGGAAAGACGGTCCGGGCGGTGGAAGCGAAGATGCCGGACCCGCTCAAGCCCCATGCGGAGGCCTATACCCGGTATATTTTCAAGATGATCCGCGAGCATCGCGCGATCTCGGACAAGGGCTCTGGCATGATCGACCTCACCGACGAGTCGATATGGACGCGGATCGCGGGCCAGCGGAACCGGAGCGTCACCCGTGATCCCAACCGGAATTCGTCGTTGGCGATGTCGCTACTTCCGGCCGCGAGCCGTAAGAACCGCTTCACGGACCTGCTTCGCAAGATGAGCACGGCGGTCGGCGTCGAGATGTCGGAGGCCGAGCGCCGCGATGTCCTTGTGAATTTCTGGCGGGCGATCGAGCGCCCGCGCGCGGCGACCGAGGCGCATGGCGTGGGTCGGGGTCTCAGGTTCGACGATACGCTCGAGATCATGCCGGGAAGCGAGATGCGTCTTTACCAGTGCATGCGCTGCGGGGCGCGGACGCAATTCGACACGGCCGGCGTCTGCCAGGCGATGGAGTGCGACGGAACGCTCCAGGAAATCCCCGCAGCTGATCGTGAGAATTTCGACGCGCGCAACCACTACGTCGCGCGCTACCGCGCGCATCCTCGTATGGGCATCGCCCGCGAGCACACCGCGGCGATCGCCGGCGAGGTTCGGGCCGAGATCGAGGAGCGGTTCAAGGAAGGCGAGATCAACCTGCTCTCCTGCACGACGACGATGGAGATGGGGGTCGACCTGGGGGATCTGGAGGCGGTGCTCTGCAAGAATGTGCCACCCTCAATCGCCAACTACCAGCAGCGCGCCGGCCGGGCGGGCCGCCGGGCGCAGGTGGCGCCCATCGTCTTGACGACCGCGCGCTCCGGGCGCTTCGACCGGGCGGCGTTCGAGGCCTTCAACGAGTATCTCGCGGCGATGCCGATCATCCCGTATCTCAGCCTCGACAACGCGGGGTTCTTCCAGCGCCACCAGGTCTCCATGGTGCTCGCGCGCTTCCTCGAGCACCGGCTGTCCGGCTACACGCGTCAGGGCGCGCCGCGGCTACGCGATGTCCTGGCCGAAAGCCTGACCCCGGAGGAGCGGGAAGCCTTCGAGGCCGATCTCGCCGACTGGATCGCAGGTGCGGGGCCGGTGATCCGGGACGCGGCCGCCCTTGGAGCGCGCCTGCCGCCCGCGCTGCGTGGGATCGCCCTCGACGAGGCCGGCCTGCGCCGAGTCTTCGAGGATCGCGTGCGCCGCTTCGCGGGATTGATCTGGAACCGCTGGGGCCTGATGCAAGAGGCCATCGACGAGCTCGAAGAGGAGCGCGAACGCACCGCGCGCACGAACGCGGACGCCCTTCAGAAAATCGACCGGGCCGCGGGGCGCCTGCGCACGCAGCAATCTCTCTATCTCAAGCAGTTCCTGGTGGGCGAGCTTTCCCGCCGCGCCGTGATCCCGACCTACGCCTTCCCTGTCCACTCGGTCTCGCTTGAGGTCATGAATGCGGCCGGTCAGACGGCCGAGACCGCCCTTCTCGAGCTCGATCGCGACGGTGCGATCGGGATCTCAGAATACGCACCAGGCTCAGAGGTCGTGGCCGGCGGCCGGGTATGGACGAGCCGCGGGATTTCCAAGCGCTCGAAGTTCACCGGTGACGACACCTTTATCGACCAGGCCAAGTACAGGGTGTGCGATGTCTGCCGCGCCCCTCAGATCACGCCGCGTGACGCCGAGCCGGAAGACACCTGCCGGCAATGCGGGACGACCTTCCCGAAGGCCAACGCGACGCGCAATTATGTCCGCCCGCCGGGCTTCCTGACCTCCGTGGAGAACAGCCAAGGCCGGGATCCGGGCGCCTCCCGGATCCGGCCCACAGTGGCCGACGAGGCGCTTCTTCTGACGGAGGCGCCGCGCGCGCTCTACACGGACACGGATGTCCCAGGAATCATGACTTTCCACGCTCCAGGATCGAACCGTCCCGACGAGGAAATCGGCCGGATCATAACCGTTAATCGCGGGCGCCACCGCGGTGGTTTCGCTTGGTGCCGGGCTTGCGAGTACGCCGCGCCGGCCGAGGGGTTCGGCCCAGAGCTCAGATGGCAGCAGCCTTCCCGTCTCGAGACGCACACCAATCCGCGCACGGGACTGCCCTGCCGGGCCGACCCGGCGCAGCCGGTCTCGCCGGTCGACCTCGCGCATGTCTTCGAGACCGATGTGCGCGCGCTGCTCTTCACGGCGCCGTCCCAGACGCCGGACGGCACACCGATTGATCTCTATGGGAGCATCGGGAGAACCCTGCAGGAGGCCCTCCGACTTGGCGCGGCTGAGCTGCTCGAGACAGACCCGCGCGATATCAAGGCACTGATCCAGCGCCTGGACGGCCAGCTCGTCATCGTCCTCTACGACTCCGTTTCCGGCGGAGCGGGCTACGCGACCCGACTCACCCAAGAGACGGGCTACATGGCCCGGGATATCCTGCATCGCGCGCGGAAAATCCTCGATTGCCGCAACCCGGACTGTGTGACGAGCTGTACGCGCTGCCTCAACGACTATTCGAACCAGAAACACTGGCACGAGTTCGAGCGCCGCCCGGCACTCGGGTGGATCGAGAAGATCTTGATGGACGCGGGGGAACGGATTGCTCCGCGCTGGAACGCAACGACTGATCGCGCGAGGAGCACCGATGCCTGAAGGCAGACAGAAGCCGTTTCTTGCCCCAAAGCCCCAGGCCGAGCTGGAGGCAGCGCCCGAGGTTCACCCACTTCTTCTCAAGTTCGCGACCTGGAACGACGAGGACTGGGAGCTCGACGCGCCCTCCGAAAAGTTCCCGCTTCGCGAGATCGCGCCGGATGCGACCGACTTCCTTGTCGAGGCCGGATTCTTCTCGCCGCGCGACATCAAAGCCTTGGTCCAGCACTTCAGGATGGATATCGACCCCAAAGACGCGCACGCCTTCTACGATAGGATCCTCGATGTCGCTGAGACGGAGGCGTGGGTCTTCCCAATGATCGAGATCGATACGGCTGCCATGCGCGCCGGAAAGAAGAAAGCCAAGCGGCCGTCCTACAAGCAGGAGAGCTTCGAGCGGATCATCCGGAAACTTCCCCTGAACAAGCTGCGCCTCAAGCACAACCCGCTACTCCAGGAGCGTCTTTCCGAACTCCTCGTCCCGCCGCCGGTTTCCGCCGATCTCGCCGTCGCGGTATTTTTCGAATACGCGTTCGAGGAATTCCGCCGGCGCCAGGACGCAGGCGAGACAGGGATGGACACCCTTTACGAGCTGCACATGGGGCGCCAGTCCCCGGCAGATATTACGCGGGAGTTTTTCGATTTTTGCGCGGCGGACGGGTCTTGGGGCGAGTGCGGCCGCTTCCTGGTGTCGACCCTCGGGCCGAAGACGGAGTTCTCGCCCGAGGACATGGGCTACCTGGTCCGGGTCCTTCGGGAGCTTGGGGCCAGCGTGGACCCATCCTGGGCGCCGCAGCGGTTTCGCCTGGTCGAGGACTTGGCGGAGATCGCGGCGCGGGCCGCGGAGAACCTGACAGGCCGGGAGCTCGAGGTCACTCTCGAGACTATGCGGGATCTCGGCCTCGAGGTTTCCGAAGATGACCTGGACGACGAGATCTTGGAGACCCTGCGCCAGCCCTGGGTCTGGATGATCGTCTCCCATGGCGAGCACCTGTCAGCGCAGGTGGAAGAACTGGCGCAACAGAGTGACGCAGTCCATGCGGAGATCGCCGAGGCCACGGCGAGCCGGAGCTACGACCAGCTGGCGGAACTGGCCCCGCGGGCGAAACAAGCCACGGAGGCCAGCGAGGTGGCGCAGTCCGAATTCGAGGCGCTGATCGCCGTCCTGGCCGATATCCTCGCCGGCGATATCGTCGACCGCGATGGTGTCCCGGATGACCTGCGCGCTGCGGCCGGTGTCGATGATGACATCGACGGCGCGGCGCCGGAGGCCGGGGCGACCTGGGAAGACGATGACTCCCTTGGGACCTTCGGGGAGGAGACCGCGGAAGACGCGGGCGCAGCCGTGGAAGAGGTGGAGACCCTCGTTAAAGAGGAGATCGGGGCCGCGGAAGAGGAGCGAGCGCCAGCTGAGCCCGCAGCGCCAGTCGAGACGAAGGCCGGAGAAGCGCCCGACGCGCCGGGGCCCAAGCACCAAGAGGTCCCTGCGAAAGCGATGCCGTCGCCCGTCCCAGAGATCGAAGAGGTGCCGGGGAGCGGTCCGCCCCCCGGCATGGAAAGGGCGCCCGAGGGAATAGGCGACCCCCCCGTGGAGGAAGATCGCGCCGAGGACACCGCGCCCGCCCGGGAGCCGGCCGTTCCCGCGCCGGTGCTGGCGGACCTGGTGGAGCGCGACCTTCTGGGGATCGCGGCCGATACGGCCCGCGCCATCGAGCGTGCCGGGGCCAGCTGGCCAATCGAGGCCCGCGTCCTGCATGTCGCTGCCGCGTCGCGGACGCCGCATCGCGATTACGGTGCGGACAGCCAGAGCTTCGTGGACATGGCCCAACAGGCGCGGTCGGTCGTCCATGGCGATGTGGGCTCGGTCATGCTCTTCGGGGCGACCCTTGTGCCGACGATCACCCAGCACGACATGACCGCGCGCCAGCGCCTTCCCGAACTTTGCCGCGGGCGTCTCGGAAAGCATCTACAGGAAGTTGCGGATGCGGTTTCGAGCCTGACCTATGACTTCCCGCCGGAGCCCGACGTCCTGGCCGGCTTGTCCGGCGGTCAGCGCGTGCCACGCAAGACCCGCCTCGCCGCCCGGCTAGCGCAATGGTGCGAGATCACCCGGGGCAAGCAGTCACGCTGGGGCTTCGCGACGCTTTTCATGCATCACGTCGCTTCGGAGAACGGACCTGTCGGCGCGGCCTGCGCCGCGATCGTGGAGGATCGCAAGACCGCGCCCGGCCTGGTGGAGGCCGCGCTCGAGGCGATCGGGGATGCCAGCGCCATCGAAGCAAGCTCAGTCGAGTTCGCCGCGAGCGTCGGGCGCTCTGCCCGCCTGCACCGCAAGGGCATCGAGTATCTCGATCGCCACTTTGACGCGGCACGGGCCTTGCTCGAAGCTTGGCTGAGCGCCGCCAAGCGCGAGGGCAAGGCGGGCAAAGGCGCCGAGGAACGGCTTCCGGCAATCGTCCAGAACCTGGAGTCGCGCTTGGAGAAGGCACGCAAGAGCCTGCGCGAGGTCGCGGCAGCAGGCGGGGAGCGCCTCGAGGCGGCCCTCGCCGGATGGGTCGCGGCACGCATCGATGACGCGATGGCGGCGTTGAAAGGCGATGACGCCGGCCGGTTCACGACGATCGCGGAGGCGCTGGACGCCGAGCGGGATCTTCTCACGGCCCAGGCGCGCCAGGAAATCGAAGCGACCGGCGTGACCCCGGTACACCTGAAGGCTCTTCTCGAGGCGGGCGTGCCCGCGCCCGAGGAGGCCTTCGAGAGAGCCTGCCAGGAAGGCGCCTTCGAAACCGCCGCCCGGCTGATGGAGCGCTATGGTCTTGATCGCGCGGAGTGGCTGCGGGAGTGCATGACGAGGTTCGTCTCGGAGTGGCGCGAGGCTGTAGAGAACCGCGAGCGGCGCCTGAAGACCCTGGCCAAGCTTGATTACACCTCGCAGGACGACATTGCCCGCTGGCTGAGCTGGTGTGACACGACGCTCAAGCGCTTTAAGGAAATCGCAGAGGGCGCGGAAGTCGACGATCTCGACGGGATCCCGGGACAGGTCGCGGAGACCGATGCGCTCGCCGAGCTCATCGAGGCGCGGATCCGGAAGGACCAGGCCGAACGGATCCCGAAATACCGCAACAACCAGAATGCCGAGGAGGCCGATGACCTCCTCGAAAACCTCGAGGCACATGCCATCGAGGCGATCGAGGACCGCATCGCCCAGCTGCGCGACGGCCGCTCGGTCGCGAGTTTCGAGGTCGATCTCGAGGGGCTGGTCGGGAACTTCACGCCGGGTTTCGTGACAGCCGCTGCTGGCCCAGACTGGCCGCAGTCCTCGAAAGCCTACGAGGCGGCGATTGCCGGCGACGGCTTACTGGCCACGGAGGAGGATCGCCGGGCGGCGGCACTCTCGCTGATCGATCTCTACCGCGATATCGGACGCTCGGTGAAAGGCGGCAGCCCGGCCTCCGACAAGATCCGGCAGTTCTTCGAGGATATCGGCTTCGAGGGCGTACGCGTCAGCGATCTACGCCAGATCGGGCGGAGCAAGGCATGGCGGATGAAGCTTTCGGGGCGGATCAGCTCCGACGGGTGGTTCCTGCCTCCAACCTTCGGCTCCAAGGCGACCGGCGGGTATGCCGTTTTCCTGCTTGGCCCCGACACGCTGCCCGAGGCCATCCAGAAAGCGCTCGATGCCGAGACGCCGACGATCCTCCTGGTGGCGGGCTGCGCCGATCTCGCGCGGCGCCACGAGTTTGCCGAGCGGATGCGTGCCAACGCGATCCCGGGGCTGCTCATCGACGAGGCGCTGGTCGCCTTCGCGGCCACGCGCCGCGAGACGCGGGCGCGCACGATCTTCGAATGTGGCCTGCCCTATGGGCGCGTGGAGCCCTATACCACGGATGCCGGGCGCCTGCCGCCCGAGATGTTCTTCGGACGCGAGGCCGAGATCCGAGCGATCATGTCAAAGAGGGCCGATGGCTGCCTTGTCTATGGCGGGCGCCAGCTCGGCAAGTCGGCGCTCCTGGCCCATGTCGCGCGCACGCGCCACGCGCCGGAAGAGGGGCGTATCGTGAAGGTTCTCGAGCGCAAGTCGCTCGGGGATGCCGAGGACATTTCCGCGATATGGGCGCATCTGAACACGATGCTGAGTGAGCACGGCGTCGTGCGCGAGGCCAGCCGGAGCGCGGAAACCGTGACGAAGGATATTCGGGCCTGGCTCGACGAGAACCCGGGAAGCCAGATCGTCTGCATGTTCGACGAGGCCGACAACTTCATGACAGCGGACACCAAGGCTGGCTACCCGGTCCTGAGCGAGCTCAAGTCGCTCATGGAAGGTACGGGGCGCGCCTTCAAGGTCGTCTTCGCGGGCCTTCACAACGTCAAGCGGATGTATCGCCAGCCGAACTCTCCCTTGGCCCATCTCGGCGACCCAATCTGCATCGGGCCGCTGAACAAGAATGCCGATGACAAGCGTTCCGCCCATGACCTCGTGGTCGACCCGATGCGCGCAGCCGGTTTCCGCTTCGAGACCCAGGAGGCGGTCGAGGAGATCCTTGCCTGGGCGAATTACTATCCCAGCCTGGTGCAGGAATACGCCAAGGGCCTCCTCGCCACGCAGCATGGGGCGGGCAGCGGCAAGCCCTATAAGCTCTCGAAGGATGGCCCGCTCTGGGTCGTCCCGACAGACGAACTCTTCTCACATCGCGGGTTCAGCCAGATCGAGGCGCGGGTGCGCGAAAAGTTCCAGCTCACGCTGAACCTGGACCCGCGCTATGCATTGGTGGCATACACACTGGCCTTCCTGAACGCGGAGGGCGAGGAGCACAAGGCGCGGATCGCCGGCTTCGACGCCGCCGAGCTTCTCGAGCATGTGAAGGGGTTCTGGCCCAAGACGACGGAGCAGCCGACCCAAGCGGCTTTCGAGGTTTTACTGGACGAGCTGTTCGATCTCGGCGTTCTCGGCCGCGTAACGGCGCCGGGCACCAGTCGCCCGGCCTATGTCCTACGCAGCCGCCAAGTCGCAGCCATGCTCGGGAGCTGGGAGGAAATCGTGCATGCCCTCCAGCAGCTCGAGGAAGTTGATCCCACGCTCTACTATGACCGGGCGCTCTACCGGCGGCGCTATGCGCCGGACGAGCGCGCGGAGAGCGCATCGCAGCAGAGCTGGCCCTATTCACCGCTGACCGATCACCAGATCGAGCGGCTGCTTCAGCCGGACGAGACGCGCAGCCCGGTTCGAATTGTTTGCGGACTGGACATCCTCGGCCTCGGAAAAGTGAGGCAGGCCATAAAACGGCTCGCCGAGATGGGCCAGCTGGCTGGCGCACAGACGGAAAACGTCGAGGTCGTCACGGTCGACAATCCCCGCGATCTGCGGCGCGCCCTCGAGAGGGTCCCGCGCCCGGGCGGGCCGATGAAGATCATCCTGCGCCGCCCTGGTTCGGCCGGCGAGGCCGAGGAGGAGATCGCCTGGCTGGAGAGGCGCCCCGAGGTGATCGGCTCGGAGAATGTCCTTCGCCCGATCTTCATCCTGGATGCGGCCGATCCGGAGATGCGCGGGATCGCGACGCGGCGCCAGGACGCCGCGGAGCTCCTGCGTCCTTGGAGCGAGGAGATGATCCGCTTTCACCTGCACAATATCGAGCACACAGAGCTCGACAGTCGCGCCCTGCGTCAGCGGATCCTCGAAGCGACAGGAGGTATCCCTTCGGAAGCGATTTCCCTGGTCAAGGCGCTCTATACTTCCGATGATCACGAAACGGCGTTCAGCGAGTGGCGCACGAGCGTGCGTTTCCCGGAAGGTCTCTCGACGGGAGATCTTGGACGCGCCTTGGGCGTCATCGAGGATACAGAGGACGCGGAGACCTACGACGTGATCAATGACCTGCTTCGCGAAGAGACGGGCAAGGACATCATCACGCTGGGCCCGGACCTCGTCGCAACCGGCCTCGTGGCGGTCTTGAGCGCGCGGAGCCACCGGATCCGAGTCTCGGCCCTCGGCCGCATGGTCCGCGAAGCCGGATGATCGCAAGGCCCCGGCCCGATCAAGGCCGCGGTGCCGCGGTTACGGAAACCCGACGCAGCCTGCGGCAAAGCTGCGCGTTCAAGGAGTCGCGCGTCGTGACCCGCTGTTCGGTCGCTCCGGCGGACGGGGCGATGCCGCGAGGCTTGCATTGCGTCAGGACCGCTGGCACGATTTCCGAAACGCGTCGTTACACGTATTCGGGGAAAGCTCTCCTCATGAAAGCACCAATTTTTTCAATCATCGCCCTCCTTTCGGTCGCGGCCTGCTCCACGCCGAAGTCATTCATGGCCTCCGGCGTCCATGACGACCAGAAATATAAAATCGAAGTCGCGAGAGGAGAAGAGGTCATCAACCCATCGTTGCTGGTCTACTTGAACGATGAACGCGCCATGGCTGTTGATCGGGGCAACTTCGGAAGTGACCCGAACTGCGAACGGAAGGGCGCCTACTCATGGAAATGTGCCTATTCTGGTAAGTATGATGGAATGACCCTTCGCGTTGTGGAAAATCGAAATGCGGCACCCTATAATACAAGCCTGACCTACGACATTTACCTGGATGATGAATATCTTCAAACGGTAACAGGCTCCATGCTGTAGTTTCGGAATATACGCACGAAATTTGCCAAGAAGTTCTCAGGGAAAAAAGCCCGGCGAGCACCGAGGAGAGTGAAAAACGTTTGATTTAATTACGTCAGGCGCATCGGAGAATCTTGGCTCGCATTTCAGTCAAAAAATATACCGAGGAGGGCAATAATGATCGGAAAGATATTTCGCGCCGGGCTCACTCTGGCGGCTGCCGCGACGATCGCCGCCTGCGGGACGACCTACGACCTGCCGGAGGTCTCCGAGACGGCTACCTCGGACGCCGCCCGGATGTTCGAGGAGGAGCGCCAGGGCGGCACGAGCCAGGCGCGGCCCGGCGCCGAGCGGGCGGCACGCAACTT